>Ga0207984_1001210_pt1 | contig 13292 bp, 10 predicted proteins | sample ETNtaG_30_FD_185760 | JGI IMG/M metagenome (GOLD analysis project Ga0207984, IMG submission 185760) | Marine microbial and viral communities from oxygen minimum zone, Eastern Pacific Ocean - ETNP201306PF43B (SPAdes) (version 2) | ecosystem: Environmental > Aquatic > Marine > Oceanic ...
GTCAGGCCGCACATCAGCGACTACCAGTGGCGCGGCGTTCGCTTCGAGGCCGTCCGCGATTTCATCCGCAACCGCCGCCCGGACATCGAGCGCGAAATCAACGGCACAGACATGCCCCTCTGGCCAAGGTGACACGAGGGTTAACGGTCACTTAAATCAGCGCCTGGCCGGTGGCGGCGTCAAACCAAGCGGCGGCGGCGAGATCAAATAGCAGCCCGGCCTTGGCTAAACCGTCCGCGTCGGCGACGGGCAACCGCACCACCAACTCGTGACCACCGCAGCACACACGCAGCAGCGACTCGTGGCCAAGCGTCTCGCAGCTCTGCACCGTCCCCGGCACGCCGCCGTCGGCATCGGTGATCGAAATGTTTTCCGGGCGGATGCCAAGTTCTACCTCACGACCCGCGTGCTTGGCCAAGCCGTTGGCCAAGCCTAGCTCAAAGCCGTTGCCGCTCTCGACAAAGGCCAAGCCGCCGTCGCGTTTCTCAAGCCGGCCGCGGACGAAGTTCATCCCTGGCGTGCCGATGAAGTCACCGACGAACCGGTGCGCCGGCTGCCGGTACAATTCCATCGGCGAACCGGTTTGCATCACTTGGCCGTGGTCGAGCACGCAGAGCCGTTGGCCAAGCGTCATCGCTTCGGTCTGATCGTGCGTCACAAAAATCATCGTTGTCGCCAGCCGCCGGTGCAGTTGCACGATCTCGGCCCGCATCTCGGCCCGCATCCGGGCGTCGAGATTCGAGAGCGGCTCGTCGAGCAGGAACACTTTTGGTTGGCAGACCATCGCTCGACCCAGCGCGACGCGCTGCCGCTGCCCGCCGGACAGCTCCGCCGGCTTGCGGCACAACAGGTCGGCGAGGCCCAGCACCTCCGCCGCCTCAGCAACGCGCGAGCGGATTTTCGGCTTGGCCACTTTGCGGAACTTCAGGCTGAAGGCCATGTTTTGCTCGACGTTGAGGTGCGGGAACAGGGCGTAGTTTTGAAACACCATCGCCACGTCGCGATCCTGCGGTTTCACGCGGCTGACGTCGCGATTGTCGAGAAAAATGCCGCCGCTGGTGGGCTCATCCAGTCCGGCGACGAGCCGCAGCAGGGTGGACTTGCCGCAACCGGACGGCCCGACGAGCACCATCAGCTCGCCGTCGGGAATCTCTAGACTCACCCCGTCCACCGCCCGCACGGAGCCGAAGTTTTTAGAGAGGTTGTCGAGTCTAACGCTTGCCATCGGTTTACTTTTTCGGCGGACCGACCTTTTGCAACGGCGGCGTCACCGTCAAGTCCTTCGCGATGTAGGCGACCACACTTCGGAGGTCGTCCGGCGACAGCGCCGCGGCGGCGGCCTTCATTAACACGCCGCCCGCGTCGCTGGGATGAACAGTGCGCTGGCCATTGGCGTACTTGCGGAGTTGATCGAGCAAAAACCAGTCCTCCTGCACATTCACCGGCGGCGACTGGATCTCCGGCATCCCCCCGCCCCCCGCGCCGTGGCACGACGCGCAACGTGTCGCGTAGTGCACCCTGCCGACGGGGATGTCGCCGCGCACCACACGGATGGACGCCTTCGGCTTGCGCCCGGCAAAGTGCCGCGCCAAGGCGGCAAGTTGCTCATCCGTTCCCACCTTCGCCATCGCTGTACCCATCAGCGCCTCGGCACGATTGGCCTTGTTTTTGCCACGATGTCCCGCCTTGAATTTTTTCAACTGATCCGCCAGGTACCACTCTGGAAAACCGTCGAGCACCGGCCCACGCTGCATCTCGCGCGTGCTGTGGCAAACCATGCAGGCGTCGATCGTCGCCGTGTCCACTTGGCCAAGCGCAGTGGCGGCAAGCGGTGACTCCGCCTCGCTTGGCCCCTGGACACAACCCGCCACGGCCACCAGCCAAAGCCCCGAGGCCAAGCCGGTGTATTGCCCCAAAAAAAGCCATCGCCGCACCTTCACGCTCGCACAAATCTATCCCGCTTGGCCAAGCGCCGCGAGCCGACAAATCTCGCACGACGCTCTCTGATTCCATACGCTGGTGGCGGTGGGTTATCGGACTGCCCCAACAATGGCCCTAGTCTGCGGCGCGCTTGCGATCGGCTTCGCACCGGTGTTCGCCGCGTTTGCACTGAAGCCTGAGTACGGCAGTTTCGGCCCAGCGGCAATTGGGTTTTATCGGGTGTTCTTCGCGCTGCCGTTCCTGTGGGTGGTGCTGCTCGCCACGCCGGGAAAAGCAGAAAAAAGCGCGCGCACCCGCCACCCGACCGGCCTGCTGGGCTTGGCCGGCTTTTTCTTTGCGATCGATCTGGTGTCGTGGCACTGGTCGATCAAGTACACGACAGTGGCCAATGCCACATTGCTGGCAAACTTCGCTCCGCTGTGGGTGATGCTTTGGGCCGGCCGACTGTTCGGCGAACGGATTACCCCCCGGTTCCTCGGCGCGCTCGGCCTGGCGTTTGTCGGCGCGGCTGTGTTGATGAGCGCCAGTTTCCAATTCGACCCAGAGCGACTGTTCGGCGATGCCCTCTCATTGGTCACTGCGATCGCGTACGGCTCGTACATGCTTACGGTGAAAAAACTGCGCGAGACCTGTTCACCACAGGAGATCATGGCCTGGTCGGGGCTGTTCGCCGTGCCGCTGATGTTCGCCGCCGCGCTGGCCAGTGGCGAGACGATGATGACGACGCAGCTCAACGGCTGGCTGGTGCTGCTCGGGCTCGCGCTGATCAGCCACTTGGCCGGACAGGGGCTGATCGCGTATGCCTTCGGGCATCTGCCGGCGGCGCTCACGTCGCTGAACCTGCTACTCCAGCCGGTGTTCGCGGCAGCGCTCGGGTGGGTGCTGCTTGACCAGGCGCTGGGTGGGCAGCAACTGCTCGGGGCAGCGATCGTACTCGGGGCGTTGTTCGGCGCGAACCGGCCGGCCCAGGCCAAATAAATTGTGCCGCTTGGCCAAGCATCACAGCCTGCCGACCGCATGGATCAGTTTGCCCAAGCCGATGCCGGGATGCCGCTGGACGCGCCGGGGTCGTGTTTGGGCTTGGCCGCGGGACAGGCGTTGCCTACTTTTCCGGCCGTGATTCACATCTCTCAAATCCCATCGCGCTTGGCCGTTGCGGCCGCTTTCTCCATTTCCGCGCTTGGCCAAGCGGACGACGTCAAGCTGACCGGCAAGCCGTACATTGACATGAACTACGGCCCGTACCTCAGCGCCTCAATCGAGGCCGCCCCGGGCAACATCGCCTACAAGGGCATCGCAATCCGGCTCGACGACGGGCCGGGCGGCGTGTCCAAGGGCAGCGAGTTTGTGGTGTTCGAGACCGACACACTGCGGATGGCGGCGGCGTGGAGCGGCGACGAATTCATCGATTGGCGCAGCATCGTTTACGACGGCAGCCACGGCACGCACCCGAAGCTCGTCGGCGAACGGCTCTTCACCAACCCGGTCGCTCCCGGTTGGGCCAGGCCGGGCACGGATCAATTTGAGGATCCGCGCCTGCGCGGCCTCGACAACAAACCGTACGGCCCGCTCCCCCGCGACTGGGGCCAATGGCGCGGACTGTTCCTGCACAATGACCGCGTAATCCTCTATTACAAAATCGGGGGCGTCCGTGTTTTCGAGTCGCCGTCCCTTACGAAACTGTTGTCCGGCCAAAAGGTGGTCATTCGCAATATTAACATCGCCAAACGTGATACGGACCTCGTTTTGCAGGTCGCCCATGTTGCTGGTTCTGAACCAAAACTAAGGACGGTTGATCATCAAAAAATCGCCGTTTACGACAACCAGTTAACCGTGGGAGTAGTCGGTGTTACGGAGGGAACAAAATTTGAGCCCACCGCCGAAGGCCACCTGCGACTGCGGATCCCTCCCGGCGAACCCGTTACTCTCAAACTTTTTTCGTCCCGCATCAAGGAGGGTTTTATGGGGATGTTCGGGTCAATGATGATCCAAAACAGCAAACCGGAAAATCTTGTCGCTTTGGTGCAGTCCGACCGTGAACGGCGCTGGCCTGAGTCGATGAAAACCAAGCCGCGCCGCATGGGTAAACCGGGCGCGTTCGTGACCGAGGTCATCACCGCGCCGGACAAAAACCCGTATCGCTCGTGGATGCGCCTGGGCGGGTTCGACTTTTTCGAGGGCGGCGATCGCGCGGCAGTCTGCACGTGGATGGGCGATGTCTGGCTCGTTGACGGCATCAACAGCAAGCCGCAGGAGTTCACGTGGACGCGCATCGCCACCGGCATGTTTCAGCCGCTTGGTCTGAAAATTGTCGAGGGCAAAATCTTCGTCACCTGCCGCGACCAAATCACGCAGTTGGTCGACACCAACGATGACGGCGAGACCGACTACTACAGGGCGTTCAACCACGATGCGCAGGTGACCGAGCATTTCCACGAGTTCGCGATGGGTTTGCAGACCGACGCCCACGGGAATTTTTACTACACCAAGGCCGCTCGCCACGCCAAGACGGCGTTGGTGCCGCAGCACGGAACACTGCTCAGGGTGTCACCGGACGGCAAAACCACCGAGATTATCGCCAGCGGTTTCCGCGCGCCGAACGGCGTGTGTGTGAATCCGGACGGCACATTTTACGTGAGCGACCAGGAGGGCCACTGGACGCCGAAGAACGAAATCAACCTCATCGAGAAAGGCAAGTTTTACGGCAACCTCATGGGCTACCACCGAGGCTTGACCGAGGCCGACATCACCTCGCCAATGGTGTGGATGCACAACGACTTCGACCGCTCCCCCGCCGAGCAGCTTTGGGTGAACAGCGACAAGTGGGGCGGACTCGGCAGCCAACTCATCAACATCTCCTACGGCACCGGTTATGTGTACGTGGTGATGGAGGAAAAAGTGAACGGCCGTGTCCAAGGCGGCGTGGTTCGCATCCCGGACTTTGATTTCCCGACCGGCGTAATGCGCGGCCGCTTCCACCCCGGTGACGGCCAACTCTACGCCTGCGGCCTCTTCGGCTGGGCCGGCAACAAGACTCGGCCGGGTGGTTTCTACCGCCTCAAGCACACCGGCAAACCGGTGCACCTCCCGGTGGCCATCCACGCGACGAAGAACGGCATCTCGCTGACGTTCACGAACGCGCTCGACGCGAAGACTGCCGCCGACCCGGAGAGCTATTCCGTCCATCGCTGGGGCTACAAGCGCACGCGCAACTACGGTTCGCGCGACTACAAGGCCGATGGCAGCCAAGGCCGCGATCGCGTCGAGGTGACCGGAGCGAAGCTGTCCGCCGACAAGAAATCCGTCCTGCTGCAAATCGCCGACATGAAGCCAACCATGCAGATGCAGATCGAATACAAAATCGACGCGAAGGATGGTGCCTACCTCTCCCACCGTATCCAAAACACCATCCACGCCATCGGCAACAACGGCCCCTTCGCCCGGGAATAAAGCCGCGCTTGGCCAAGCGCTTGACGCCGGGAAGCCGGGGCCGTTATGGTTTTCGGGCATGAGGGAAGGCTTGAAGGCAAATAATTTCCTGGTTCCGATGGTCGTCGAGCAGACGGGCCGCGGTGAGCGCGGGTACGACATCTACTCGCGGCTGCTGGTGGATCGCATCGTGTTCATCGGCACGCCGGTTGATGACACGATCTCGAACCTGGTGATTGCCCAGTTGTTGTTCCTGCAGATGCAGGATCCGAAGAAGGACATCCACCTGTACATCAACTCGCCGGGTGGCAGCATCACCGCCGGTCTGGCCGTGTACGACACGATGCAGTTCCTGACCTGTGACGTGAACACGTACTGCATCGGCCAGGCGGCCAGCATGGGTGCCGTGCTGCTCGCCGCCGGCACCAAGGGCAAGCGCCACGCCCTGCCCAACGCACGCATCATGATCCACCAGCCGTGGGGCGGCGCGCAGGGCAACGCCTCTGACATCGAGATTCAGGCAGCGGAAATCCTGCGGCTCAAGACACGCATCAACGAAATCCTCGCGGAGCATACCGGCAAAAAAGTCAAACAGATCGTCACCGACTCGGACCGCGACCATTTCATGTCGCCCGAGGAGGCGAAGGCGTACGGCCTCGTGGACGAGGTGGTGAAGTCCCGCAAGGACGTCGTCAGCCTCAAGGACGAGAAAAAGAAGAAATAAATTCAGCACCCATGGCACGCCCCAACCAGATTACCCTGTGCAGCTTCTGCGGGAAATCCCACTCGGAAGTGCGCAAGCTGATCGCCGGGCCGGGCGTGTACATCTGCGACAACTGCATCCTCGTCTGCAAGAACGTCCTCGACAAGGAACTGCAGGCCGAGGAGAAGAAAAAGGCGATCAAGCTCAACGTCCCGAAGCCCAGACAGATCAAGGCGACTCTGGACGAGCACTGCATCGGGCAGGACGCCGCCAAGAAGGCCTTGTCCGTCGCGGTGCACAACCATTACAAGCGCATCCAGTCCGGCCTCGCGGTCAAGACCAAGGGCGACGACAAAATCATCCGCAGCGAAACTGGCGGCGATGACATCGAGATCGAGAAAAGCAACATCCTGCTGCTGGGCCCGACCGGCTCCGGCAAGACGCTGCTCGCCCGCACGCTGGCAGGGATGCTCGACGTGCCGTTCGCCATCGCCGACGCCACCACGCTGACCGAGGCCGGCTATGTTGGCGACGACGTCGAGAACATCGTCTTGCGCCTCCTGCAAGCGGCCGACTATGACGTGAAGCGCGCCCAGATCGGCATCATTTACGTGGACGAGATCGACAAGATCACGCGCCGCACCGAGAACGTCTCGATCACCCGGGACGTCTCGGGCGAGGGCGTGCAGCAGGGGCTGCTGAAGATTCTCGAGGGCACCGTCTGCAACGTCCCGCCGCAGGGCGGCCGCAAGCATCCGCAGCAGGAGTACATCAAGCTCGACACAACCAATGTGCTGTTCATCTGCGGCGGCGCCTTCGTCGATCTCGACAACATCATCCAGCGCCGCATCGGCAGGCATGTGCTCGGCTTCTCCGGCGGGGACAAAGCCAAGCGGGACGACAAGCCCGACGCGGAGGAGCGGGACATCCTCAAACACGTCGAACCGGAGGATCTGCTCAGCTACGGCTTCATCCCGGAGTTCATCGGCCGGTTGCCGGTGCACACGTCGCTCGAGGAACTCGACGAGGCGCAACTTGTCCGCGTCATGACCGAGCCGAAGAACGCCCTCATCAAGCAGTTTTCCAAGCTGTTCGAGATGGACGGCGTGAAGCTCAACTTCACCAACGACGCCCTGACCGAGTTGGCCAAGGCCGCCATCAAGCGCGGCACCGGCGCGCGCGGCCTGCGCAGCCTGATGGAGAAACTGATGCTCGACACCATGTACGAGATCCCCGACTCGACCGACATCGTCTCGGTCAAGGTCACCGACAAAGTCGTGCTTGGCCAAGCGGATCCAACGTTCCAGCGCCGACAAAAAAAAGCTGCAGCCTGACCCTCAGCCATGTCGAGTGACTTCAAGCCCGGCGACGCTGTCGCCCAGCAGGTTCAACGCATTCCCCGATCAGGTATCCGCGAGTTTTTCGACCTCGTGCAGGGACGGCGCGACATCATCTCACTTGGTGTCGGTGAGCCGGACTTTGTTACGCCGTGGCACATTCGCGAGTCGGCAATCTACGCCCTGGAACGCGGCCATACCAGCTACACGTCCAACCTTGGCCTGCCCAAACTGCGCGCGGCCATCAGCGGCTACGTCGCCGGGGGATTCGGCGTCAGTTACGAACCGGAGACGCAAATCCTCGTCAGCGTCGGCGTCAGCGAGGCGCTCGACATCGCGCTGCGGGCGATCATCGATCCTGGCGACGAGATCCTTTACCACGAACCATGCTACGTCAGCTATGCGCCCGGCATCGCACTGGCGCATGGCGTGCCGGTGCCCGTGCCGTGCCTGGCCAAGGACGGATTCGCTGTCACCGCCGAGGCCATCGAGCAGGCGATCACGCCCAAGTCCAAGGCGCTCGTGCTGAACTTCCCCACCAACCCCACCGGCGGCACGATGACCCGCGAGGCACTCGAGGCAATCGCCCGCTTGGCCAAGCGCCATGACCTGCTCGTGATCACCGACGAGATTTACTCCGAACTGACCTTTGAGGGGAAACACACCAGCATCGCGGCGCTGCCCGACATGGCCGAGCGCACGATTTTTCTGCACGGCTTTTCCAAGGCCTACGCGATGACCGGCTTCCGCATCGGCTACGCCTGCGGCCCGGCAGAACTGATCGAGGCGATGACGCGCATCCACCAGTACTCGATGCTGTGCGCGAGCATCATCAGCCAGGAAGCCGCCATCGAGGCACTGCAAAACGGCGCCGACTCTGTTGCTGAAATGAAGGAGCAATACCGGCTCCGCCGCAACTACATCGTGAAGGCATTCAACGACATGGGGCTGGACTGCCATCTGCCGCGTGGCTCTTTCTACGCCTTCCCCAGCGTGCAGTCCACCGGCCTCGGTTCGAGCGAGTTTGCGTCGCGGCTGGTGAAAGAGGAAAACGTCGCCTGCGTGCCGGGAAACGCCTTCGGCCCCTCGGGCGAGGGGTTCCTGCGCTGCTGCTTCGCCACCAGCCTCGATCAGATCAAGACCGCCTGTGAACGCACCGCCAGCTTCGTTGACTCCCTAAAAACCGAAGGCGCCTGACACGCCTCCCTGTTAACCAAGCGCTTGGCTGCCCTATTTGATTTCCAGCAGCTCGACCTCGAAGGTTAGTGTGGCGTTTGGCGGAATCACTCCTCCAGCACCGCGCGCGCCGTAGGCCAAATTGGACGGAATGTAGAGGATCGACTTTCCGCCCTTTTTCATCAACTGCAGCCCCTCGGTCCAGCCAGGGATCACCCGGTTCAGCGGGAAGGTTGCCGGCTGGCCTCGCTGCACGGAACTGTCAAAAACTTTGCCACTGATCAACTTGCCGGTGTAGTGGACCGTGACCTGGTCAGTGGGTTTCGGACTGGCCCCGGTTCCAGCGGTCAACACCTTGTAGGCCAGACCGGAAGCGGTGGTCTTCACTCCCTCCTCCTTTTTGACCTTGGCAAGAAACGCCTCGCCCTCAGCTTTGTTTTTGTCTACCGGCGACTTGATCGTGGCACGCAACGCAGCAAACTGCGCCTCGCCGCCCTTGAAGGCCTTGGCCTTCTCGCCAATGCGCTTGATGGTCACCTTGTTGACCTTGTCGCCCTTGGCGATGGCGTTGACCACGTCCTGCCCCTTGACAACATGACCGAACACGGTGTGCTTGCCGTCCAGCCACGGGGTGGCCTTGTGCGTGATGAAAAACTGGCTGCCGTTGGTGCCTGGGCCGGAGTTGGCCATCGAGAAAATCCCGGGGCTGCTGTGTGTCAACGACGAATCGATTTCGTCCGGGAACTTGTAACCCGGCCCGCCTGTCCCGGTGCCCTGCGGGCATCCACCCTGGATCATGAAGTCGGCAATCACTCGGTGAAAGTTCAATCCGTCGTAGTATGCTTGGCCCTTGGCATCGACCGGGTTACCATCAGTTTTTGAATAATGCTTCGTGCCCTCCGCGAGGCCAACGAAGTTGGCGACAGTCATTGGGGTTTTTTCAAACTCCAATTGTCCAAGGATGGTTCCCTTGGCTGTCTCGATCTCGGCGTACAGGCCGTCCGCGAGTTTTTCTTCCTGTGCCAATACGGAGTACGTCGTCAACGCCGTGACTAGGGCCAGGGCACCCTTAAGGTTGTGGTTCATTTTCGCCATCAAGTTCATGGGACGGCAGAGGAAAACCAAAAACACCGCGCTCCGCAATGTTTTATTCGTGCCGGGGCCAAATTACGCGTTCGGGATTGACCGCGAACAGGTTACACCTTTAGCTCCCGGCTTGTAAACGTGGACGTCGCCACCCATCAACCCATCCGCCTTTTTGCCCGCCTGGCCAAGCTGGGGCTGGCATCTCTGCTGGCTGGTAACGGCCTGGCCAACGGAGCGGTACAGTTTGATATTTTCATGGGGTTCGCCGGCAAGGCACGGCAGGGCGAGTGGTTTCCGGTAACGTTCGAGATCTTCAATGACGGCCCGACCTTCGACGGCCAGGTCGAGCTGCGGCCGCGCTTTGGCGACAACCCGGTTTACCGCTACAACGTCGAGCTGGCCACCAACACACGCAAGCGGTTCACGCTCCCGGTTTTTGCCGACGCAAACTCCGGCTGGTCGGCCAAGCTGAAGAACGGACGCAAAACCGTCGCCAGGCACGACGAACTCAAGCTCGACAACGTGGATTCGATCACCCTCCTCGTCGGCGCGTTGAGCGGTCAGCAGGCCGGCGGCCCGGTGCTGCCTCGCACTCGTTTCAAGCGAAAATGGGAGAACGACCAATTCGCCCCACGCGTGACGCACCTGCAGTCGGACACCTTCCCCGATGATCCGATCGCATTGAGCGGTCTGCACGCACTCCACCTCAACTCCGCTCGCGCCATCAACCTGCGCACCGAGCAGGCCGCTGCCCTCTCGATGTGGGTGCTCGGCGGAGGCCACCTGATTTTGGCGGTGGATCAGCCCGGTGATGTCACCGGCACGCCATGGCTGGCAGACCTCGTTCGCGCCCGGTTCGGCCCGATGCAAAACACCGCCGTCGGCCAGGCGCTGCATCGCTGGGCCGCCGGCGGAGGCGACTCAACCGTTGGCAGCACGGACGACGCTTTCGCCGCCGGCCAACTCGCCGCAGCAGAAGTGCGCCTGGCCAACGGCACGGTACTCTTCGAACTCGACAACCGGCCGGTCGCCGCCGAGGCCAATCGAGGCCTTGGCCAAGTGAGCGTGCTGGGCTTCAACCCCGAGCGCGAGCCGTTCAAGTCGTGGACGAACCGCGCCTGGTTCTGGGCGCGGTTGGCCAAGATTCCCGGCGCTTGGTTTGAAGAGGACGCCCCCCAGCGGTACGGCCGGTTGCATATCGACGGCGTTTACGGCGCGATGCTCGACAGCCGGCAGGTCAGCAAGCTGCCGGTCATCTGGCTGCTGCTGCTGCTCGCCGCCTACCTCGTCATCATCGGGCCGGTGGACCGAATCTGGCTCAAGCGCATCAACAAACAGATGCTCACATGGCTGACGTTCCCGGCGTACGTGGCGATCTTTTCGCTGCTGATTTATTTCATTGGCTACAAGCTGCGCGCCGGCCAGCTCGAGTTGAACGAACTGCATATTGTCGATGCGCTGCCGGGCCGGCAGGAAGTGATGCGCGGCCGCAGTTACGCGTCGATTTACTCCCCCTCGAACGACGACTACCGGCTTGGCGGCGGTTTCGCGCAGGGTGTCATCCGCTCCGAGTACGGCGGCGCCTTCCAGGGCAACATGGCCTCCACCCTGCGTGTACAGCGCGACCCCGGAAAAATCGAAGCCAGTGCCCGCGTGCCGATCTGGACCAGCCGCCTGCTCTGCTCCGAATGGATCGCCCCGGACAATGGCGGGGTCACGGCGACCCTCACCAAAAAGGGATCATCCGACTACGAGCTGGCCCTCCAGAATGGACTCGACAAGGCGATCACCAGCGCAGCGTTGCTGGCGGATGGCAAAGTCACCAAGCTGGAATTGCAGTTGCCGCCGGGCAGCACACGCACACTCCGCATCCAGACTGCCGCGTCTCCTTATGTCGAGAATGAATTGGGAAGCATCAATCTCGGCAGAAGGTTCCAGGATGCCGTGAACACCCGAAACCGGGCGTTCGGCGACACCGAGGGCGGACGGATCGATCCGGTATTGATGAACATCATCACCTGTTCCCTCCCGGCGCTCCTCAGAACTGGTGAAAATCAAGCAGGCCCCCTCGTTGCCGACTTCAGCAGCTCGGGCGGGCTCGACCTCTCCGCCCACGCCGAACGCGGCGGAACCGTGTTGTTTCTGCTGGCGGAAGATCACGCGCCGATTCCGTCCACGGGACTTTTTGAACCCCAGCTTGGCCAAGCGCGAACGCTGTACCGTATCCCACTCGAGATCACCGAAACCGACTAACGCCTGGCCAAGCACAAACAAACCGATACCATGTCAGACGAATCACCCACCCTGCCTCCGCCTGTTTCCAACGCCGCCGTCGAGACGTTCGGCCTCACGCGGCACTACGGCAGCCTCACCGCGCTGAACCAGCTCGACCTTACCGTGAATCGCGGCGACCTGTTCGGCTTTATCGGCTCGAACGGCGCCGGCAAGACCACCACGCTGCGCATCCTCTCGACCTTTCTCTCGCCATCGACCGGCACCGCACGCGTCCTGGGCCACGACGTCGTCCGCGAGGCGAACCAAGTCCGCCGCATCCTCGGCTACATGCCGGACTTCTTCGGAGTATACAAGGACATGGAGGTCACGGAGTACCTCGATTTTTTCGCCGCGTGCTACCGCATCGGCGCGGCCAGGCGCGAGCAGACCATCAGCGACGTGCTCGAACTCGTCGGCTTGAGCGAAAAGAAAGGTTCACTCATCGGCGCGCTCAGTCGAGGCATGCAGCAGCGGATCGGCCTCGCCCGCGTGCTTGTGCATGACCCAGAAATTCTCCTGCTCGACGAGCCGGCCAGCGGACTCGACCCGCGCGCGCGTATCGAGATGATGGCCATACTGCAAGAACTGCAGCGTCTCGGCAAAACGATCCTCATCTCGTCGCACATTCTCAGCGAGTTGCAGTCGCTCTGCAACCGCGTCGCGATCATCGAGAAGGGCAGCCTGATTTACAGTGGCCCGGTGCAGGGTGTGCAGGATCAGTTCACGCAAAAACCGGGCTACCGGCTTCGCGTGGCGGACAACTCGGAACGCGCGATCGAACTGTTGCACGAACATCCCGAAATCGCCAAGGCGGAACTACAGGAGGAAAGCGATCACATCCATGTCGCACTGGCCGACGGCCAGATCAACGGTAGTGTGATTGCATTGATCATTGTCAACGGTGGACTGCAACTCACTGGGCTGGAGGAAATTGAAATGGATCTCGAGGACGTGTTCCTGCAGGTCACGCGTGGCGAAACGCAGTAACCGCCCCGCTGCTCAGTCGCCGGTGAACCGGTTAACCCGGGAGCGCACGTCCTCGCGAAACCGCTCAATGCACCCATCAACATATCCGGCAATATCCAGCGACGGATCGTCCACGAGCGGTTTCAAATCCATCGCATAGCTGGCCATCTTTGAGTGATCAACCGCATGCGAATCGTAAAACGTTGCGTTGCCCCGCAGCCGCCCTTCCAGCGCGAGGTCGTAGCGTTTGCCGCCACTGATCTGTGAATCGAAAATGCTGATGAGTGCGCGAACTAAATTGGGCCGGTCATTCAATTCGAGCAGCACCTTTTCACTATCGAGCAACCAGTTGAGATCGCGCCAGACTTCCACACCGTAAA
>Ga0207984_1001211_pt1 | contig 13284 bp, 5 predicted proteins | sample ETNtaG_30_FD_185760 | JGI IMG/M metagenome (GOLD analysis project Ga0207984, IMG submission 185760) | Marine microbial and viral communities from oxygen minimum zone, Eastern Pacific Ocean - ETNP201306PF43B (SPAdes) (version 2) | ecosystem: Environmental > Aquatic > Marine > Oceanic ...
TAGAGAACATCCTTACCCCACGATTGTCTGAAGGGTTTACCTTCGAAGATGCATTAGCAAGTCCTAAAGTACGCGGGCCTCTCGCTGAGGCAATTCGAAATGTAGCCTCGCATATGGATGACAAGCTACCGGCAGATTCAACTCTTCCCAAAGGTAGCTGGGGTAAAGCTGGTGAGATATTAATCGCAAGACTAGAAAAAGATTACCCAGCAACTGGCAAGCCAAAAATAGATGTAGGCAAGAAGATGGCCATCAGCAATAAGCTTGATGATGCTATTAATTCCTTGCCCAGAAAGGCTCGTGCAGGAGTGCGACGTCGTATTGAGGCATCGCACGCACGTTTTGAGAAGATGCGAAATACCTTCAAAGGTGTTGAAGATGGTGCCGCACTAGGAAGATTGGTCTCTGCCGCAGAGAAAATGGTTCTCAAGATTTATGACAAAGACGAGTCATTCCTTAAATCATCCTTGATGGATTTAGAAGGTTCGGATTTAGACCTGTACCTTGACCTGACTAAGTTCAGGAATAACGCTAAAAAGAACAAGGGTGATTGGATATTCAAAGACCCGATCTTTACCAAAGCAAAGAACAGGGCCGCAATGAATGAGGTGGAGGCGATATCCCAAAGATTAGAAACTAAGGGTGGAGCAACTGGAGTGCTTGGACGTCTTGCGAGCGGTGTTGGTGTAGAACCTGCTAGAGGCAGAGCGCCACGAGGCGCTCTGCCTGTGAGAAAGGATTGGAATGGGCAGGGTACGGGTGGCTTTGAAGCGGCCCGAGCTACAGCAGAAACATCTGGCTCCACTTCACCAGTTCCTTTTGTGGCAGTTCGCAGAGAAAAAGTAACCAGCAAGCCAAAAAGAGTTTTAGATAAGGATGGGAATGCTCGATGGAGAACTGATTACGCCAAGAAGGGAAGCAAGCTGTGGTATGACCCAATAGGTAGAAAGGTTTGGAAAGATAAAGACTACAACGAGATGCTCGTTGCTCGTGGGGAAAGAGAATCCGGCTCTTTGGTTGATGACGCCGCTACAGAAGCTTTGGAAAGGGTACGCCCCAAGGCCGCAGGACATAAGCCAACTGAGCAAGCCATCGATGACTTGATCGCACGGATTAATAATCTCGATCCAGAGACAATAAGAAATCGAGGCTTAGCCGCCGCTGTAGATGAATCCGATACACCTGCAAGAATACCCGCAATTCTCAGACGCACGCCATCTCCTCAGGGAAAGCAAAATCCGCGTGGTTTTCTTGCTTCGTATTTCAGAACCCCATCGGAGAAGCAAGCAAGACATGAGGATATGCTTGGCGCTAATGACAATCCTAATGACTGGGTAAATGGAACAGTATCTGCTAAATACAAAGGCGCTGGTACAAGTCCAGAAGCTGTCATGGATTTTATTCCTGATTCGCCAAGAGATGCTCATGTTCTAGACAGGTATAAGGTCAGTGGATTTGATCACCCAATTAAAGATGGGGTCGCTCCAAAAACATATAACCTAGTGCGCTTTAGGGATGTAGCAGATGAAGAGATTGATCTCAACAATATTCCTCAAGCGCATAGAGAGTTAGTAGTTAAGCTGGTTAGTGAGCTTGTTGAAGGGCATAAGGGAGCGCCGGAAAGAGCTTACTTTGGCATACCCGAAACAATTGATTTTGGGCCGTTTTCAATTCCTGCAATTACGCGTGATGAAGCTCGTGCTCTTATAGATAATAAAGGAAAAATCACTGTTCGTGCGCTACAGATATTAATACTGCGTAGAGAAAGTGAATGGCCGGATGAGATAGAAGCAATCTTCCCGGCTGTTTTGCAAGGCTTGGAAGAGGGCCAGGCAGTGCCGTTACCGGAATTATTAACTCCTGAAGGGATGGCATCTGATATTCCACAAGACCCTGTTCTTGCTGGCATCGGCTTCCAAGCCACTTATGTTTCAGCTTCCCCGCAAGATCATGTGGATTCGTTAATAGCTTTATATCAGATTCGAAATCAGATGTTCCCCGGCGGAATTACATATGACAATGTAACAAGACAGCGATCATTGGAAATGATCGAGAAGGCTTTTACAGATAATCCAAGAACTGGCAAAGCAGTTATGGAAGTCATGGATTATTTAACTCGTGGCCGACCAATGGGGCCAACCCTTAGGAATTTTAATAAAGAGACTATGAGGGTAGAGAGCGGTGCTGGGGGAGGGGAAGTTTCAATAGGCACGTATAGTCCTCATGATATGAACGCCGCATTAAACGAACGAAGCTATCCAAGAAATCCGGGTGAGTTCGATCCCGCAGAAGGATATCAAACAGATATAGGACTAGATAGAGAGAGAATGAGGGCTGGGTATTTCCCTAACACTGAGTTCTATACAACTGCCCACGAGATAATGCACTGGGCATATAAAAACCTTCTAAACGATAACGAAAAACTAGCTTACTGGGAAAAAGTAGTTTTGCCTAAAGGTGCAGAACGAATGGCGGAGGAGGGGAGCGGGTATAGACAGTCTGATTTTCCTGAGGTTGGAACAAACATAGGAGATAGCCCAGAAGAATATTTTGCCAACATGGGCGCTATGTACATTGAGAGCAAAATGCCGGGAGCATTGGAAGAGAACTATTGGATATCAGTTATAAAGAAAACGCATGACTCACTAGCCAACATAGGAAGGATGATTGGGTTTAGAAAAAGCATGGTGAATGATGACCTCATAGATGGCACGGTTATCCAGATACTACAACGCGTTTTGCCGGATGAGTTCAAAACTCATCTGGCAAAGACAACTGGTGCTCAAGTTGGGGCAGATTTAAGAAAGTTTAGATACAACTATGGTATTAAACCTGGGCACGCAGAGTCTTTAGCTTCACGCGCATGGGCTTTTTCAGAGATATTAGAGCGACTACGAGAAGCAAGTAGTGGTGACCTTGCTCAAAGTGACGACGTATTAATTTCGTCTGCAAGGGATTTAGCGGCGCACCTATTAGACGCAAGCCATGAACAGTTGCTTGGCTCTGCCATGCACAGGTCAATGATAGCTTTATCCAGAAGATTGGTTGAGGCGGCTGATGGGAAATATGACGTCTTGAATCCTTCGGAAACTAGCTGGGGTTCAGCTGGAACAAAACATAGTCCAGAAGCAAGTGAAAGGATTATGGAATCATCCGACGATAACTTCTTTACTGAATCAATATATGATGACCAAGGGGTTCTTCATGTAGATGCTGATGACAGGTTTGTCCATGATATGTATGGGACAGTGCATATAGATGAACTTACAGAAGCTGAAATAATCGGAATGGATGGCTATGTAACAAACCATGGGGATTTTGCAGAAGCGATAGGAGAAGCATTACCAACAGGAATAGATAGAGCGCTTCCTTTAGGTGAAGATGGTGTATATCGAACCGCTACTGGTCGCGTTATTGATGAATATGAATATGCCGCTATGGCCGATGACCAGCTTCAGTATGATGTTATTCCTGACAGCATGACAACAGAAAATCTCAGGACAATTCTTGAGTTGGATGACACTAAAAATGTTTTAGATACATACGAGTCTCTGTTGGCAAAGAGATGGCAGAACATTTCGAATATAGAAACAAACGGGCAATGGGAAAATGCTATCCCCCCTTCGTTTCAAAGGCATTACGATATTGATGATGCTGGGAATGCATTGCAAACAACTACTGAACGATACGGTATAAACAAGGTTCGAAGAACCCAAGCCAAAGAAGGGAAGCTACATCGTCAAAGACGATCCATTCATGGCTATACCGGGGGCACAGCTGAAGTTCGTGACAAAGAAATGAGCGAGCTTCTCACTATGGCAATGAATGAGGATATACCCCTTCGAGATCGTAGAGATGCGATGCATGAAATACAGGCTCAAATAGCAGAAGGGCGTAAGCCAGCACAGGTTGATGTTCCAACGGAAATCACCAAGATGCGGGTTGACGATCTCGTAGCAGAGCTAGGAAGGATATACCCAGAAGGGTTACGAGATGAGAACAAACTGCGGTTAGCCCAGATAAAGACAGAGATTATACGTAGAGGCCAGAGTTGGCTGAAAAAGAATAAGGGTGGAAACCCAGGCATAAGCAGGTCTATGACAATTGTGCGTAGAGAGGTGATTGATTCTGGAACACAGGGTGTCATGGATGGTATTCCTGAGAATGTCAGGCCTCACCTCAGAGAGATTCTCAGCCGCCTTAGTGAAAGAACTCCAGAAAAGACATACGATACGAGATTAGTAACCTATCGTATTATGAATATGGCAAACCTTACTGACAGGAGACAGCCTATTCGTAATGAGGGGATATACCGTCTTGCCGGTGAAGATTTAGATACTTCTCCTAATGCGAGTTTGACTGACTATAGTGATCCGGGATTCCAATCATTGAGATCACAGATAAGAACAGCAGTAAAAGAAGGGGATGCAGACGCTTTAGCTAAATTTGCTTTAAGAGCTGGTGTTCTAAAAGATCAGGAATTATCCGCTATACGAACATCGTTTAAGGATATAGATGCCTTCTTAGAGAGATGGTCTTCATATGCTAAGAACGCTCGCAATCCATTGCGAGGTGTGAGTGACGAATCATTAAACAATATAGAAGGCGCAATGGAGTCCATCACAGCCAATGTTGCTTACATAATGGACGGAGTGGACTCTTTGACTAAGCTATATAAGAGTCATCCAAAACTGAAAGAGTTTGCTGATCCCTTCTCATACCATAGAGCGGAGACAGGAAAGGATTTATCTATAAGACTTGAGAATAGAACATCTATTCCAGAGTCTATAGCTGGCGCATATGCAAAAGACTACATAAGAGGGATGTCATTACGAGCAAAGCATAATCTACAAGCCTTTGTTGGTGATGGGTACGCAAGAACTAATGATGGTGCGATACCGTACTTTATGAGATCAGAGGGTTCCAGTACTGCAATGATACGAGAAGATGGGGATTTTGGGCATGGTGTATATGCTTCTGAATCTCCAAGCGCGCATCCAAATTCTCTCGTGGATACTGTGGTTAGAGATGCAAGATTAGATGAAGTCCCTACTGAGAAAATATCTGAGCTTGAGACTTTAGCAAGTTCATTATCTAGAGTTCGCAAACAAGTTGCTACTGCTAGAGCCGCCGCAGAGACGGACGCTCTGAATGATACAGGGTTGGATAAATTGCTGGCGACAGAAGCGAGACTGTCTGACGAACTCAAAGACAAAACCGGAAGGGTTTACGGAAATGTCGTTCCCGTGGTATTTAACGGCAAAAGATATGCAGATTTCTCCATGGTGTCGAACAACTCTCCTAACGATTGGCTTGTTAGGGAATTCTTTAGAAGGGTTCAAAGAGAGGGTGATGGAATTTCAATACCCGCAAGCGGTAATCTTTTTGACGCGATAAACCATTCTGGAATTGATCGTGGCCGCGCCTTATACACAGCCATGTGGAAGACTCTCGCCAATGGAGCCACAGCTAACGAGTCTGCGGCGAAAGCCAAAGTAAATTCTATCCTTACAGAGATGGGATATGACGGAATAAAGTTCACTGGAAGCCATAACAACCATGGTGGCGGCAAGCAAGCCCACACGGAAATGCTTATCTTTGACGCTGACGGTGTTAGAGCTATCAATGATCCCAGATTTGAACAGGATGACGCGTTAATGTTTGCGGCAAATGAATCAGGAGATTCAGCAGTATCCCCATTGATGAGAGCAATGCTCAATGGCGATAATGTTAAGAATGTGAGTGTAGCCCATACGGTTGAAAGGGGTTCCTCATCGCCGTCAACCACTAAATTACTGAACGCTACTCGTGATAGCAGGCCTTTATCACCGGAAGACCAGATCGAAGCATACAAATCTGGCCCCACGTTCTATCTCAGGAAAGGATCACGCAGGCTTCGTATGCTTGGAGATAGGTACGTGTCTGATTTTCTACAAAGAGAAGAAGGAACAGGCATATTCGAAACAATTAATTCTGAGATAGGACGCAAACTGATGCCTATTGTTCGCGCTCTAAACGCAATGCCGGGTAGCGGTAACTCAATCTCTAGATGGTTTAAGAAATCTATAGACCTTAGAGAGCATGGGAGATTCTCTGCCAAGCCAACAGACTCTGAGAAGAGGCTGCTGTGGGCTTTGCGAACAGGAGAAGAAACCGGACTCGCTGATAGTGTGGAAATGGCCGCATATCGTAGAGTTAGGGATGTATTTTCTGGCGAGCTAGAAGCCATGAAAACATACGGGATTATGGATTCAGGCATAGAACAGAACTATGTCCCGCAAATCTGGAGAGCTTCTGCGTTATCTAGGAATATGGATCGTGCCACAGAGAAATTGGCCGAATACTTTATGCACGAAAGCGTTGGTAGGGCATCCCCGATCACACAAGAAAGGGGGCGTGAAATCGCAAGGAATATGATCCATCGTATTATTGACGAGGACGGTGTTCATTTCCCGCCAGAATACGCAGTCAGGAATGAGCCTGGACTCGATCACGTAGATTACTCAAGACTTATAAAACTACACCTGCCAGAGAATAGGTATCACCTGATGCAGTTGGAGGAGTTTCTTGAAAACGACATCGGAGCAATGCTCGCTAAATATATTGATGGTTCAACAAGGAAGATAGAGTTCGCAAAGAGATTTGGCGCAGGCAATCATGGCCTTATGACCTACCTCAAGGTTCTTGAAGAAGGTAAATCAGCGGCCCTTAGATCGCTAATGACTCCACGCGTAATACGCCGCACTAGACGCGGCATTACCATGGAAGGTGAGGTCAGGGAAATGAAGATGGAACGAGAAATTCCATCTCCATTTGAGAAAAATGAAATCGGCGCACAGAATATGCTGTCCAATGTTATGGACGCACTATCTAATCCCAAACGTGGCGGAGTGGTGGAAGCTGAGCAAATACTGAAAAACGCCCATACCTACCCCCTACCACCAAAACAGAAATTCCAGTGGGATCGCCGTGCTGAGTCTATGGTTGCTGGATTAGAGATGGGGATTAGAGGTAATAAGCTTCCACCATCAGAGATCAACCTGATGGAAGACTTAATAATGTCTTCTCAGCGCAAACCTTTTGGAACTGGCTCATACACCCATTCAAAGATGCGCTCGCTATCTAAGTTCATGCGTAACTTCACAGCCCTAACCTATCTTGGCTTTACAACACTAACGTCACTAACAGACGTAGCACTACCGTTGATACGATCAGGGGAGATGACCTCATACATTAAGGGTATGGCTAGATTCGCTACTGATCCAGATTACAGAGAGATGATGCGGGAAACTGGGTTATCTATAGAGAACTATGTACACAATCGCCTTGTAGGTATGTACGGTGTAGACGCATCTAAACTAGCAACCGGCTTCTTTAATGCCACTCTACTTACGCCATGGACGGATCGTATGCGTGAGATGGCAGGTATTGTAGGATACGAGTGGTTCAAGACTGAACAACGGCGCATAGCTCGACATGGCTTAAACAGCAATGCTGGCAGGAAAGCCAAAAAAGTTCTGGAACGGTATGGCTTGGGAGCTTACGCCCGTCCAGATGGGCCATCCCTAGATAGCTTGATGGTGAGCCGTAAGCATATGGGCATAGATCATGACGCGGCAATCGATCCCGAGATGGCTATCCGTAGTCAGGATTTGAAAGAAGCCTTAATAAAATTTGCCAATGATACGATCTACGCTCCTAACACAAACGATATACCCTTGTGGGCGCAGTCTCCAGTAGGCGCGATGATGTGGCAACTTAAATCATTCCCGATGATGATGTCGAGAATGGGCAAGGATGTGTTAATGGATGCTTATCGTGATCCGATTCATCATTCCAAGCCATTGATGATGTATATGCTGGCAGGCCCAGCTAGCGGCGCGATGGCTTTAGCGGCTAAAGACACCATCCAAATGAGGGCAGGAGAAGATGAGGGATTACTCAGAACTAGGAATGCTGAAAGCGTAAAAGCTTTTACGCAAATGGTGGGGTATGACCCGGATATTCATGGTGATAAAGATGATTTCGTGGGGTGGTATTTCGAAGGACTACTGCACATGGGTGGGCTTGGCTTATATCTGGAAGTTCTACATGATCTAGTACAGCAGGCGGATAATGGATACTTTGGCTTATCCAGAGCCGCTGGCACTGTAGGCGGGCCTGCGGTTAGCCAAGCGATAGGGGCATGGAACGTCGTTCAAGGATTACATAAAACCATACTGGGCGCAACATCAGAGGAACAGGCAACTGGTGGAGTAGGCACACAACGCCAAGCCGTTAGGGAATTGGCGCAACGTGTGCCTGTGTTGGGTGGGATTAGAGCGCTTAAAGAAACTCTAGTAGATGCGGCACTCCCAGTTTCAGAAACCGGGAGCAGGCGATCTACCGGTCGTGGTGGTGGCAGAGGGTCTACTGGTCGTTAGCATTTCGTAGTCTTCACACGCTTTTTTCGCAGGGGCATCATGTTTTCCACAGTGCCATTGCTTGTTCTCTCCATACAAGTCCGGCTGAGCGTATTTGCATAGACGGCATTGTGGCTTTGGCGTTATTTCTTCGGGATTCCAACACGCTGTTCTTTTGAAACAGCCCTTGCATCGCCAATCATCAGGGCTATGACTAATCCTTTCTGGCCTAGATATAGCGTTAGATATTCTTTGGCGTAAGTTAGCCACCTCAAAATCATCATGCACTAAGCACTCTATATGGTATCTACAATCATCTTTACAGATAGCTAGGAGAAGACCTTGCGGTATGTTACTCAGATGCATTGATAGCATGACTTGAGCGAGATATTGCGGATGGGAAATCTTAACGCCCTTCTTAACGAACGCGTTGAACTTGGATTTGTTCATCGTTTTTATCTCTAATACGTAAGGATCATCATCAGAGAAATAGATAATACCGTCTAGGTGGCAAATCAGATGCCCGCCTAATGCGGTATATTCATACTGTTCACCAGTGAGTTCATCTGTGGACAGCACTTTCGCGCTTTGTCTTTTTCTTAAATCATCTATGACAATGGTTTCAAGCGCATGGCCTACGTTAAATATACGTTGCAGTTTAGGTGATGGTTTATCTTCAGGGAATCCACGCAAGCATAGGTTTAGGTATTGCGTACACTCATTGCCTACGGTGGACGCACCAATATAGGAGCGAGTTTTTTCTCGTAGCCCCTCTTCGAGTTCCTCCAGATTTTGGAGGAACTCGATTAGAGATAACAACTCAGTCACTTTTTCAGCCTGACTAACTTTTCACAATCATGGCAGATAGGTTTCTGACCCGGCTTGGTTCGTTGGGTATAAAACTGACTTGTGTGTTTATGCCTCTTACATTCACGACATTGTTTTGTCCATCCAAACGCTTGGCTAGCCATGATCAGAAGTCCGGCAGGGCATCATCAAAATCTTCTTTGCCCGCAGGTACATCTGCGGCATCGTTTTTAGGTATACGGTAACCCTTTACCTCAGGGCGCGCTTCCATAATCTTGCCGTTGTTTGGATTACGGCGCTCTCTCGACATACCTACAACAGCGCCAACGATTAGCCCTTGTAAAGATGAGATATCCCCAGGCTTATCTGGATTGGGGTGACCCCCGAACTGCAACAAACTCTTGAGTTGGCGCTGGCCTATCTCTTGTGCTTGCTTACTGGTTTTGTGATGCACGTTTATCCAATGTCTAATCGTGCCTGTGCCAGCGGTATCTTCCAGTTCCACCATTACTTGGTGCCCATTACCGTTATTCATTTCTTGCCATTCTGCTGTCAATACACGCACATCGTATGTGCCGGGTTGCAGAATCGAAACGCCTCGCGCTTCTTCAATACCACTCAGGTCTAATTCAGAAAATGTAGTCATGCCGCTTTCTCCTTGATTCCAGTTGGCTTGGTTCTTGATTTGGCTTTTCGATGTTTCTCGTAAGCCGCATCGTCACTACGAATAAGTTTCAAGAGAGTAATTACGTTTGATACCTGCTCAACAGGCTTCAATCTCCCTCTTGGGTCTCTGGTTTTACCATGCCACCCACGCACTTCTTCAGTAATAACGAGTCGTTTGATTGACGGTGCTGTCTTGTCTCCATCAGTTACTCGAATACCACATAACACATGATCGAATAACGCAGGAATTTGTTTCGCGATCTTGTTGCCTTTTACTAAAGGCCAGTAATTCACGTTACCGTTGTCGTCAGTTTCTTCCGAAACAAGACAAGTCATGTAAACGTGCATATCAATATCACGAAGCCATTTCAACGCGCCAATCATAAGGCGGGAATACTCCCCCCATTTCGCATACCCATTTGTCATATCTTTGAACTCTTCATCGATATGATTCATGAGTTGATCAGAAAGTTCGGTCAGGCTGTCTACTGCAAGCCATTGATAACCGGACTTCTTGAAGTCGGGTGTATTCATCATTCGTATAATTCCACGAAATGAATAAATACCCTTCTCGGGATCGTGCTCTCCATCCCAAGATGAAAAATCTACGTATTCTATATCTGTATCTTCAAGGCTTTTCAGCCCACTTTCTCCAGATAAAATCAGGCCTGCACCATACTCTTTCTGATAGTACCTGCATTGATGGGTCTTACCCCATCCATGATGACCCATAACGAGGGTCTTGTCTTTGATAAACGACGTATCACTTGTCTTTTTCGTGTTAAACATTGCTCGTCTCCAATAACTTGTTGGCTTCCTCTTCCGAAGAAACTTCCGCAAACGTAAGCCTGTCATAATGAATTGGCTTCAACGCTGGTTTCAGTATGTCCTTGACCTTTTCGGGCAATAAATCCCACTGCTTACGATCAATCGATACCTTCACCGCCTTCCACGCTGATCCTGTTAGCGCTTTGATCTCTGCTTCATTATCTTCTAGAAGCGATTTCAATTGCCGGTGATCCCACGAAAATCTTTCGTGTGTCTTTAATACAGCGCAGACAGAATCGCCTAGCTGTAATACACCAGTACGCCCCACAGGTACATCACAAAACAACTTACGTATTCCTGTCTCGTAGTCTTCCAATTGACGATTAGCTACTTTAGCTGTCGCTATAGCATCACGCCAAGACTTTGCAATTTGAGTGAGTTTCTCCGCTGTCGTCGAGTCGGTTTTGCTGTTGGGCATCCGTTCGAACGTATCCCATTCATCCGACTCAATCGACTTAAACGCCTTGCTTTCAATCATTTACACTCCCCTTGCCAGACCGCCGAGTACCGGGTATGATACACCGTCCAAAACGGTTGTCAAGCCGTTGAGTACGCCTTTTTAACATGACGGAGGTACAATGTGGAACGGATCATCGACATTCGAAGGCTAGTTGAAGATCAAGGTGGGGCAAGGGCAGTGGCAGAGGCAATAGGTGTTCCTCGAACTGCTCCTTACCGATGGGGGCGTACAAGAAATGTAACCTTGCGAACTCTTGAGAGAGTGTTGAGCGCATTCCCTCATGTTCGTATGGATAAGTACGTAATCCCTATGGAGAACATGAATGAGCATCGAGCACACAAACGAGGAGAACCCAACCCTTGAAACCGCTATTGGGTATCTGGAACAGGATTGGTCAGTCATTCCGATTAATCCTACTTCGAAAAAACCATACATCCCATGGAAACGCTACCAACAAAGGCGTCCAACTGACGGTGAGGTTGAGCAATGGTTTCGTAATTGGCCAGACGCAAGGCTTGCAGTCGTCACGGGAGAACTTTCAGGAATAGTAATTGTTGACTGCGACTCAGAAGAGGCGCATCAATTTGCTATTGAGGAAGGTTTGTCTTCACCTGTTCGGGTGAAGACAAAGCGTGGAGTTCATCATTACTTCGACCATCCCCGTGATGGTAAGCGAAGAGGCCCGCGTGTGGGTGGCAACAGCAGAGGAACCGATTGGCCGAAGTTTGACGGGATTGATTTCAGAGGCGACGGTTCATACGCCCTGCTACCCCCGAGTCCTAGTTACGAATGGGATATTGAGTATCCCTTTTCTCAGACCGATATCCCTAGATGGAAAGATTGGACAGGTACGCCACCTGCCTATGCGGAACCCAATGTTATCGATATTAGTACTGGCGATCTTGTTGATTTTAATGCGCTTGACCTGTCTAGTATTGAAACAAGAACGCGTATACCAGAGTGGGATGCTACAGAGGCCTACATAAAACAACACTTTACGAATGGGAAATTGCCCACTGGTGGGGGGAATGGGCGCAATGATCGGATGATGCGTCATCTATCCGACATGGTATTGGAGGGATACTTCGGAGAAGCATTACGCAAAAAAGGTAGGGCGTTCATGGCGAGATTCTTTGAGGACGACTTGCCAGATTATGAATTTGAGGCAACAGCTTCAAGTGTTGAGCGTATGGAAAGGGAGAACCATCCAGAACGATGGGATCAAGATGGGAATTACACTTACGGAAAGGTACTTCCACAACGCAAAAGACAACTACTTACTGTTCAAGATGCAGATGCGCTCGTATCGGCGGCAAACAGTACAGCATATTTTGCTGATCCGTTCTTGTGGAAGGGGTCTATTACACAATTACATGGGTACTCGGGTTCTGGGAAATCAATGTTCCTTCAACACCTGACATACGCTATTGCGGCAGGACAAAATGACTTCGGGCCTTTTGAATTGAATGGCCCTGCGAATGTTTTGTATTTCGATTATGAGAACGGCAGAGGCGTAATTGGAAAACGATTCAAAACATTGTCGTCAATACACGGAGACGCAGGGGAAGCGTACAAAGTGTGGGCCTCATTCCTAGATGACAAGGACATTAACCTAACAACCCGACAAGGAGTTGCAATACTAGAGGATATTATTAAAACAGAAAATCCCGATATTGTAATACTCGATACAGTGCGCTCCGCTTTCCTTGGCTTAGATGAAAATAATGCCGAAGCGTGGTCACGAGTAAATCATTTAATGATAAGATTGAGAGACGCAGGCTTGGCAGTAATCTTCGCTCACCATTCCAATAAACCGGGCGAATCTGGCTTGGGTCGAGAAGCTGGTTCAACCAACCAACTGACTGTTCTCGATACCCAGGTACGAGTAGCACAGGTATACAAGCACGAAGAAACAGCCAAGCAGAATGCGGGTTTGTGGGATATGAATCTGGATACTCCGGTGTGGCGTCGAATGGAAGATTCGTTGCCAGAGGGATTTCATATAAAGATGTTGTTGGAGTTTAGATACAAGAAGGTTCGTGAGTGGACTGACAACCACCAATGGGTTCAATACATTGGCTTCGCCATGGATAATTATGGGGATGAGATTGTCGTCGGTTC
>Ga0207984_1001212_pt1 | contig 13280 bp, 9 predicted proteins | sample ETNtaG_30_FD_185760 | JGI IMG/M metagenome (GOLD analysis project Ga0207984, IMG submission 185760) | Marine microbial and viral communities from oxygen minimum zone, Eastern Pacific Ocean - ETNP201306PF43B (SPAdes) (version 2) | ecosystem: Environmental > Aquatic > Marine > Oceanic ...
TTAGAGGCGGGTGTTAATGGAGTTTTTTCATATCCGGGAACTCCTTCAACAGAAATATCTGAGATCTTTAATCTTGTTAATAATTTTCAAAATGATTCATCTAATAAGGATACTTATTCTGATTTAGTAAAAAATAAAGTCTATTTTGAATACAGTATAAATGAAAAGATTGCACTTGAGAAAGCAATTGCTTTTTCAATTGGAGGGAAAAGTTCCATGTGTGTAATGAAGAATGTAGGAATGAATGTTGCTTCTGACGCTTTGATGTCTATTACTTATCAGACAATTGTAGCTCCTGTAGTTATTATTATTTGTGATGATCCAGGATGTCATTCCAGCTCTAATGAACAAGATTCCAGACATTGGGGAACAATGGCTTCTGTACCTGTTTTTAATCCGGCAACTCCTGAAGATGCTTATAATATGACAAAAGAGGCATTTAAGTTATCATCACAACTTAAATTACCAGTAATTGTAAGAACAACTACAAGAGTTTCTCATTCTAAGGGATTAGTTTATTATAAAAATTTACTTGTTAATGATTCTATTCCTTCATTTAACAGAATGCCTGAACATATAAATATACCTGCAAAAACAGCAGCGGCTCATAAAACATTACTTGATAAATTATTCAGTGAAAAACTTGATTCTTATTTTAAAACTTTTAATAAACTATATTTTGAAGGGAATGAGAAGGAATTGGCTATAATAAGTAGTGGAGTATCTACAAGCTACTTGATTGAAATAATTAAACGAAATGATCTCTCAGAAAAATTGGATTTATTTGATCTTGGTTTAATACACCCTTTCCCAGAAAAGGGTGTTCGAGATTTTTTAAGTAAAGGATTTAATAAAGTTCTTGTTGTTGAAGAACTAGATCCAATTATTGAAAATGCAGTTAGGACAGTTGTTCAGAAAAATAAATTGGATTGTGAAATACTAGGCAAGAATTTTGCTGGATTATCGCCTACAGGGGAATTCTCTCTTGAAGTTATTGATAGAGTTGTTTCAGAGTTCTTTGAAGTAGAAACAATAAAAAATCAAGAGATTAATTCAATAAGTGATTTCTCTGAAGATCTTCCATTAAGACCTCCTAGATTATGTTCTGGATGTCCGCATAGAGCAACATATTATGCATTAAAATTACTTGTACCAAGAGAGGATCAGGACACAGTTCTTTGTGGAGATATTGGATGTATAGGGTTAGGAGCTTTACCCCCACTAAATATGATAGATACGATAAATCATATGGGAATGAGTATCTCAATGGCGCAGGGATTATCTGAAGCTTTAAAAGAAAAAGAAGGTAAAGTAGTAGCAATGCTTGGTGATGGAACTTTTTTTCATTCAGGTATTTCTTCTATATTAAATGCTGTTTATACTAAAAGTGATATTCTTGTTATTATCTTTGATAACAGAACTATTGGGATGACAGGCCATCAGGATCATCCAGGAGCAACACATCTTTCTAAATATAATGAGATACAAATTGAGCCTTTGTTGAAAGGAATGGGTATTTCTCATGTAGAAACATTTATGCCTTTTGATATAAAAGATACTTTTCAAAAAATAGAACAGGCATTAGAAATTAAAGGAATTTCAGTTTTAGTTTCTAAAGCTCCTTGTGTTTTTCTTCCTGATTATAAAAATTACACAAAGCAAGGCTCAAAGATTATTATTGATCCTGATTTGTGTAACACGTGTCACAATCATTCTGACATGGAAATAAATTGTTCTGTTTCAGGGACTCCGAATTATAATCTAGTACGAGCTAAAGCTAAGATAAAAGCAGAAATAACTATGCCTGCTTCAGAACTTGCGTGTCCGGCAAACATTTGTAATCACGGGTTCTTTAATTCCATTTTGGAGAAAGATTATAATACAGCTTTGAATATGGTTCGGGATAAAATTCTTTTTTCCAGAACCTGCGGGGATATTTGTTATAGACCTTGTGAATTATACTCTAATAGTTCGAAAGAAGAAACTGTTCCGATAAAGCAATTGAAGAAATATGTTTCCGGTATTGATGAGTTTTTTAAAGATTTTTCTTCCATAATAGAACGTGTATCAAAAGTTCCAAAAAAAAGTAAGCATATTGCAATAATAGGAGCAGGTCCAGCAGGTATAAGTGCAGCTTATGATCTTATAAAAGATGGATATGAAGTTACTATATTTGAAAAAGAGTCTTCTCTGGGAGGATTGATAAAACATGTTATTCCAGATTTTAGAATGGATAAAGACGGATTTGATTATGAAGTAGCTCAGCTTGAGAAGATGGGAGTAAATTTTGAATTTAATACTATTTTAGGAGTAGATATTGATCTTGATTCATGCTCTAAAAAATATGATGGAGTTATAGTAGCTATTGGATTAGCAATGCCCAAGAAGCTTGAAACAGTTGATAATATATCTGATGAGAATTGTTATGATGCAATAACTTTTTTAAAGTCATATAATAATAAAACAACCAATCTCAAGAAAGGAGATAGAATATTAATAATAGGGGGTGGTAATAGCGCTATAGATGCTGCTCGTTCATCTAAACGATTTCATTCTGATAATCATGTGATGATTGCTTGTGTTGAGAATAAGAATGACATGCCTGCTTTTGATGAAGAGGTACAGCATGCTGTAAATGAAGGAATTGAGTTGATTCCCAATTCATACATTGATAGATGTGATGAAAAGGAAAAAATATTTGTTAAACTTCATTCATTTAATAAAAAATCATTTCTTAAAGAGATAGTATGTGACAAAATAATTATAGCTATAGGGCAGTTTGGAGAAAAAGAAATATATTCTGTTTTAGGAGATGAGAAAATAGCAGAAAACAATAGAATAATTGCAGATAATCAAACTGGATATACCAATTATAATAATGTTTTTGTTGCTGGAGATATTTGTCATAATGATCATATGAGTTTAATCGGAGCAATTGCTAGTGGTAAAAGAGCTGTAGTTGGATTAAAACAAATGTTAGAAAATTATAAATATCCGTATGAAGGGCTTAAGGCATTACTTAACTTAAATGAAATATCAAAAAAAGAGTTAGCTGAAATAAATTTACAAACAGATTTAGATATTAAAAATTGGATAGAAAAAATCAATTTATTTCAATCATGTGAAAAATGTAATCATTGTATTGAAAATTTAGCTTGTCCCGCAATGAAAAAAGAGAATGGAAAAGTTATAGTAGAGCATTCCAAATGTACTAAATGTGGATTATGTATTGATGTTTGCCCAAATGATTCTATTAAATGGGAAGAAGAAATTGAAATTAGTTTATAAAATGGAAAAACCTATTAAAATATTAGTTGCCGGAGTTGGAGGTCAGGGAGTGGTTTTCCTTACAGATCTTATTGTAGAAGCCGCAATGTTTTCTGATATTCCTGTTTCAACTTCTGAAATACATGGTCTTGCTCAAAGAGGAGGTACGGTAACTGCAGGAATTACTATTGGAGAGAATACATTTGGATTTATTGAAAAAGCTAGTGTAGATATACTTATAGGATTAGAATCTTTGGAGGCTCAGCGTTGTGCATCTTTCTTATATAAAGGTAGTATTTCTGTAATTGATAATAATCAAATTCTTCCATTTTCTGTAAGTTCAGGAAATAGTAATTATCCGGAAACAAAGAAATTCATAGAGTATCTTAAGAGTAATATTAAGGATGTTATTTATGTAACTGAGAAATCTGGTGGAACGAAAGCAGTGCATAGAAATTTATTTGTTTTGGGGAAACTTTGCGCTTCAGGACATTTCCCTATAGATGTTTCTTATATTGAAAAAGCAATAAAAAAAACTGTGCATTCAGGATTTGAAGAGGTAGGACTTGAAATATTCAGAAAAGGGTGTTTGAAAAATAAAATAATTATTGAGTAAAAGAGCATTATGGAGATAACTTTTAAAATTAACGGAAAAACAATAACACATAATGTTAAATCAAGCTTATTACTAATAGATTTAATACGTGATATAATGAAATTAAAAGGAACAAAGCCTGGATGTTTGGAAGGAGAATGCGGGGCATGTTCAGTGATTATTGATGGTAAAGCTATTAATTCATGTATGTATTTGGCTATAAATGCTCATGGAAAAGAAATAATTACAATTGAAGGGCTTAGGAATAAAGATAATACATTGGATGATGTGCAGGAAAAGATGTTAGAGCATGGTGCTGTTCAATGTGGGTTTTGCACCTCTGGAATGGTAATGACAACTAAAGCATATAGTGATAAATGCAAATCAGAAGGATTGGTTCCAGATAGAGAGCAAGTAAAGAAAAGTCTTGAGGGAAATTTATGCAGATGTACAGGCTATATTAAAATTATTGATGCGGTAGTTGCTGTTAATAAAAATTAAAATTCATATAATCAAAAAAGGATCTTATGAAAAAAGAATTAAAAGTAATTGGGAAATCAGCCAGAAAACTTGACGGAAAGGAAAGGGTTAGTGGAAAATCTATTTATGGACACGATATACAACTTCCTAATATGCTTTATGGTTCTATTTTAAGAACGAAACACCCACATGCTGAGATTATTTCTATTGATACTTCAAAAGCAGTTTCATTGGATGGAGTGGAGTGTATTATTACTGCAGATGATATTGATGTAAATAATATAAGCTACAAAAGAGATCACCCAATACTTAAAAAGAAAGCTAATTGTGAGCGTGATGAGATTGCAGCTGTTGCAGCACGTACAAAAGAAATTGCTAATAAAGCTATCGATCTTATTGAGGTTGAATACAAGGTATTGGATGGTATATATGATCCTGTTGAAGCTCTAAAAGAAGGAGCTCCAAGAATAAATGAATTTGGGAAGGGAGAAAAACAGTTTGGAAATAAAAATATAGCCGATTCTTTTCATTATGAACATGGTGATATTGAACATCAAAAATCAATAAGTAAGGTTGTTATAAAGAAAAGATATGAATTACCAAGAGTTACTCATGCTTGTATGGCAACAAGTAATATTACTGCTGAATTTAATGAGATGGATGGTCGCTTGACATTATGGTCTTCAACCCAGGTGCCATTTTTATATCAAAGAGATATTGCTCATGCTCTAAAGATGGAACCTTCAAATATCAGAGTAATTCAACCAATTATTGGAGGAGGTTTTGGAAGCAAACTTGATATGCATCCTTTTGAACCCATATGTGCATTATTGGCAAAAAAATCTAGGAAGCCAGTTCAGATATTATTTTCTAGAGAAGAAGAATTTATATTATCACCAACTCGTCAGCCAATGATAATAGACTTGACCACCGGTGCAGATGAAAATGGCAAATTTACATTCAGAGAGGTAGAGATAATAAAAGATAATGGAGCATACACTTCTTGGGGCGCAACGACTCCTTTTGTTATGATGCAGACATATTCATCTTTATATCAGATTCCTGCTTGTAAATTTGATTCTAAAGCTGTTTATACAAATAATCCTTTTGCTGGATCATTTAGAGGTTATGGAAATCCACAGGCAACATTTTCTTTAGAAAATAATATTGATTTGATGGCAGAAGCTTTAGGTATGGAAAAAGCAGAAATCAGACTGCTAAATGTAAATTATAAGGGTGAGGTTACTGGACAGGGATTACATTATAGAACATGTGGAGCTAAATCCGCTTTGGATACTGTAATAGATAAAAGTAAATATCATAAACTAAATAATAAAACTAATAAAGGAAGATACAAAAGGGGTATAGGCCTTGCCTCAATGCTTCATGTTGGTGGCGGAGCTAAAATATACAGATCAGACGGTTGTGGAACAACACTCAAACTTGATGATTATGGTTATTTGACAATTGTTACGGGTTCAAATGAAATTGGTCAAGGATCAGAAACAGTTCTTGCTATGATTGCTATGGAAGAACTAGGTATTAGTAGTGAGAAGATTAGAGTAATTAACACTGATACTGATGTAAAACCATGGGATGTTGGAGTTCATGCTTCCAGAACTAGTTTTGTTGCAGGAAATTCACTATTAGGGGCTATTGGTTTGTTAAAAGAAAAACTTAAAAGTAAAGCTTCTGAATTATTGGATGTTGATACAGATGATTGGGTATATGAAAATGGAATGATGAGGTTTAATGAAAATGAGATAAATATTGATAAAGTAGTTCGTGAAATTCATTTTGGTTCTCCACATCAGTTATGTACTGTCAACTATTTCTATGAGCCTCCAAGTAGATTTCAGAATAAAGAATTTAAGGGAGATGTTTCTGGTAATTATGCATTTGCTTCTCAAGCTATTGAGGTAGAAGTAGATACAGTAACAGGGAAAGTTAATGTATTAAACGCTCATGTGTCTCAGGATGTTGGCAGAGTTTTGAATCCAATTGGGTTGCAAGGACAAATGGAAGGGGGATTAGCTACAGGAATAGGATATGCTTTAACTGAAGAAATGATCTATGAAGATGGAGTTCTGAAAAACCCAAATTTTCATGGATATAAACTACTTACCTCTACAGATATGCCAGATGTACATTTTTATCCAATTGAGACCTTTGATGAAGCTGGTCCTTATGGATCTAAAGGAGCAGGAGAAGCTCCCTTAATTCCAACAGCAGCAGCAATCGCTAATGCTGTATCGGACGCTATTGGAGTTAGAATCTATTCATTACCAGTAACTGCAGAAAAAGTATTGAGAGCGTTAAGTGAAAAGAACAAGGAAAAAGAAGTTATTGTTAATTGATAAACAAAGTTGTATATGAATTTTGACATTATAAGTCCAAAAACAAAGAATGAGTTATTAGATGTAATATCTAAGAATAAAGATAAGAACTATTGCTTTGGAGCTGGATATACGGATCTTATTAATCAATTAAAAGGTAAAAAAACTAAAGGATTATTAGTGATAAATATTGCTCAACTTGAAGATAATGATTTTAAAGGAATAAAGAGGAAAGGAGATTATGTTGAAATTGGAGCATTAACAACCGCTTCCGATCTTATTGCTTCTAAAATAATTGAAGAACAATATCCTGTTCTATTTCAGGCGACTAATAGTGTAGCTTCAACTCAAATTAGAAACTCAGCAACAATTGGAGGAAATGTTTGTAATGCTTCCCCTTCTGCAGATATGTCGGCTGCTCTAGTTGCTTTAAAGGCAGTTTGTTGTATTCTTTCTTCTGATGGTAATGAAAGGGAAGAAGACATTGAGTCTTTTATTCAGGGAGTAAGAAAAACTTCATTAAAGAAAGATGAGATATTAAGAGCTATTAAGATTCCTAATAATATTTCAAAATTAATTTATTCAGGATTTGAAAAGGTAGGAACTCGAAAATCTATGGAAATTTCTATAGTTTCTTTTTCTTATCATTTTCAGATGGATGACAATAAAATAATTAATCAGGCAGGTATTTCAATTGGTGCTGTTTCTACAAATATACCATTTGCCTCTAAAGCTTGTGATTTTATTAAAGGTAAAAAACTTGATCAATTTAACGATAAACAGAAATTTGCAGATTTAGTTCTATCATATTCTAATCCAATTTCTGATATCAGAGCAACTAAGTGGTACAGAAAAGAAGTGCTGTCTAATATTTCAAAATCAATATTTATATAAATGGATTTAAACAAGATACAAAACAATATTAAGCTCTCTCAGAATGAGAATCCTTTTGGTCCATCACCAAAGGCAATTGAGGCTGTTTTAAAGAATTTTGATAAAGTGAGTTTATATCCAGAACCACATTCAATATCACTTAAAAACAAATTGGGAGAAAAACTACATCTTAGTTCAGAGAACATATTTGTTAGTTCTGGTCTTGTGGAATCAATTGATATTCTAATAAGGAATCTTATTGCAAAAGATGAAAATTTGATTATTCCTGAACTGACTTTTGTTGCCTATAAAATTTTAGCTGATGTTTTTAAGAAAGAGGTCAGACTTTCAAAAATGAAAAATTTTCATGTTGATGTAGACGATATATTAAGTAGATATGATGAGAAAACCAAAGCTATAATTATTGCTAATCCAAACAACCCAACTGGTACGGTAATTTCAGAAAATGAACTTCTTAAGATCTTGGATAATGTTCAACAATCAACTTATGTAGTGATTGATGAGGCGTACATTGAATACGCAAATCATCCTGATTATCCTGATACTTTAAAACTTCAGAAGAAATATTCTAATTTGGTTGTAATGCGTACTTTTTCAAAAATATATGGACTAGCAGGATTAAGGGTTGGTTATACCATAGCAAACAAAGAATTAATTGAAAAATTAGATTTTCTTCAAGCTCCGTTTACTGTTAATAGAATGGCATCTATTGCTGCATTAAATGCAATAGATGATGATTATTATATAAAAATGTGTGCAACAGCTAACCTCTCTAGCAGAGAGAAATTGTTTAATGAAATAATTTCAATTGGGTGGAATGTTGTTCCTTCTGAAGGTAATTTCCTGTTTGTTTATTTTGAAAATGAAAAAGAAAGAGATTTTTTCTTTGATTTATTGGAAGAAAAAAAGGTGTTAGCAAGGAAAACAGATTTGTTTGGTGAAAATAGTGCTTTTCGAATAACTATAGGCACCCCTGAGATGAATGAGATTGTTATACAACATTTAAGGGAAATAAAAGTAGCAAATTATTAATTCTCAATTTTTGTGGTGGAGTAATTAGGTTCGAATCCTGCTACCCCTACTTTTTTCTGAGCAAGTTCGACTCCTCTCATCCCGACTTTTTTATTGTCTTTTTGGTAGATCTAACGGATCGTATTTCAAACTTTTTCATGACGAAACAGATAAATCTTTGACTTATAAAGATTCTAGATAAGAGTAATGTAATGTAATTTTATAATTATAAATTTGTAAAATGAAAAAAATCGTTTTTTTATTTTTTTTATTATGTTATAACATTTCTTCTTTTTCTCAAACAGCTTCAGAGATTATCACAAAATCAGATGATAAAATGAGGGGAGAAACTTCATATTCTGAGATTATTATTTCTGCTGTAAGGCCAAAATGGAGTAAGGATATGAAGCTTATAAACTGGACTAAAGGATCTGATTATAGTGTTTCTTTAGTTAAATCGCCTGCAAAGGAGAAAGGAACGGTTTTTCTAAAAAGAAAAGCAGAGGTTTGGAATTATATTCCTTCAGTTGAGAGAAACATTAAACTTCCTCCATCAATGATGATGCAGGGATGGATGGGAACGGATTTAACAAATGATGATATGGTAAAACAATCATCAATTGTAGTTGACTATTCTCATAACATTATTGGATTAGAGACAATTCAAGATTTAGATTGTTGGAAGATAGAACTTATTCCAATAGAGGATGCGCCAGTGGTTTGGGGCAGAATAATTATGTGGGTTGACAAATCAGATTATATACAGATGAAAGCTGAGTTTTATGATGAAGATAGTTTTTTAATTAACAAACTTCTTTCCTATAATATAAAAAACTTTGATGGGAAGAAGCTTCCTTCAAAGATGGAATTTATTCCTGTAGAGAAGAAAGGACAAAAAACTATAATTGAATATCTTGTTTGGAAATTTGGAGTAACAATACCTGATAAATATTTCACTTCACAATATATGAAAAGATTAAAATAGGATTTCTCTCTCCATGAAAAAATGATAATAAAATTAGCTTGGCGAAATATTTGGAGAAATAAAAGAAGGAGTATAATTACTATTGTATCAATTCTAATAGCAGTATTTCTTTCTGTTTCCATGCGTTCCATGCAATTGGGCATGTATGATTATATGATTAAGAGTATCGTTGCTTCTTATAGTGGGTATATTCAAATTCATGCTAATGGATATATGGATCAGCAAACAATTGATAACTCCATTGAGGTAAATGATGATCTTTTAGATTCTATAGCAAATATAAATGGGGTGAATAATATTATTAATCGGTTGCAGACATTTTCGTTAGCATCTTCAGGAGACTTAACAAAAGGAGTGCTAATTCAAGGTGTTGAGATTGAAAAAGAAAATTTATTGGTTGATTGGAATACAAGATTAGATACAGGGACCTTCTTTTCTAACAATAATTCAGATGTTATTCTAGCAAAAGGAGTTGCTAGTTATCTTCAGAAAGGAGTAGGAGACACTGTTATTTTTATTGGAATGGGGTATCATGGAATGAGTGCAGCAGGCATGTATAAAATATGTGGAATTGTTGATATGAGAAATCCTAAGATTAATAACCTTACTGTATTCATGAGTTTGAAAAATGCACAGGAATATTTGTCAGCACCAAATATAGTAACGCATATAATTATTGATAAAGAGGTGAAAATAGATGAAAGAAAGTTATCTATTTCTATTAAAAAAGAATTAGATAATAACCAATATGAAGTAATGGATTGGAGAGAACTTTTGCCTGAGCTAGAACAAACAATAAAAGCAGATAATGTAGGAGGGCTTATTATGGTGTTTATACTTTACATGATTATTACATTTGGTATTTTTGGAACAGTGCTGATGATGACGCAAGAACGATTCTATGAATTTGGAGTGATGATTTCAATTGGGATGAAGAAACTCAAACTAATAAAGATTGTTTTGCTAGAAACAATTACACTTAGTCTGATTGGAGTAATACTTGGAATCTTTGCAGCATTACCTATTATGTATTATTTTAACATACATCCGATAAAGCTTGCTTCAGAGCAGGCAGAAGCAATGGAAAAGTTTGGGTTTGAACCTATAATACCAATGTCCACAAATCTTGAAATTCCATTAACTCATGCAGCACTTATTTTTTGTATTTCTTTAATTATTAGTATTTACCCAGTAATTACAATCCTAAAATTAGATACTATAAAAGCAATGAAAAGTTAAGATGAGTACACTTATTAAAATAGCATGGAGGAATGTATGGAGAAATAAAATCCGTAGTGGAGTAGTAATTATTTCCATTGTGTTAGGGATTTGGGCTGGTTTGTTTGTTATGGCTATGACATTAGGCCTAAATGAACAAAGAATGAATGGTGCGATTAGCACTTATTTATCTCATGTTCAAGTTCATGATGCGCAATATTCTAAGGAGCAAAACATCAATTATTATATTCAGAACAAAGAAAAAATTCTTAACAAGATAGAAAGTGATAATAATATTAAAGCCTATGCTAAAAGAACGATTGTTACAGCTATGGCAGCAAATTCAAACGGATCGTATGGAGTGCAAATAGTTGGTATTAATCCTGCTGAAGAAAAGAAACTAACGTCTATATCAGATAAACTTATTGAAGGAACATATTTAAATAAGTTTAAAAGAAATCCGATTGTTATTGGTAAAGCTCTTGCCGATAAACTAGATCTAAATCTAAGATCTAAAATTGTGATAACACTTCAGGATATTAATAGCAATATTGTTTCAACATCTTTCAGAGTTGAGGGAATTTTCAGAACATCAAGTTCTATGTTTGATGAGGCTACATTATTTGTTAAGATGGACGATCTGGAACAGATTACAGGATTATCAGGGCAGATACATGAGATTGCTATTTTAGCAAACTCAATTAATAATGCAGATAAGATTAAATCAGATTTAAGTAAAAAAATTGGAGAAAATAAGGCGGAAACTTGGAGTGATATTGCTCCTGAGCTTGGTTATGCTAATGAAATGATGAGTCGGTTTATCTATATTTTTATGGGGATAATATTTCTAGCCCTAGCTTTTAGTATAATTAACACTATGCTTATGGCTGTTCTGGAAAGGAGAAAAGAATTAGGAATGTTGATGTCAGTAGGAATGAATAAATCTAGAATTTTTAGCATGATAACATTGGAAACATTATTTATATCAGCATTAGCTACACCAATAGGAATGTTGCTCTCTTTCTGGACGATCTCCTATTTTGGTGAGGTAGGAATTGATTTGTCAATTGTAGCAAAAGGATTAGAGAGTTTAGGAATTGGAACAAGGATTTATACCTTTTTACCAAGACAGTTGTATATTAACATCACTTTTCTGAGTTTACTTGTGACTTTTGTTTCTGCATTATTCCCAGCAAGAAGAGCTCTGAAATTAAATCCGGTTGAAGCAATTAAAGCATTATAAAAAATAGTAAATATGAACGTAATAGAAACCAGAAATTTAAAACGATATTACCAGCAAGGAGATTTTACAGTCAAAGCATTGAATGATGTTTCTTTGAATTTTCAAGATGGTGAATTTACAGCTATTATAGGCCCTTCAGGATCAGGTAAAACAACCTTTCTGAATGCAATAGGCGGATTAGACACTCCAAATTCAGGGGAAATAATAATTAATAAAACCGATATATCTTCTTTAAATCAAAATCAGTTGATTGATTTTAGATTGCAAAATATTGGATTTGTTTTTCAATCTTATAATTTAATTCCTGTACTAACAGCAAAAGAAAATGTGGAATTCATAATGTTAATGCAAGAAAGAGAAAAAAGTGAGAGAGATAAAAGATCATCTCAATTACTATCACAGGTTGGATTAGAGAATGAAGTAGACAGAAGACCAAGTCAGCTTTCTGGGGGGCAACAACAAAGAGTAGCGGTTGCCAGAGCTTTAGCTTCAAAACCTCAATTTATATTGGCAGATGAACCTACAGCAAATCTGGATTCAACATCTACAAATAATTTGTTAGATATTATGTTAAAACTAAATCAGGAAGAAGGTATTACTTTTATATTCTCTACTCACGATCAAAGAGTTGTTGATAGAGCAAGAAGGGTAATCACCCTAGAAGATGGTAAAGTATTATCAGACATTATTAAATAAATTATATGCAATGAGAAAATCTGTTTTTGTTTTGGGCTTATTTTCTTTTTTTTCATTCTGTTCTTTTTCTCAAAATGATCAGTTAGATGTGAATGGATATATTAAATATTTACCCTCTATTTCCTTTAGTGGTAATGATAATTTAACCACAAATCTTATTCATAACAGAATAAATGTTAAATCATATCTTAATGATTATACTACAGTAAAAATTGATTTTAGGAATCGCATCTTTTTTGGAGATGTAGTTGATAGAGATCCAAATCTTTCAGAGATGTTGGATATTGATAATGGTGAGTTAGATATGTCGTTCATTATAATTGAGGATAATTCTTTAATAGTTCATTCTATCATTGATAGAGCGTATATTGATTATGCTAAAGATAAATGGGAAATAAGATTAGGCAGGCAAAGAATAAATTGGGGTATTAACTTGACTTGGAATTCTAATGATTTGTTTAATGCATATAGCTTTGTTGATTTTGATTATGAGGAAAGACCAGGTACTGATGCAGTTCGTTTTCAATATTATACAGGAGATTTTGCTTCTTTTGA
>Ga0207984_1001215_pt1 | contig 13252 bp, 6 predicted proteins | sample ETNtaG_30_FD_185760 | JGI IMG/M metagenome (GOLD analysis project Ga0207984, IMG submission 185760) | Marine microbial and viral communities from oxygen minimum zone, Eastern Pacific Ocean - ETNP201306PF43B (SPAdes) (version 2) | ecosystem: Environmental > Aquatic > Marine > Oceanic ...
AACGGGCACAGCGCGTTCGAGGGCCGCAAGCACGGCGTGCTGCTTGCCGTAGCAGCGGGCAACGGCAGCAAACTTGCCGAATACAAACTGGACGCTGCGCCCGTGTGGGACGGCATGGCAGCGGCCCGGGGCAAGCTCTACATCTCGCTCGTGAACGGCACCCTCGCGTGCATGGCCATGGACCCGGCCGCCAAGCTGCCGGCGCCCGGCCAGCCGGCCAGCCGGCCCACGGTGCAGAAACCCAACCAACGGCCTAACGCGAAAAAACCGGCGCCAGGCAGACCCGGCGCGCCCGTGAAGCCCGATGCAAAAGGAAGGCTCGTGCTCCAGCCCGAGACGGCCAGGACGACCGGCCGACTTCGGTACCAGCCCGACCGCAACAACCTCGGCGGGTGGACGGACCCCAGGGACTACTGCGAGTGGAACCTGCGCGGAGTGCAGGCCGGCACTTACACGGTCGACTTCAGCTACGGCTCCACTCATGCCGGCACGGCGTACACGATCGTTGCCGGCGACGCGAAGCTCACCGGCAAGACCGAGCACACTGGTGGGATCAAGACGTACAAACGTTACCGCGTCGGCACCATCGCTCTGCCAGGCGGAGACGTGACGCTTGCCGTCAAGCCCGGTCCGTTTCAAGGCGCAATCATGAACTTCCGGTTGCTGGAGTTGTCGCCGGCGAAGTAGGCGCTGCCCATTTCAACGGCCACTGATTGCCTGACACATATTGACGCTGAGCGCCGGGCAGATAATTTGCACTCCTGCTGCTTCTGAAAGATGTCTGCGCATATTTTTCACGGTTTGGGGCGCCGCCCTGAACGATATGCGCTGTTGTTTTCGGGAGGTGTCCTTACGGATTATCCCGCAGAAGCGCCGGAGAAGGAGAAACGGCCCCTCGCTGAAGTGCTTCATTGGGAACAGATTTGAGAAGGGAGTGACGAATGACTCATAGCGAAAGATTTCTTGCAGTCGTTCGGGGTGAGCAGCCTGACCGCATGCCCTGCCACTTCGGTGGCCCACGCGCTTCGACCTTGGCCGCGTGGCGCAAACAGGGGCTGTCGGAGGAGCAGCAGAAGAACTGGCGCGCCTTCGTCGGCGAGGACGTAGGCACTGGCATCGGGAAGGTGTACCCGGGGCCATGGCCGCCCTTTGAAGAGCGGGTGATCGAGCAGGATGGCCACCTGAAAATCTGGATCGACGATTGGGGCGTGAAGCGGCTCGACGCAGTGCGTCAACCCACCCCCGGTTTCGTTACTCGGAAGTACATCGAGTTCCCCGTGAAGTGCCCGGCTGACTTTGAGGAAATGAAGCAGCGATTCGACCCACACAGCCCGGAGAGAGTCTGTTCGGATGCAACATCGGGAAGACCGGATTGGAGGGATCGCATCGAGCTGTGCAACCAGAGCGATGATCCAGTCGGCATTTCGATTCCCGCGCTCTATTGGACTGCGAGAGATTGGGCCGGTTTCGAGGGCCTCAGCATCATGTGTATCGATCAGCCGAACCTGGTCCACGAAATGATGGAACACCGGACATGGTTCATCATGGAGATCTACCGGGAGCCTCTGAAACACATCAAAGTGGACTCGGTGATCCTCAACGAGGACATGTCTTACAAGACCGCGGCCATGTTTTCCCCGGCGATGATGCGGGAATTCATGCTGCCCCGTTACCGGCGGCTCTATCAATTCTTCAAAGACAACGGTGTCGATTGCGTTTACATGGATTCCGACGGACACGTCGGCGAAATCCTCGACGTCTTCTATCCCGAAGCAATTGATGCGACCATCCCCCTCGAAATCGCGGCAAACAACGACCCTGAGCGATACCTTCGCCGCCACCCCGGCCTTTTCATCCGTGGCGGCATCGACAAGCGCGAGCTGCGATTTTCAAGGGAACAGCTCCGAGCCGAAGTCGTACGCCGTTACCGCGCCGTGCGAGAGCTTGGCCGCTACATCCCGACTGTGGACCACGGTGTGCCGCCGAACATCCCGCTGCGAAACTTCCTTTACATGGTCGAGCTCCTGAAAGGATTCGCCAAAGGAGAAGACCTCGACACCTATGAGCCGCCATGCGAGTTGGAGAAGCAGCTCGGCCCCATCGAGGAAATGTTCGATCCGTTGAAAACAATCCGTGAAGCACAGAGCGATGAAGAATACGTCTGACCATCGTAGCCACGAGCTGCTGCCAGCTTGTGAGCCCGGACACCATCCTGGTAACTCTTTTCCGACAACCAAGGCTGAGGCTTTCTGTCGCCACCACGCCTGGCTTCTCATCGCCATCGTCCTCCTTCCGAACGTGCACGCCTACAATGGCCACCAGGTCAAGGAAGGTCCCCTTGAGCTCTCGATCCCGGAGTTTCAGCCGGTCACGCGACATGACGCCCCTGTGGATGTTATTGTGATCCTGCGAAACGCGAGCGAGAAGCAGCTAGCGGTCAAGGTCGAGATGGGTGGGCTCGTGGACCAATGGCGCGCGGTGGGCAAGACAAAGATCGCGGTCGAGCTGAAGCCGGGCCAAGAGCACAAAGCGCCGTTCAAGATGTCGGCGGGCGAGGGCGCATTGTCCGCGCACTACCCAGTGCACGTCTACGCCCGATTTGAATGGGAAGGTGTTCGCCATACGGCTCATGCGATACGGATTTTCGAGTGCAAGTTCGCGAAGAAGCAAAGCTCGACGGCCAAACCTGTGGACATGGAAGCCGTGAAGATTCCTGCGGCCGGAGCGGTGTCGCTCTACACAAACAGGCTGCAGCGCGTGGCCTGGAGCTATTACGACAAGCCGCTGGTCTACATGCCGCAGCGGTGGCAGGGTTCCGATTCTCAGTGCCGGGCAAATTTCGGGAAGTATGTCGTAATCCGTGGCACGGCAAAAAAAGCAATCGCCATGCATCCGCCCTGGGTGCCGGGCGGTGGAACGATCTTCGCCGACTATCTGCTCGAGCTGCCCGGCACCAAGCCCATCAAGCTGCGCTTCGCCAACGCGATTCGAGACAACACGGCGAAAGAGCCGCCCAGCGACGGCGTGACGTTTCGTGTGTGGGCGGGAGACAGAAAACTCTTCGAGCGCCATTCGGCCAGTAAAACGTGGGTCGAAGGGGAAGCCGACCTGAGTGATCTCGCGGGCAAGAAGATCCTGTTGCGCCTCGAAAGCCATCCCGGGCCCAAACGGAATACCACCTGCGACTCTTCCTTCTGGGCAGAGCCAACCATCGTCACCGGTTCGCCGCCGGAGATGATGACGCGGAAGGAACGACAGGACTTGCGCACCCGCGCCCGGCTCGCGGTCAAACGCAGGAAGGCCGGATCTGAGAATGAGTGGGTTTTCCCGCTGGGAACAGCCAAGAGGCCATGCAATGCGGCAGCGGTAGCCGGGCGGCTCGGACTCCTCGATGGTGTTCTCGCTTTCGGCTGGAAAGAGAAATGCGTGGTCTTCGATGGACTGCGCCTTTCCCTGTTGAGGCATCCCGTCGGTCGGTGGCCGTCTCAAGTGGCGATGAACGGCCTCCGCCTGGATCGTCAGGATGGAAAGCTGCAATGGACTCATCAGCTTTCGCTGGACGGAAAGCCGTTCCAGCTCAAGGTCCAGCTCTGGCAGGAAGGAGCGGGCATCCGATTGAAGTTCGATTGTCCTGAGCGCATTACCGACATCGCCCTCGGCCCGGCTGACCGGAAGGCGCCGCGAGTCTATTACGGCCACGGTTACTGCATCGAAGATCCGGAAGCATTCCGCGCAGGATTCGGCGGGCACAACCTGTCGACCAGTCACGTGGGTTTTGATTTCGATAGCGGAGTCTCGCTGTTGACCGCGAGCGATCATCCGCCGGACTACCTCCAGGTCACACCGGCCGACAAGACTTACGCACTGCACACCCACCTCAACGCGACGCTGACACTGGTGCCGAGCCTCGACGGCGCCTTTGCCTGTGCGCGGCTGTATCAGCCACTCTACGACAAGCGCGCCGCGGGCGGCGTCAAACGCCTCGCCGGCAGATTCTGTTTCGATATCTGGGGCGGGCGATATTCCGAAATCGCCGAAACGATGCAGCGAATGATCGATTACGGGCTGACCGATTCGTTCCTGACTGTGCACGTGTGGCAACGCTGGGGGTATGACTACCGCCTGCCGGACATCTTCCCGCCGCAGCCGGAACTCGGCACTTTGGAGGACATGAAACGCATCGCAGAAGTGTGCAAGAAGAGCGACATCCCCTGGGGTCTCCACGACAACTACATCGATTTCTATCCCGACGCGGACGATTACACCTACGACCGCATCTGCTTCACCGAATCCGGAGCGCCCATAAAGGCATGGCTCAACGAGAGCCGTGACGCTCGAAGCTATCGCTGGCGGCCCGATCAGATCATGCCGTTCATCCAGCGAAACCTGAAGCTCATCAAGCCGAGCCTTTCGCCGACGCATTATTTCATCGACGTCTTCACGTCCATCCCCTGTTTCGATTACTACGACCACAGGGGCAAATTCCACTCGATGCTTGAAACTCGAAAGCATTGGGGCGAGTCCTTTGCCTGGATCCGGGAATACCTCGGTAGCAATGCACCCACCACCTCCGAGGCCGGACACGACCAGCTCATCGGCTACCTCGACGGATCGGACTGCCAGCACCTCCAACTCTCACAAGAGAGCAAGCGGTTCAACATCCGTCTGAGGTGCAGGGACTGGGAGCGCGTGCCGTGGTTCGACGCAGTACTGCACGACAAATTCATCTTGCATGGGGTCGGATACTCGAGCCGCTACCAGGGCGGTCGCAGCCGTCGCGACCACGGCATCAGCAGCGACGACTATATCACTGCGGAGATTCTGCAGGGCCACGCGCTGATGATGGACCGCGGCGGGTTCGGCCGCGGGGCTGTAAGGAAATACTGGCTCGCCCAGGACTTCATACGTGGCATCGCTCACGACAACATCGCAGGAGCGGAGTTTGCCGACGGCGACATTCATCGACAAGTAGTTCATTGGAAATCGGGAGCAGAAGTGTCGGTGAACCGCGGAGACGCCGATTGGCAAGTGGCCGGCAAAGTTCTTCCTCGATACGGCTATTGCGCAAGGAACGGCGACATCGAATCGAGCATCGAACGCATTGACGGCATCATCGTCGAGCAATCTCGAAGTCCGAAGCGTTACTACTTCAACGCTCGTACATTCGATCCGGACAGACGGCTCAAGATCACTCCATCAGTCGAGAAGCTGGAATACCTCGGTGAGAACCGCTTCAAGCTTCCGTTCGTCTGGCAGGCGGATGAGCCCGCGGACAGAGACTTCCGCGTGTTCGTGCATTTCTGCAGCGACAAAGGGAAAAGCCTCGAGCGCATCGCGTTCCAGGGCGACCACCAGCCCAAACTCCGCCCAACCAAGTGGAAAGGGCGCATCGTTACCGCAGCCGAGATGTCGTTCTCAGTGCCCGAAGAAACAGAAGCCGGTGAATACGACATCCTCGTTGGACTCTTCGATCCGGCCGGAGGCGGCAGAGCCTCGTTGCGCGGAGAGGAAGCAGGGAGCTCGCGTTATCTACTCGGCAAACTCATCGTCGAGGGCAAGGCCAAAGCCATCACAAACATCCGCCTCGTTTCACACCGGCCCAAACCAGAACCTCCCTCGCGCCTCAACCTTTCAAAGAAGCCTATCGACTTCGGCCCCGCCGTGACCGACGGCGCCTTCCGACTCGAACTGAGCCCGAAGCAAACCATAGTCACACCGTTGCCGGACAGCCCGACCTTTTCGATCACCTTGAAGCTGGAACGCCTGCCTCAGTTCGCACGGCGACCTCCGAAGAAAATCATCGCTGTTGATCCGCGAGGCAAGGAATTGAGAAAGGTGAAATTCCGCCGTGATGGAAAGACCATCGCGTTTGAGACGAGGCAGGGGGAATTTGCCTACAAGATTTTGGAGTAGAGTGAGGGATAGCAATCGTCGCAAGGATAAATGGCCCGTTGGGCACCGGTGAATCCTACGGCAGCCTTCGGCCGCAGCCAAAATCTTTGTCTTAATCTCCGTCTTAATCTTCGTCCTGACTTCTGGTTCGTAACCATCTGAGATTATGAGGACTTAAAAGAAGACATAGATTAAGACGAGGATTAAGACAAAGATAAGTACACGTACACCGCGCAGAAGTTTCGATGCAGATCTTAATCGTCGTCTTTCTCCTCGTCTTAATCTCCGATTCGGAATCCTGATTCTTGATGCCGGTGCAAGAGATTAAGACGAAGAGAAGGACGATGATTACGAACCAACTGTTACGACCATCAGACACATCCTGGATACCACCATGACCGGAATCGAAATCGCCTTAGGCACACTCAACATGGAACCCGTCGATGAGCCTTGCATCCTGAGCTGCTGGGTCATGAAGCCGGAGTTTTTCGAGACGGTCACCGGCCGTGATTTTTTTGATGACCCCACCGCAGTGGCCTGCGAGACGTTTCGACGGATCGGCGTCAATCTCTGTCCGCAGTTGGCGCTGCCTTACGCGCGGGGCAAGCCCAGCACTGGTGACTGGAAAGCTCACTACGAAGCCAGCACTGGCAGATATCGCGGCCCGGAGGAGGTGAAGGACGCCATCGAGAACTTACCGGAACCGGAAGAAATCATCCGTGACTTCAATCACGAAAAGACTCGCGACGATTATGCGGGCCACATTCAGGGGATGCGAGAACGCACCGGAGACGACGTCCTCTGGATTTCGGGCTTCGGTCAGACGGACTTCATGGGCGGGTACACCCGCTGGGGTTACGAGAACTACCTGGAATGCATGGCGCTCTACCCGGAACACATTCGGCGCTACTGGGATCACAGCGGAGAATCAGCCCGCCTGCGGAACTGTGCCATCGTCGATGCCATCCGAGAGAACGACCTGGCCCCCTTCGTCTACGGCGGGCAGGACATCTGTTTCAACGACGGGCCCATCTGCTCACCTGCGATGCTGCGCGAGTATTACTTTCCATCACTGAAGCGTGCGGTCGAGCCGCTCATCGAAAACGACGTCCGCATCATCTGGCACTGCGACGGCCATATCCTTCCAATCCTCGATGACCTCATTGATCTTGGCGTTTCCGGATTCCAGGGCTTTCAGGAGGAGATGGGGACCACCCTCGAAGATATGGTAAAGGTCAAAACGAAGTGGGGACAGAAGCCGATCTTCTGGGGCAGCGTTTCCGTGACCTCTACGCTGCCTTTCGGAACGGTCGAAGACGTGAAAAGAAAGGTGGAGCATTGCTTTGAGCTGGCCGCGCCTGGCGGCGGCTTTGGTCTGGCATTGACCAGCTCGATCCTGCCGGAGACTCCGACAGAAAACATCCTGGCTCTCTATGAACACGGCCGCGAATATGGAAGGAAGTTTCTGAGGAACGAAGCAACTGTCTGAATCGGAATTGCTGGCGTAAGCCGCCTGTTCGCGGCTCAGGCTAGCATTGTTAACCGGATGCCTAATCCGGTGTCACCCGGTCTCTGGCCTTTGGTTTGGACGGGAAGGTAAAACAGAACATTGAGCCTTCGCCCGGCTCCGATTCGACCCAGATTCGACCGCCGTGAAGCTCGACGATCTTTTTGCAGATGGCCAGCCCGACACCGGTGCCGGGATACTCCTGCGGCGTATGGAGGCGCCGGAAGACCGCGAAGATGGCCTCGAGATGCTCCGGGGGGATGCCGATGCCGTTGTCGCTTACAGCGAATCGCCATTCGCCTTCTTCAAGTTTAGAGGTCACGTGGATTTCAGGTGGCTTCTCGCCGCGGTACTTGATGCCGTTGCTTACCAGATTCTGAAGAAGCTGAACCATCTGCGAGCGATTCGCCTCAAGGGTGGGCAGCCCTTCCTGTTTCACGACCGCGCCGCTTTCTTCGATGTCGGCCTGAAGATTAGCTACGGCCAGGTCAAAGGCTTCCGAACAGTCCGTTCGTTCTGGCGCCTCCTCTTCACTTCCGACGCGGGAGAAGGCCAGGAGGTCCCTGATGAGCGTCTGCATGCTGTCCGCGCCCTCAACGATGTGTCTGATGAATCCCTCGGCCTTCGCATCCAATTCTCCTTCGCAATGTTTCGTGAGAAGCTGCGCAAAGCTGATACAGGTCCGTAGGGGGGTCTGCAGATCGTGCGAGATTATGTAGGCGTATTGTTCGAGTTCGGCATTGGAGCGAGCGAGTTCCTGTGTGCGCGATGCAACCATCTCTTCCAGGTGTTCCCGGTGCTGCGCCAGTTCAACATCGGCCCGCTTGGTCCGCAATGCCTCGACCATGGCCACGGAAAGGGCCTCTACGGCTTCCTGATCGTGGAGTTCATAACCCCCTTCTTTGTTGGCCAGACTGATCATGCCGACGACTTTACCCTCGTGGATGAAAGGAACGCCCAGGAAGGCGCGCACTGGGGGATGGCCCTCGGGGAACCCGACCCGATCAGCATGGGTTGCGATCTCGTCTTCGTTGACGATTCGCGGTTTGCCCTCCCGGATCGTGGATCGGTCAATGCCCCGGATGGGCATGCTCACGGTGTTTCTTCTTGCGTCTTCCACGGCCATGTCGCAGGCATCCCATCCGGGATTGCTGATGGCGATGGTATCGAAGAGCCCGTCCTCGTTGACCTCTACGAAACAGCCGAACTTGCTGCCGGTAAGTCTCTCGGCTACGGCAAGGCAAATCTTGCCCAGTTCCTCTTCGGTCTCACAGGTGAGGGCCTCGCTGAGAACTTCGTTGACAGCTTCCAGCACCGCGGCATTCCGAGAGACCTCCTCCTCCGCGGTGCGGTACTGGTCTATCATGGCATGGAGATCGGACGCCATTTCGTTAAGGGAGTCGGCAAGTGTGCCCAATTCATCGGAGGATGAGACATCAGCCTGTGCCTTTAAATCTCCTTCTCCCACTCTTTTAGCGTGCTCGGCAAGACGAACGATCGGGCGTGACATTCTCCCCCCGACCAGCCAGGCCCACAACGCAAGCAGCAGAATGAGAGCCGCCCCTGAAACCAGGATCAGCCTTGCCGTTTCAGCGGCAGAAGCAAGAGCCATGTCCATACTCTCAGCCACAACAATGAACCATCCTTCTCCCACATTTCCCTGTTTATGGTTGGCTGACGCGGATCTGCCCCCGAAACCATATTCAGAAGAGCCGCGCGTGATCGGGACCTGGGCAAAAGCAAACACCTTGTCTATTCCATTTTCTTTCGAAAGCACTGATCCTGTGTGGACAGCTTGCATCTTGTCGAGAAGTTCCTTCGGTACGCTGGAACTCAAGGGAACTCTCCCCTTTTCATAAACAATTCGTCCGGCAGATCGTACGATCTTGCGAGTCCTGCTGTCTTCACCATCATCACTCTTGACGACCAGGCTCAGCCCACCGATCACGTTCAGATTGGATTTCAGGATCCCAATGATCTGCTCATCCTTAATGATGGGGACCACGACCCCAAGCACGTATCCCTGGACACTCTCGTCATAGCCGCGGTCATCGAAAAAGGTCCGTCCCTCGCCTGCGCTGTAGGCTGCAAGCCACCAGTATTTGTGGGCATGGGCGAGGGTTGTCAGCTTCCCCGTCGTGGCAATGATGACCCCATAGCGATTGGTGATGAATATCTCGCCGTACTCGTCAGGCAAGATGCTCTGTTGTTTTCTCAGATAGTCGGCCGAAGGGTTGGCCATGTAGGCCCGAACAAACGGCTCGCCAGGTTCTTTGGCAGCCTTCCATTTCTCGTTCAATTCTTCAATTCTTCGACTTCTTTCATCGTCAGGAAAGCCTTCGAATTCGCCGTTGCTGTCGGCAAGGGCCCGAGTGATTACAGGACTGCTGGCAAGGGTGCGCGCTATCTTCGATTTCTCGACCAGGAAGATGTCAATATCCTTGCCATTCTCCTTCGCTAGTGAAAGATATTTCTCTATCGAGCTTTCCAATGCATTGGCACGCGCAATGAAGTAATAGCCGGTGCAGATAGCTACCAGAAAGGCGCTCCCATAGACGAACGCTGATAGGGAATACTTCTGATGGATTTTCATCTCTGGTTCTCGTTGCAGGAGTACTCTAGGATCATTGACGTTATATCCGTGCGAGGCCGGTCGTTCTAAAGGGTCAGTCTCAATCCAATGGCAACACCCAGTCCGTCGAGTGCACGATTTGCTTTTGGGAATTCGTTGTAACGAAGCTCAGAGAGGTCCGGCGTTCTCTTCCAGAGGGGGTCAGGCAGTCCGCGCTACGTTCGGCGGTCGAATCATACTTCTGGGCCTTCCGAACTGGGTATGGTAAATGAAAATGCTGATCGTCCGAAGAGGCGCTTTGAGGTCGTGCGAGACCACGCGGGCGAACTGCTCCAAGTCTTCATTCGACCTCTTCAGATCCTCCTCCATCTGTTTGCGGTCGCTGATGTCCCGGATGGTTGCGAGGGACGCCGGCTCGCCCTGCCATTCGACCTCTACGACCCTCATTTCCGCCACAACTGAATCGATCCGAGGCCGAAGAATCTTCAACTCCGAGGATTCGCCTGCCACCAGAGGGAAGCCGAACCGGCTGCCGATAAGCACATCTGCTTTCCGGCCAAACAGGGATTCCGCCGCTTCATTAACGAAATGAATCAACCCGTCCTGCATGACGATGCCATCGGCGTTTTTACCAATGACATTCTGAAACCGGGCTTCACTGGCCGACAATTGGTTCCGAAGTTCGGCGAGCTCCCTCTCAGGGCCGTCACTCGCTTCCGGCTGTTCCTGCATCAGACTCGCCTCTCTAGCCGTTTGATTCCGTAGTGCGAATTGACCGGTTGCCACTCTGGTCTCCTCGACTGGATTGAGGATTATCTGAACATTGATAACTGATCACACTTCAGAGGACTGACCTATGACACCTCACGCCTTGCTGGCTGGTCTTCACACTCTCACCATTTGCACCAATGTTTCCAGCATCCGTCTGCCCTCTTGCTGGTAGTCAAGCTTCAGCGCCACCTCGGTGCCGGAGGTCTTCTCCTCCACGCAGGCCGCGACGATCGCTATTATGTCCCTCTCGCCGACCTTGTTCTTTCGCAGCTCACTGGCAATCGATTCCAGCCGGACAGGAATGCTGGATGGATTCCCGTGCGGTCCGGCCCCGACTATCGAGTCCATAACGTATCCCACCCGTTGGACAAGAATCCGCTTTTGCCAGGAGGGTAAAGCTTGCGCTTCAGCTCCAGCCGAACCGGAAGAGGAACTGTCATTCGACAGAGCTGAGTCGGCTGCGGCCGGCAGGTCTATCGTATCCACCTCATCCTGGACCTCGTGCACCCCCTGACGCAGAATGGCGAATCGAATAGCATGGATCAGGTCGGAGCTGTCGTACCTGCCTTTGACGAAGCATTCGTTTGCCCCTTCCTTGACTAGGCGCTCGGCAAGCACCGGGTCGTCCCGGCCGGTCATCACCAGAACTGGCATATGAGGCGCTTGCTGCTTCAGCGTGGTAAGAGTGGCCAGCCCGTGGCTGTCGGGCAAGTCCAGGTCAAGAAGGACCACCTCGATGCCGCCCAGGCGGAGCCGGGCAAGCCCTTCGGAAAGCCGGGTAGCCACCTGGATTCGCACGGAAACCGTTTCGGTTCCACCGAAGGTCTCCTGGAGCAGGATCACATCGCCGGGATTGTCTTCAATAAGCAGTGCGCGTATCTCTTTTTCGGCCATTATGACGCCTCAGCCAAAGGAGTAATCCGCATCGCTACGGACAGTACATAGCTCCTGATGAGGAACGCCCATCCATCGTAGAGCCACTCGATTTTTCGTTTTGTAGTGCCGCTTCGTTTTTCGTAGAGCGGAGAGCCACTCCGCTCTTCCCGGAGGCATCCGGCGGGGCTCGGTGGAGTTCGGTCGCGTTGTGACGGAATGGCACTCCGTCCCATGGCGCACTCCATTGTCCGCGAGAGAGGTACATAGCGTACCCCCCCCCGGCGAGAACTCTGACTTGAAGTTGGTATTTGGTGATTAGATGCAGATTCGCCATCGGCTGGCGTCCCATAATCCGCGTAGGGCTCATTCGTAGGCGCCGAAAGATATAGATTCCTCAAGCAGAAGCAAGAATCTTCTCTGAATTCCGGGACCGAATCAGACCGCGGCATGTTCCCCGGTGCCCAATTCCTTCAACTCAATCCGCAAAACAGCTAATCTCGGCGAGCGCGCCATTAGACTGAGACGAGGGTATTTTCTTTAATCGCTGATTACAGGACAGCAATTCTCTTCTTTCCAGCCCAGGCACACCTCGGACGCAAGTATCCCACAGGCCTGATTCCTGACGACTCTCACTCTCGCTCTGACTTTCACATGCGAATGATCTTCTGCCTCATGATTTGCCTCTTCTCATGTGTTCCTTCGAGCGCGGACGATGCGCTCGTCCTGAAGCTTCCCTTTGATGGATCGCCGGGCCGTTCCGCTGGCGCCAGTGAAATCGCGTTTGGGGAGGGGAAGATTGGGCAAGCCGTTCACGTCAAGTATTACTCCCCGAAGAAAGCCGGGTCTCTTTGGTACGACGTGTCGAGACTCATCGAGCCGCGAAAGGGCACGCTGGCCTTCTGGGTCAAGAGCGCATCAGACTTCGGACCGGCCGATCCGATTGGACGGCTGGTGGACATCCGTTCGGAAGAGGAAGCCTACTACCACGTGTGGATGCGGATTTCCGTCAAGGGCAAAGGCGATTTCACCTTCCAGTTCTTCGATACGGATGCCAAAGGTCATGGGTTCGACTACACGGACGGTTTGAAGACGTGGAAAGCAAACGAATGGCATCACCTTGCCGTGGTCTGGCACTGCCTGAACGGAGTGCGTGTTTATGACAACGGCCGCGAGGTGTTTTCATCGTGGGGCAAAGACAAATGGGAGCCTCTCACTCCGACCCATCTCGCATTCGGCTGCATCGCTGGTCGTCGGGCCCAATCCGAGCTCTGGTTTGATGAGGCCCGGCTTTTTACAGAACCATTGACCGCTGCGCAGGTCGCTACTCTTGCTCAGGGGAAGGAAGTGGCGGTCGAAAAGAAACTGGAAAAGTTCCCCGGCATCCTGAGTGGCAGCCCGGCAGAGAAACTGAACTCGGAGGTGTCGGATCAGAAAGGGATGCCTGTCATCACGCTCGGAAAGCCGGTCATTATTCGGCAGCATCTCATCAAATCTGCCAAAGTGCTGAAGGTGACCCGTGGCGAGTTTTACGACGGCCGTTTTCACCGGCGCCGGGCAGTGCCGGGCGCTGCAGACATCAAATTGAACCGGCGAGCCACGATTACCCACCTGGCTCTGGACGGGCCGAACGTGTC
>Ga0207984_1001216_pt1 | contig 13249 bp, 11 predicted proteins | sample ETNtaG_30_FD_185760 | JGI IMG/M metagenome (GOLD analysis project Ga0207984, IMG submission 185760) | Marine microbial and viral communities from oxygen minimum zone, Eastern Pacific Ocean - ETNP201306PF43B (SPAdes) (version 2) | ecosystem: Environmental > Aquatic > Marine > Oceanic ...
CTTTCGTCAGTCAATCACAGTTGAGATCGACGGTGGAATTGGTGCAGCTTCCCCAACCCACTTCTATGGAGAGACAATCGACACGGTTCAAGAGGCATTTGATAGTTTCAATCCAATCATTGATCAAGCTAAAGACTTGGATGCAATCCAATCGGTTATGTCTGAACTTGATGAAACACTAAATGGGAATTATGCGGCTAAATCTGCTATTGACCTCGCCCTCCACGACCGACTAGCAAAAAGACTTGGTATTCCACTCTTCAAACTTTGGGGAGTTGATCCTGACCAAACACTTGACACATCTTTTACCATTGGACTCGATGAACCGGAACGTATGCGACACAAGGTTGCCCAAGCTTCAGACTTTCCAATACTCAAAGTCAAGCTTGGAACAGAACGAGACCTGGAAATTATTGGCACAATTCGAGAAGTAACCGACAAACCAATATATGTTGATGCCAATACCGCCTGGTCCCCCAAGGAAGCGGTATCTAAAATTGAACAACTCGAACCCTTCAACGTCGCTTTGATTGAACAACCCACCCAAGCTGAGGATCTGTCAGGACTAAAATTCATCCGTGAACACTCAAACCTGCCAATATTTGCTGATGAGAGTGTCAATAGATCAAACGGAATCCCTCGACTCGCAAATGTTGTCGACGGAATCAATATTAAATTATCAAAATGCGGTGGCCTGCTGGAAGCAATTCGAATGATCCATGTAGCACGTAGCCATAATCTTCAGGTTATGATTGGCTGCATGATCGAGAGTTCGATTTCAATTACCGCAGCCGCACACCTAACACCATTAGTTGATTTTGCGGATCTGGATGGACATCTTCTGGTCTCAAATGATCCCTATACCGGTGTAACTCTGAACCAAGGAAAATTGGTCTTATCTGATCGGCCGGGTATAGGTATCGTAAAGCGACAGGCCTAATATCTCAGTAGCGTGAATTCCTCATTTTTTTATGCTATAATAACCTACTCCAAATAATTTAATAATTTGACAACATTATAATCAAATTATCAGGAGTATTAGATGAACAAAGAGCGTTTGCTCGAAGACTGTGGAATTCGTAACACTGGGAACGTACACTGGAACCTTTCCGTTCCCAAATTATATGAAGAAGCCTTGAAAAATGGCGAAGGGGAAATAGTTTCTGAAGGCCCCTTTGTAACCAACACAGGCATACATACAGGAAGATCACCCAACGACAAATTCATTGTCAAAGAGGATTCAACCCAAAACGAAATCTGGTGGGGTAAAGTCAACCGACCAATTTCCGAAGAAAAATTCGATCAACTCCACCAAAAAGTCCTTGCATACCTACAGGGTAAGAACCTTTATGTGCGTGATTGTTACGCCGGGGCGGCACCGGAATACAGGATTTCCGTGAGGATCATCAACACGTTTGCTTGGCATAACGTTTTCATTGGAAGCCTCCTATTACCATCCGAAACAAACAATTTCCCAGAAGATCATCAACCAGATTTTACTATCATTGATGTGCCAGAATTTCAGGCAATTTCTGAGGTTGACGATACTAACTCAGAAACCTTCATTCTGGTCAATTTCGCCAAGAAACTAGTCTTGATCGGTGGAACCAAATACGCTGGAGAAATGAAAAAATCAGTTTTCACTTATTTGAACTATCTACTGCCAAAATTAGATGTGTTTCCTATGCATTGTTCAGCAAATGTTGGCGAAGATGGAGACGTGGCCATTTTCTTCGGACTTTCCGGCACAGGAAAAACAACACTCTCATCAGCTCCAGGTAGGGCCTTAATAGGCGATGATGAACATGGGTGGAGCGATAACGGCATTTTCAATTTTGAAGGAGGTTGTTACGCTAAAACAATTCGCCTTTCCGCCAAAGCAGAGCCGGAAATCTACGCTTGTACGAAAAAGTTTGGCACTATATTGGAAAATGTTGTCATTGATCCAGAAACACGACTTCCAGACCTGGACGATGGTAGTTTGACAGAGAACACACGCGCCGGCTATCCAGTCACTCATTTAGAAAATATTGTACCTGAAGGTATTGGTAGCCATCCCAAAAACCTGATCATGCTTACCTGCGACGCCTTCGGTGTCATGCCTCCTGTAGCCAAGTTGACACCCGAACAAGCAATGTATCATTTTCTTTCCGGTTACACAGCAAAGGTTGCAGGAACAGAGCGTGGACTTGGCAACGAACCCCAAGCAACTTTCAGCTACTGCTTTGGGGATCCGTTTATGCCGCTAGATCCATCGATTTATGCCAATCTGTTAGGAAAAAAAGTAAGCGACCATCAAGTAGACTGTTGGTTGATCAACACCGGCTGGAGCGGCGGAGCCTTTGGTGAAGGAGAGCGGATGGAAATCGCCTATACACGCGCAATTGTGGATGGTGTACTGTCCGGGGACTTAGCGAACATGGAAACAAAAACGAATTTGGTATTTGGTTTCGAAGTACCTGTATCCTGTGAAGGTGTTCCATCTGAAGTCCTACAACCAAGAAATACCTGGAAAGATGGCCAAGCTTACGATGCACAAGCAAAAAAATTGGCAGCTATGTTTCTTGAAAATTTCAAGCAGTTTGGCGACAGCACCAACCCAGAAATTATTGCGGCGGGTCCAAAGCCGTAATCTAAATCACCAAAAACTACCATTAAAAACTGATTTCTAAAAGCTGTTTAACAATGAAAGGTGCGGCAAAATAAATCAGTCAAAAGGTTGTGCTATAATCACTGGAGGAACGGGAGTTCTTGGAACCCATCTTGCGAAAATGTTTCTGAAAGATGGGTTTCAGATAGCTGTTACCTATGTCTTCGATTCTGAGGTCGATCCGTTTCTTGAGCAAACCATCGACTTCGAGCAGCAGGTCAATTTACACCAGGTGGACGTCACTGACCCAACACAAGTTCAAAGATTTACAGCTACAATCATCAACCAATTTGAAGGTATTGATGTTGTCGCAAACATAGCCGGAGGATTCATCGGAGGACTTTCCGTTTCGGAAATGGATACGGAGAAATGGGATTTCATGATGGATCTCAACTTAAAATCCGTCTTTCTAATGTGCAAAGCCGTGTTACCTCATATGATCGAGCGTAGCAGTGGCAAGATCGTCAACGTTTCTGCTCGGGCGGGTTTAGCAGGGGCGGCAGGGATGGGCGCCTATTGTGTCTCAAAGGGAGGTGTTCGCACATTGACAGAATCAATCGCAGAGGAAGTGAAGGAAAAAGGGATCAACATCAACGCCATCATGCCTTCGATCATCGACACTCAGGCCAATCGCCAGTCAATGCCGGAAGCTGATTTTTCGAAATGGGTGTCTCCTCACCAAATTGCCAAAGTTGTCCGTTTTCTAGTTTCCGAAGATGCACAGATTATTAACGGTGCCGCCATTCCAGTTTACGGTCAAGCATAATACTGACCAACCCTACTGCACATGCCTCAATGTATAGTTAATATTAACCACGTCAAGTTTGTTTTCCTCCTTGGTATAATCCTGCCAAACTTTGCGGTTGCAGCATTTCCAGATCTAGGTGTAGGCGTTCGGCCTCTAGGAATGGGTGGAGCGTATATTGCCGTTTCGGACGACAGCAATGCAACATTCTGGAATGCAGCTGGGCTAACACAGATTCAGGGCAGTGAATTTACTGCCAGTTATTCGATACTTTACGCTGGACTGAATGCACAACTCTTCAACCAAGACATCGATCAACTCGGCTACCATTTCGTCAGTTACGCCCAGCCGATTGGTAACCCCAGCAACGTTGTAGCCACCAGCTTTCTGTTTTTTGATTCGGCCTTTTATCAGGAACAAACCTATCTGTTCAGCTTTGCCAAGCAAATTTGGCCAGCAGTACGAGGTGGGATGAATGCCAAATATCTCCGCACTAACGTGACTGAAACCCCATATATCACTGCTGATCCGTTTCTGGCAGAAATCGATTTAACCCAATCAGCAACAACTATAGACCTGAGTCTGTTTTATGCTTACAGCGACCACATTAGCCTTGGTATAACTGGTCACAACCTGCTACCAGCTGATATTGGGGTCCTGGAAACAATGCATTTGCCCATAAAAGTCGGATTTGGGGCTGCCCATAAAACCCAAAAATATACTCAAGCAATCGACTTTATCTGGCGTCAAGGAAGGATTAACGGTCAACCAATTAGGGCTATACGGTTTGGACTTGAGCGTTGGTTCCTCAACCGTCAGATTGGAGTCCGAACAGGGTACAATGTCGACTCCGCCACCGTGGGTGCCAGTGTAGCTTACGGCGAAACGTACCAAATACAACTTGACTACGCCTTCATTTACCCAATTAGTTCTATCACTGATACAATGGGATCACACCGATTCGGATTTTCTGTCCGTTTTTAGCAACATTCGTCTCACTACAAATCAGAACCTGATCCAGAAAACTCAGCTGTTCGCAATTCGTTTCAAATTTTTGTCAAACGGCGGATTCACAATTCCTTTCTCCGTTACGATAGCGGTGACCAAATCCGCTGGCGTGACATCAAAGGCCGGACTGTAAACCTTGACACCCTGGGGAGCGGTTCGTTTACCGAAACCTTCGGTTATCTCTTCAGCTCCACGTTCCTCTATCGGAATCAAGTCACCGGTTGCAAGCGAGAAATCAAGCGTTGACGTTGGAGCGGCCACATAAAATGGAATCTGGTGTCTCTGAGCCAGAATAGCCACACCATAAGTCCCAATCTTATTAGCCGTATCTCCGTTAGCTGCAATCCGATCGGCACCAACCACTACCTGCTGGATCCTACCTTCCTTCATTACCTGAGCGGCCATACTATCACAAATCAGAGTGACATCAATTCCGGCATTCATCAATTCCCACGTGGTCAAACGTGCTCCCTGCAACAAAGGGCGCGTCTCATCGGCATAAACATGGATATGCTTGCCATCATCATGGGCAGCAAACATTACAGCCAAAGCAGTTCCATAGTCGGAAGTTGCCAACCCCCCAGCATTACAGTGTGTTAGGATAGTATCACCATCATCAATCAATTCTGATCCATACCGGCCGATTGATCGGCACATTTGCTGATCTTCAGCAATAATGGCTAAGGCTTCCTGCAACAGATGTTGTTTCAGCACACATATCTCGACATCCCGATATTCGTCGGCTGTGTGTTTCATCCGATCCAAAGCCCAAAACAGGTTAACCGCGGTCGGTCGAGATGTAGCCAAATAATCGACCACCTGATTAAGTTCGACTTCGAATTCCTGAAAAGATTCGGCTGTTGAATCCCAGATACCGAGGACAGTACCGAGTGCGGCAGCCACACCGATAGCTGGCGCCCCTCGAACACGTAACATTTTAATGGCTTCCCAAACGGCACCAACGTCATCACAATAGATTTGTTTAAATTCATTCGGCAAGAGCGTTTGATCTATCAAACGGACTCTTCCATCCACCCACTCGATTGTTGGTGTCGGCATGTTTCCCTCTCAAATAATATTATTTCACATATACCTATTTATTTAAGCACATTGTTATCTGCACGTTCCAGACATAATTTTACAGTAGATCCTTTCCTTAACCAAGGTGAAAAAGCGAACAACACGCAGCATGTGGACATTTAGATTGAAAAAGTGTTTAGAAATTTAGGAATCCCACAAAAAAAGTCCTTACCGAGAATAAAAGGTAAGGACTTTTGTGAAATACTTTAATTAAAAGTCTTATTTGACGGACTTAATACGGCTCCAAGTCGTGCTCAGTTTCGTCTTTGGAGAAACTGCTGTATTGAGACCGGCTTCCACCAAAACAAGATAGTTACTACCAAATCCTGCCGCCGGTGCCTCGGCATTACCAGGAATTTCTACTTTCCCGGCAGGAACAGATCTCTTCCACAGGTTAAAAGTATCCATGTTACCGTCAGTAACCTTGATAGTTCCTGCAATCATCTTATAATCCTTCGTTAACCAAGCGGGTGGTACTCCTTTTTTTGCCTCGTTCCCGCGGCTATCGTAACCAATCCATATAATGGACGGACGATCAACGGTGAACGTAACAAAAGCTTTACCTGTTGATTTCTTTTGGCTGTTGCCAGTCATAATCCACTGGATACCAACCATATCCGCGGGCATTTCAAGAACTGTATAATCGCGATCGATATAGTATTTGGAGCCCTTTTTCAGACCTTCCCCAATTTCGTATGGCGACTTATCCGCTACTTTCAAGTCAGTGATTTTTACCGGTTTAGGTGCGGCATCAACGCCAATCACCATAAAGGCAAATAAACCCAAAAAACATACTACAACTAAACTAGAAACCTTTCGGTCATACATTTTACTATCTCCATTTATAAGGTTTATGCTAGGCGTAAAATACCCAGCAATTAAAAACTATATCTAACTAATAACGCTAGATATTACTGATTAATACGCCCCTTAATATCTCCCCAAACGGAGCTTAATTTTCCTTTGGAGTCAACAGGCGCTTTATCATCAAATTCGACCAAAACAAGATAGTTACTACCGTGCCCAGCAGCTGGTTTTTCGGCGTTACCAGGAACTGCCACCTTACCTTTGACTGATTCCTTGATTTTCCACAGGTTAAAGGTCGCCATGTTACCGTCAGTAACCGTAAGGGCTAGCGGATCCTTGCCGTCTTTCTGCATCTCATAGTCTTCGACCAACCAATCAGGAGGAGTTCCTCCTTTATCTTCTTCCCCCCGGCTATCATGGGCTACCCAAATAATGGAAGGAACATCAACCTTGAACGTCAGGAAGTCTTTGCCCATAGAGTTTTTATCGTTGTTGGCAGTCATAATCCACTGGATACCTTCCATCTCTTCCGGCATTTCTAAAACTACATAGTCGCGGTCGAAATAGTACTTGGTACCAACCTCCAAACCACCTTCACCTTCCACATACTCTAACTTACTACCCGCCTTAATGTCGGTGATCTTGACCTTCTTTCTGCCTGCATCTGTCACCAATGGGGAAAACGCGACAGCCAAGATTAAACATATCGACAATAGCCAAAATGACTTTTTCATTATATAAATCACCTTTCCTTAATTTCTTCTAAAATTCAATTTGCTGCTTTTGCGTCTATATTAGCACAACTATTTCATCATTTGCAACAAATCCATATCTTGCACAGCCTGACAATGTCGAAACATGTCAACAAAACCTGCAGCATGTGAAACGAAGTTGCACTGCTTCTACCATGAACATTGCCGATTGGGATTTCTCTTGCGGATGTTTAGGGAATTGTTTATACTTAGCGGGTTATTTTTGCGATCACCTCTACTCAGTCAGCTTTCGGTGAATGACTCCAAAGCGGAACGAAACCCTGATGAACCAGTTATTTGAGTCCCTCAATCCAGTACAGCTTGAAGCCGTGCAACATAACGAGGGACCACTGCTTCTGCTTGCCGGAGCAGGAAGTGGAAAAACACGTGTCATTACCTACAGAATTGCTCATTTGATTCAAGATCATGGTATCTCCCCCTTCAATATCCTAGCGGTCACCTTTACGAATAAAGCAGCCGACGAGATGAAGAAACGAATCGACCACCTAGTCGGTGATACTGGTCAGCAGGTATGGGCATCTACTTTCCACTCTAGCTGTGCTCGAATTCTGCGTCGAAATATCAATCAAATCGGCTATGATCGATCCTTTACTATCTATGATTCAAAAGATCAAATGATGTTGATCAAAGATGTATTGAAAACTCTTCAGGTGGATGCAAAACTGACCTCGCCGAAAGCGATCCAAAACCGGATCAGTATGGCTAAAAACAGGTTTATTGGTCCTGACGAATATGCGGAAAAAATCAGCGGGCAGTTTCCAAACAACCCCTTTGAAGAAACGATGCCGATTTACTATAAACAATACCAAAAGCAATTGCGTGACAATAACGCACTTGATTTTGATGATTTGATTGTTCTAACAGTGGATCTATTTAATCAATCTACTGAAGTACTGGAATATTATCAGGACAAGTTTCGCTACATTATGGTCGATGAATATCAGGATACCAACCATTGTCAATACCTGTTAGTACGGGCATTAGCAGCAAAACACCACAATATCTGTGTTGTTGGTGATGATGATCAATCAATTTATTCATTCCGCGGTGCAGATATCAACAATATCCTTGATTTTGAGAAGGATTATCCTGAAGTTACAACAATGCGGTTAGAACAAAACTACCGATCCACCAAAAACATCCTTGATGCTGCTAACGAGGTGATCAGTAACAACGATATTCGAAAACCCAAACGGCTCTGGACTGGAAACCAAACAGGAACCTCAATCGGCCTATACCGCGGGTTCGACGAGAAGGACGAAGCAAATTACATCATTAAAAAGATCACAGAACGGAGGAAGTTACGAAGTACAAAGTATAACGACTGCGCAATCTTTTACCGGACCAACGCACAATCTCGCATCCTCGAAGAGGAACTACTCCGCGAAAAGATCCCTTACCAAATTATAGGTGGCCATCGATTCTATGAAAGAATGGAGGTCAAGGACGTTCTCGCTTACCTGAAACTGATTGTTAATCCTGCTGATACAGTCAGCTTGAGACGTATTATCAACGTCCCACGCCGTGGAATTGGAGCAACCAGTCTGGGACGGCTTGAAGGCTATGCACGCCAAAGAGGGATTTCCACCTTTGAAGCCATTGAACAAGTTGAGGCTATATCAGAAATCAGGGCCGGAACTCAGAAGAGAATACGGGAGTTTGGCCAATTGATCAAATTGTTTCAGCCTTCCTCCTCCCCATTATCTGTGATCATTGATCTTCTTGAAGCAAGCGATTATCTGGATCAATTCGAAAAAGACGGTTCAGTTGAAGCCCGAAGCCGTATCGAAAATATTAAGGAACTGGTCAGCGCGATTGCCAGCTACGAAGAGATTGCCCCGGATGCGACGTTAGCTGGTTTCTTGGAATCAGTCACACTGGCGTCTGATATCGATGGTATGACAGACGAGAGTGATGTAGTCACCCTGATGACATTACACAGCGCCAAAGGATTAGAATTTCCAGTTGTCTTCATGGTCGGTGTCGAAGAAGGACTCCTACCCCATATCAACTCGATTGGATCAAAGGAGGAATTGGAAGAGGAGCGCCGTCTCTGTTACGTCGGCATAACCCGTGCGCAAAAACAACTCTACATTGCCAATGCACTGCGACGCCGGACAGGAAGAGACTTTGAATCACGTGTTCCATCTCGGTTTATTGACGAAATCCCACCTGATCTATTCGATCAAACATCTGAATACCAACCACCCGAACGGAAGCTGGTGTCCTCTTTTGACCCGGACGAAGAGGTAATGGACGGCGGCTACTTTGTGGGTCAGATCGTGTTTCATGTTAAGTTTGGACGAGGTCGAATCGCCCGAATTATCGGCGTGGGTGGCAGCGCACGGATCACCGTTCGCTTTGATCGATCCGGAGAAAGAACATTAATGGCACAATACGCCAATTTACAAATAGCCTAATTTAAGGAAACAGTATGTCAGAAATTACTCCTGATGATGTCGAGCATATTGCTAACCTAGCACGCCTCGAATTCAGTCGACAAGAACTCGACCAGTTTCAAGGAAATCTGAAACGGATTCTGGACTATATCAGCAAGCTGAACCAGTTGGATACCGATGATGTGCCTCCTACCTCACATGTTCTCCCAATTCGGAACGTAACCAAAACAGATGAGGTTATCCAACGATATGATCGTCAACAGATTTTGGCTAACGCTCCAAGCCAAGAAAAAGGGTACTTTGAAGTCCCAAAAATAATTGAATAGGAAAGGAAAAAACTTGCCTCCACTGAACCAACTCACCGCTCATGAATTACATAAAAGGTTAAAATCGCGAGAGATTACTTCCGTTGAGTTGACAGAATCAGTGTTTGACCGGATCAATAACGTTGATGATTCAATCAAAGGTTATATCACACTTACCCAAGATATCGCTCTTGAACAAGCAGCCACTGCCGATGAGGCTTTTGATCGGGGTGACCAGACCTCTCTCCTAACAGGAATTCCGATTGCCCTAAAAGACGTCATCTGCACCCAGAACGTTTTAACTACCTGTGGATCCCGAATTCTGGGAAATTTTGTATCCCCATATGACGCAACCGTCATGCATAAGCTCAACGCACATAAAACTGTTATGATCGGTAAAACCAATATGGATGAATTTGCCATGGGATCCTCCACCGAAAACTCAGCCTTTTTTACCACCCGAAACCCATGGAACCTTGAGACCATCCCTGGAGGATCAAGCGGAGGATCCGCGGCCGTTGTGGCTGCAGACGAGGCCATTATATCACTCGGATCAGATACCGGTGGATCAATACGACAACCTGCATCGCTTTGTGGCGTAGTGGGTATGAAACCGACCTACGGCCGTGTATCCCGGTTTGGGCTCATAGCCTTTGCTTCTTCGCTGGATCAGATCGGACCACTAACTAAAGATGTAACTGATTGCGCCATCACCCACAACGTTATCTGCGGGCACGATCAGATGGATTCTACCTCGGCAAATTTGCCGGTACCCGATTTTACTAACAGTCTGATCAACGATGTTAACGGCATTAAAATTGGCATTCCAACTCAATACTTCAGTCAAGGCATTGATCCAGAAGTTGAAACAAGTGTGAGATCCGCAATTGAGTTGCTTGAAAAACTAGGTGCCAGCACAGAGGAAGTTTCCCTCCCACATACAGACTACGCCATTGCCACCTACTACATCATCGCACCAGCCGAAGCCAGTGCTAATCTTGCCCGATACGACGGCGTACGCTATGGACTCCGTACCGAGCATATCGATAACATAATCGATATGTATAGAAAAACACGAAGCCAAGGATTCGGTGATGAAGTTAAGCGCCGAATTATGTTGGGGACTTACTCACTAAGTTCTGGTTACTACGATGCTTACTATCTGAAAGCACAAAAAGTCCGGACACTGATTAAGCAAGATTTTGACCAAGCGTTTGAGAAGGTTGATGTTTTGATTACACCAACTTCCCCAACTCCTGCCTTCAAAATCGGAGAACGAACAGACGATCCACTGCAAATGTACCTGTCGGACATTTTCACCACCCCTTCCAGTTTAGCCGGACTACCTGGTATTTCCGTACCGTGTGGACTAACGGGAAGCGGACTACCAATCGGACTACAAATCCTGGCTGCACCTTTTGAAGAGGAAAAAATATTCCAAGTTGCTTACACTTTCGAGCAAAACACTGATCATCATCAAAAGAAGCCAAAACTTTAAAAGCCCAAGAATCCTTATCAACGGAAATTGATCGATGAATTACAATCGAGTTGGTTCTGTCCTAATAGCAGCATTTATCAGTTCAATCATCGGTGGTGCTTTATGGGCGAAAATGCTATCGATTTCGACAGCTCTAGCCGGAATATCCTCTATCGCTGTCGGAATTTTCATCGGACTCAGCATTCTCTTGATAGGAAGAGCCAGGAAAATCAGTTATGGTCTGATTGCTTCTGCATATGCCATCATTGGTCTGACGTTCGGAAAGTTTCTGGATGTGCGATGGAATACGTTTCAACGAACCCAACGCTACCTGATGAACCAATACCAGATCTCTGCGGAACAAGCGGAACCAATGGCACAGGCACAGTTTGGAGGTTACTCAACTTGGGAATTGATGGCCGATCAAACGACATCTTGGGACATATTGCTTTATGCTGCGGCCGCCTATTTCGCCTTTCGCATTGTATTCGTTCGTTTCTTGCATAATGTCATTCAAACAGTCGAAGAGGAAGATTAAATGTTATCGGCAAAACCATCAAAGCCTAATTTTTTACGATTATTACCATTGATTATGATCTGGCACAGTTTTTTCTTTGTTTTCACCGCAACTGGTGCAGAAGTCAGTCCCGATGACGAGATTCTGGAAAACATCTCATTGCTGGCCGAAGTATTGGCTCGGATTGAGCAAGAACACCTTGAAAATCCAAAACCAAAAGATTTAATGGAAGGTGCGATCCGCGGCATGCTTAGGACACTTGATCCCTACAGCCAATTCTTTGATCGAAAAAGTTTCACTGCCTTTCAAACTGAAACTGGTGGCACCTACGGTGGGTTGGGTATGGAGATCGGTATTCGACGGAATCGGTTAACCGTAATATCTCCATTCAAAGGCACACCTGCCGATGAAGCTGGACTCAAAACTGGAGATATAATCAGCCAGATTGACAATGAGTCTACAATCAACATAACAGTCCACAACGCCGCCGAAAAAATGCGAGGTGAACCAGGAACACCAGTTACCTTGACAGTTTTTCATGAAGGAGAGACAGAGCCGATTGAAGTTAAGATTGTCCGGGACGTGATTCGCATTCGTTCAGTTGAATCGAAAATCTTAAAATCCAATATTGCCTATATCAGGATTAACCAATTTAGAAAGACCACCGCGGCTGATGTTAATCAGGTTTTTGACGAATTTGATCAGAAAAACCTTCGCGGCCTGATTCTGGATCTGCGTTCAAATCCGGGTGGGCTGCTCAGTTCTGCCGTAGAAATCGCCAGCAATTTCCTTGAACCAGATCAACTGGTAGTCTACACAAAAGGCAAGAGACCACGTAGAGATCACCTCGCTTTGAAAGAAGCAAAAAAGAAAAACTATCCGTTAATTGTTCTGGTAAACGAAGGGAGTGCCAGCGCATCGGAGATTGTAGCCGCTGCTATCAAGGATCACGGTAGAGGCCTGCTCATGGGGCAAAGAACTTTTGGAAAAGCTTCGGTACAACAACTCTTCCCACTCAGTGGAGGTGCTGCCGTCAAGCTGACCATCGCCCATTACTACAGTCCCAATGGAATTGACATCCACAAAGCTGGAATCACGCCAGACCTGGAAGAAACATGGTTTAGTCGGTCGGAAAGGCGAACGCTACTTAAATTACGCGATCACAAAAAAATTGACGACTTCATTGCAGAAAACGGTGACGATATCCTAAACCAAATCAGGTCAGCCAGACAAGCGATAAAGGATGATCAAAATTCGGAGGGAACTCTGCGTACATATCGTCGGATGAGCGATCAACTTCTGAAAGATCAAATTACTATCAGTGATGCCGGATTAAAATTCGCAATTGCCCGTCAAACGAAAAACGAGATCGATGATTTAGAATATGACCCGCAAATAGCAGCTGCCATCCAACAATTTAATGTTATGGGTATGGGATTAAAATCCAACAAACACGATACCAAGTGACTTCAATCAAACATAGAAGAT
>Ga0207984_1001225_pt1 | contig 13195 bp, 12 predicted proteins | sample ETNtaG_30_FD_185760 | JGI IMG/M metagenome (GOLD analysis project Ga0207984, IMG submission 185760) | Marine microbial and viral communities from oxygen minimum zone, Eastern Pacific Ocean - ETNP201306PF43B (SPAdes) (version 2) | ecosystem: Environmental > Aquatic > Marine > Oceanic ...
CCTGCCTCATCGTCTTTGGTGCCCCGGAAACTTTCCTGGCAATTCCGCAGCTGCGCGTGACATTTCTCGCATCATCTCCGCCCATGCTTTCGGGGCCGCGTCGCGCGTTCGATTTGCGTTGCGGCTTTCTGGGTGTCTGGGGTCGGACCACGGGGTCGTTGCCCGTGGCTGCTTGGACTCCAAGGGCTCTGGCCTTTCTTTGCTCTTGTGGCGCGGGTGGGCAGTTTTTTGCTGCGGCGGCGGGTTGCTCTGAGGCTGCCCGGTCTCCCGACTAGCCACAGCGCGCTTACCGCTACGCGCGCCCGAATGGCGCCTCATGAGTTCCCGCCGTTTCGCTGCTCGAGACGACGGCTTGCGGTTGGCCTTCTCGCGCGCAAATTCAAGCGGGTGTTGCGTCGCCATGTGGGCTCGCAGGCTGTTTTGGTGAAAAGATTCGCCGCAAATCTTACACCGTGCCTTCCCGAAGGAGCGCTTCTTCCGGTTTTTGTTGTGGGGGCACGAGTGGCGTTCATGTTCGTAAACCCCCTTGCTCGTGAACAATTTCCCGCAATACAAGCAAGGGGTGGCCTTCTCCGGACTCTTGCGCATACCTGTTTTCCTTATAAGGATTCGTATCGCGCGCTGCAATTGAAACACCCATGGCTTGTAAGACTCCTGTCCGTCCGGCGACACTGCAGGACATCGCGTCGCCCCTCGTCTTTTGGTTTTCCCGCCAGGGCGCTGAACCTGGTAAAGTCGCACGGTGGCGGTGGGCAAGTCATCCAGGTCACCGACGACCGACCGGGACGACGCGGACACCACCCCCTTGTTCATCACGTACCTCCACGTCCGAGAGGCTGCCTTGCGGCTGATCGACCGCGGCCTGGGGGGCACACTCTGCTCGAACGATCAAATCCTCTGTCAGCGTCAGCCAACGCCTCCGACGCAAGCTCGGCGCATCGATCGGAAGCCTTTTGAGAACGCCCCGGGTGGCGCGTGCACCCGGCTTGCGAGCCACATGACGCAACTTCCGCCGCGATAGAAAAACCGACCGCGAGCAATTCTCACCTCCCCACGCGCGAAGGCGGTCGCGCTCTGCTGGGGTCAGGGCGGGCAATTGGGCAGCGAAACTCTTGCTCTGCATTGTCGATCCCTTTCTTAGATACAAGCGCATCGCTCAGCGACGGCGTCGTGCGCCCTCGCTGCTTTCCATCGCCGACTTTACTTGGTGGTGACTCCTCAGGACCGCCACCCAGTTGGACGGTTCGTGCGCGCCACCGAATCTGATTGGGATTCTGTGATCTATTTCGAAACTCGCATCCAATACGTAGCCGCGACGCTGGGGATCCGCCGGGTCGACGCAACCGCACCCACACCGCCAGCCTTGCGCGGCGGCGACGTGTTTCGCCTGGAAGGGCGTCACGCGCGGCCGTTTGCCCGGCGTCGGCTTTGCTGCTCGCTGCGGCCCTTGGGGAAAGAGAACGGGCCCAAGTGAGGCTGCGCGTGTCTCGGCCTCGTCGCCGTCGTCGTCGTCGCTCATCTCGCGGCTTGCGTCGTGGGACCGGCTGGGCGCACCCATCTCGTGGATATGTGCCTCCAGCGCGTTGACCGCCGATTCGCGCAACGCACGGTACGCCGACGGTTGCCCAGGTAAGCAGCAGGCGAGCAGAGCGCCGAGAAGGATCACGACCAGCAGCGCCGAGCACCACATGTGTTTTTCCTCTTGCGCAGGCTATGCCGCGGCGCGCCTGTGGTCGGACACGCCCCGCCGCTTCGCGCGCAGCCGGCGGGCGAGTTCCGCTGATCCAGCGCCCCATCCCCTCAAGCGCGCCTGGCTGAGCGTGGCGGGTTGATATCCTTCAGGGACGCGCCCGTCCTTGTAGAACAGCTTTTGTTCTATCAGCGGCGCGTACCGCGCCGAGAATTTGTTTATGAATTCTTGTTCGTTTGGCACGTGTTGGTAAAGCGCTGCCCCGAAGCCTGCTCGCATACACGCGCTCCGGGTGCCGACTTCGAGCGTCCCCCCGTTGACCCTCAGCGAGGGGTCGAACCGATTGTTGCCGCAGTACACTTTCTTCTTCTTTCGCTTGGTCTTGCGCTCTGTGCTCCCGTTGCTTGTACGGGTGGGACTCGGGTGATTATCGGGGTGCCGCGGCGCTGCCGGCAAGTCTTGTCCGGCAAGCGGCTCTCTCCGCGCCAGCTTCCTGAGCAACCTCGCGCGGGTGTGGTGTTCGCCGACCGGTTCGTGGTGCGACTCGTGTGCGCGCGCCACTGCCGTCCCGTCACTTGGCACCGAGCCAGTGGATGCGCTGACGTTCGCTGGAACGGCGGCCCGTTCCGACGAGGAGCTTGCTTCCGAGCTGATGGATGTGCTGCGGCTGCTGCTGCGGCGTTCGCTTCCGGGGGCGTGCCGCCACGGGCTGCGCGCGGCGGGCCATGGCTTCCGTAGATGCGGTTGCGATAGATGGCGGGCGCTCTGGCCCACGGAGCCGTAGAGGCCGGGAGTTGTTCGCCCCGGGCTTGAGCCGACGTTGGTCTCGATTGAAGGGTGGCCCTCTGTCGCTGTTGACGAGTGCCCCGGTGACACACTTCCAGATTCGCTCGTCGAACTCGTTTCTGGCGTGCCGCGCCGCCTCGCATTTCTCTGTTGGCCGGCGACCGCCCGACCACCTCCGTGCGACGATGCGCGTTCAACGGTGCCCGGCTGCTTGGCCGGGGCACGGGGGCTTGACCGCGACAAGGCACGCTTCTGAGTGGCAAGCGCGCTTGGTGGGCCGAGGTGTTGAGGGGGAATGCCCAGGGCTTGCTGCCATACCTGGCGGTCCTTTAGCGGTTCCATCGCGCGTGCGCCTTTATGGGTGGCGCGACGGGGTTGGCCGCACGCCGTCGGTCAAACAAATCACACGCATTTCCAGAGATCCGTGCCCCGCAACTCCTTCTTCGCAGAGTCGGGGATCGCGCACTTTGTGACCAGTTGCGCCTGGTATTCGCCATGCGGTAGCTTTTTGTCCATGTCTGCAAACGTGCAGATCAGAACGCCGTCGTTGTCGACGCCCGGCATTTGCACAACGAAGGCTGCGTGCCGGCCGCGCTTCCTCTTCCACGACCGGAAGTTGTCGATTGTGACCACGGTGCCGTCGTCAGTGCCCCCCTCCAGCGTGCGCACCGTAACTGTTGCCATTTTTACTTTTGGACTAGCAAAGGGGGCGCTGCCGCTCGTTTGGGTGCCGCAGCTGTGCGCTTGGCGGCCTTTTTTGTGTTGGCCTTGGGCGCTGCTCTCTTTCGCGCTTGCGTGGCCAGGGGCACGTCGCCGCGCTGCTGGAGCAATGCGAGGCGGCCCCGCTGGCGCTTCGTCCACGGCGCGTGGCGCTCCCACGCCTTGCGGATCGCCGCTGTTGCCGGTGTCTCTCTGCGAGCAGCCCACGGGTTACGATACCTCGCGAAATCGTATCGTATGTTCGAATTTGCTGCGTTGGCGGCAGTCCTCGCGAAAGTCTCCAAACCGAGCTGGTTCTCGCCGCCGTTCATCAGCACGTCGGAGAAAACCGCGGCTTCCTGTAAAGTCGCCATGTCCTCAATGCTGTTGCACACGAGGTCCTTGTTCGCTTCTGCCCACATGAGCACGCCGTGGTCCGCATAATGTTCCAAGGTGTTGCTCCTTGCTGCATATCCGGAAAACAGCTGGTGAACGACTGCGCTCGGTGGCACGTCGAGGAGCGGATTCTTGTCAGCTTTCGTGTCCAGCAGCAATCGCTGGAACTCGTCGTCGCCCAGGCTGGCGACGTCGACGTTTTTGAAGAGCATCTCCAGCGCCCGGAGCTGCCGCCAATCGCCACCGCTCAGGCGCGCCAAGCGCTGCGCGACGATAACGTCCCAGCCCTGGTCGAGAAAGAGGGACTTGGTCATGGCTTCCGGTGAAGGCCTGCTGACCTGCTCTACTTGCAGGCTCGCGCGCTTCATCTCAGCCCGGCAACTGTTGCCGATAAATATTAATTTTGCACCTTCCGGCAACGATTTCGGATCGGGCCACGAAGTCTCCGCGTCGGCCCCGCAAATGACAAACACTGTTTTCGCCAAGCCGTGGTCGCCTAGCGTCAGCGCGCCGAGCCGGTTGTAGTGAATCGGGCCCTGGGTCCTGTCGAGAATCGTGAGATGAAAGCCTGCGGCTTTCGCCGCGAGCTGCGCCGCGTGCATCTTGCCACTGCCGGGCTCGCCGACGACCCCGAGGGCGACACCACGTCCCCGCAGGAAGGTTTCGATGCGAGCTTTGGCGTTCATGGCGCCGATTGCGCAACTGTAGGGGGGCTCCGGGCCCCGCATTGGGAGAACCGAATGGATTTCTTCCTGGCGCGGTTTGCGGCCCGGCGGTTTGAACGCGCAGCGGCGGTGCTCCGCAATGCGCGCTGCATGCCCTCGACGGGCGAAAACGGCTTTTCTTTGGGCGCGTAGTTGAACCCAGCCGTCTCTGGCGGATTTGTTCTGCGACGATCTTTTTGGCACGACGGGCGCGCTAGATTAACCGTAACCCGCGTCCACCGCCCAAAGGAAATACAAGCGGTTTCCGACGCGCGCGCCCACTCAATAACCACAATTTTCGCCCAGATAAACAAGAAGCATTAGCATGCACCAATTTATCGAAGACCTCGCCCCGCTACAGCACGTGCACGCCACCTTTGCAGAGTGGGAGAGGGCGCGGCACCGTGCAGATTTCTTTGCGACCTGCGCCTTCCCGGACTCGCATCCTGTCAGGCGAATCTTGGCAGACATGGGGCACGATTTGCTCGAGCACAGGTACGCGGCCGACGAGGTGATACGCGAGGTGGCCAGGCGCCACGGCGACTTCCGCACGTGGGTGAATGGTTTCTTCTTTGAACATCCAAAGGATTGGTTCCAGCCCCGTGGGGATAAGTATTGGGACTGCCCGGCGATCTCGTTTGGTAGGGGGGTGAAACGCAGCCACACTTTGCGCCTCGCGGGCTTGGGGAGCTTACGCGCCATGGAGACGGGCGGCAAGCGATTCGCAGAGGCAGTGGCCCACCTCGTGGAACAGACGCGCCCGAAATCCAAACCGAACCTCGTGAAGAAACAGAAGCTGTTCGAAAAGGATTGCCGCAGATTGGACCGCCAGCTGGGGCGCACCCAAGTGGACCGGAGGGATCGTCTGAACGTCCTACTTTGTCTGCGGCGGGGAGGCTTGCCGACCACAGCAGGCGCACTCGTTTTACGATTCTTGGTGTGACAGCTGCGGGCGGCACACGTCCCCGCCGGTGCGTTGCGCAAATCGGCAACGGAATGGCGCGACGGCTGCCCGGGTTGCCGCGCCGGTTTGGAACTCCATTCTTCGGACGCATTCCCCGCACACTCTTCCGCACACTTATGCGCATACTTTTTTTACTGGGGTGGGCGTGGTTTCGCCTGTGGTGCGGCTAGAGTGCCGCGAGCGGAGATTGCACACTTTGCACACTTTTGCTGTGGGTCCACCACGGCGGCGGCCGGCCGGGCGTGCGAGGCCCGCATCTTGTTCTCTATTGGTTTTCAAAAAAAAGTATGAAAAGTATGCAATGTATGCACCGCTGGCTGTGGGGCCACCACAGGGCACTCTGAGCCCACATCTGGTTGCACACTTTTTGGGGCCGGCAGAAAAAGTATGCACATAAGTATGCAAAGCCGGTGCCTGCAGGCAGCCAGTGCAGCGGCACACCCCGGGCGCGTTCACCCGGTGCACGCCCATACCTTGCGAGAAGGAAATCTGATTTGGGATAAGACATGGAAACAACGGACCCGGCCATCGCGAGCCAAGACCCCGGCTACAGTTCAGACCGGGCACTGGTAACACCAATGATGGCCAACGAGGGCGCAACCACGTGCATTGGCAAGAAGAAAAGGCGCAGGGCACTACTACTACAGGACGCATTGCCAGACGCTTCGTCGCCACCGAGCCGGCCGCATCACCACCACCAACAACAACAACAACAACAGCAACAGCAATCGCCGTCGGCGCACACGACGCCGGACAGCAATTCCAGGAAGCGCCGCAAGCGCACTGCGACACCGACACAGGCTGGTTCATCGCAGGGATCCTGCGTCACGCGCGGTGGGTTCGCGCTTGGCGCAAACGGGCGGCCAATCGTCTTCGCGGGGGTCAAATATTCGGTGGACGTGGCCTCCCTCCGCGCCTACGCCGGGACGGAGGAGGCAGTGCACACCAAACGGCTCAAACACACGTACAAGAACGGCGCGCCCATGACCGACCGCGAGCGGATCGACAAGTTTCTGAAGCACGTCCAGGCCACCGCTAGCGGAGACGGACTTTGCACGGTTTCTTACACGCGCTCCGAGATTGGACAAGCTCTGGTCGATGCCGGGTTTATACGGCACGCCCGGGTCTACCCAGATGCGTGGCCCAGTTGTATCACGAACTTGGGCGGCTCTAGCTTGCGTGCCGTGGCGCTGGGCAAATTTTATGGTGAGATGGATGACAAAGATGCCTTCCACAAATTGCTCCACTCGCTCACCGACAACCGCCGGGCGAAAGAGCTCATCGGACGCATCCTCAGCGACGCGTCTCTGAAACCAACGCTGTCGGAGCATTACTTCGGCACCCCGGACCGCGTGGGTGACATCAAGGCGCTGTTGCATAGCATGTCGAACGGCGGCGCGCCCGACGCGTGGCGGCGGGAATGTGGCGCCACGTTGCACGATGACCCGCCTTTTGTGGTGGAATTGCAGAGCGCGATGAGCGAAGTGACCCGCGAGCTCGCATCGACTTCGGTTGGGTCGGAGGCTGTGAAATTTATTGCCGAGCGGTTCCCGGTAAAAATGACGATGTTGCCGGATCCGCGCCCGGACGAGCCATACAAGATGAAATGCGTCGAGGAGGCGCGGGACCCGGAACGATGTTGGAAGTCTTACTTGCTACAAGAGAAGGAGATGCTGGGGCTGCTTGCCAAGATGAAAGTCGCGGAGCGCTATGGTGCCTCCTGCGGGCCTCCTCTCCACGATTGCCTCTTCGTGGAAAAGTCTGCCTGTTCGGAAAGCATGGCCGCGGCGATGTCGACTGCCGTCTTCGCCGCGTTGGGCGTTGCGGTGCAGGTGCGGCCGAAGGAGCTCGAAACGCGCGGTGTGGACCCGGACGCTTTCCATTTGCGATTCAAGGGGGCGCAGTTCGACGACAAAGACTTCGTCCCCAATACCCACCTGACGTCGGCCGAAGCTATCGAGGCGTCGCTGGCGGAGTATAACAGGTGGTTGGGTCGATTCTTCGTGTGCGTGGTCAAGGAGAAGAACCCAATGGTGGCGCAAGTTTTCTATTACTCAGGGACCGACCGGATTCAGGAGGTGATCTGCCGCAGCCACGAGGACACGAAGGCCACGTTCTTAGAGATGCGCGTGGTTGTGGAGGCGTCCAACGACCCGAAGAAGCCACCGGCGACGAGTCCGCTTCTAGCCTGGTACTTGCGGTTGAACATTCGGCGCCGGACAGCTGAGCACGTGAACATGTGGACGTCGCCGGACGACATCGCAAACCACCCGGAAGATCTTAACACATTCGGAGGCTTGGGTTTCGATGGCCGCTACGCCAGCGAGCCGGCGACCGAACGAGTTCCGTTTCGCGACCCGTTCCCTCGAGGTCCGCTCCCGCGGATGGTCTCGGGGCTGAAGCCGGTCGACGCGCAGGTGCCGGTTGCCAGTCCCGATGCGGAGTGGCGCGGCTTGGAAGGGTTGCGCTTCCTGTTGTGGCATTTGAAATACATACTCTGCGGAGGGGACGAGCACGCATTCGAATACCTCATGCAATGGTTCGGGTATATCTTCCAAACCCGCCGCAAGCCCGGCGTTATGCCCCAATTCCTTAGCGAGGCCGAGGGCACCGGTAAGTCCGCCATCTTCGGCCACAATCAAAGTGGGCCAGGCTTGATCGCCCGCATCTACGGTCAATATTACCAATGGTCCGACGATATCGACAGGTTGCTGGGCAAATTCAACCACGATTCGATGAACCGCTTGTTTTGCGTGATGGAAGAAGCTGGCACGTATCGCAAGGGACACCGTGATTGGAACAGGGTGAAATCATTGATCACGGAGGGCAAGATGACCGTGGAAATCAAAAATCTGAATTCGTTCTGCGCCAACGACAACAGGGCTTTCGCGATGCTGACCAACAACAGGGACAGCTTGAAAGTTACCGACTCTTCGCGGAGATTCCTGTGCTGCGAGGGTAACGACGATCTCTCGCAGAAGGCCGTGCACGACGGCCGGTGCAGCCAGGAGCTGCGGCGTGAATATATGGCGAAACTTGACCGGACCAAGAACGACGACGAAATAGCTTACGCGTTCTTCCGTTATTGCATGGGGCTGGACCTCTCCGACTTCCAGGTCGGCGAGCCTCCGCGCACGGCGCTCTTCGAGGAGCAGCGGTCACATAACGAATGCGCCGTGAAACGCTTCCTCTTGGACGCCCGGTCTGGCGCGTACCCGCTGAAAACAAACGACTACCAAGTGCTGCGCGGCGAGCAGAAGCTCACCGCGCTCGAGCTGTTTGCGCACTTGAAGAAATATATGAGCGAGTCCGGTGCCGTCTCCAATATCGACTCGGCGATGTCCCTGGGCCATTGCTTGGCGAAGAGGTACCAAACGTTGGCTCCAAAATTGGAAGGCCGGGTCTGCAAGTATTTGCTCGCTCTGCCGGGTTAAGCCGGCGGAGGCGGCGGGCATGAAATCGTCGACCCGGCCGAGGTCTGTGCCTCTAAGGAAGGGCACGCCAGTTCGACGAGCGTCGATTGCTTCGCTTTCGGCTTCCGCTTGCGCACGTATCGATCGAGGCGTTGCTGCCGCCCGCCGCGATCCCAATATAACCGCCGCTGGCAAGCGCGCTTCTTGCTATCGACCAGAGCGGCGTGTAAACGCGGGTCGAATGGCTGGCCGGTCGCGTCGTTGATCCACATGCCGCTCTCCACGCTGAATGTGTACCCTGCCGGTGGTCTCCCGCGAGGCGCCATGCTTCCGCATATGCTCGGGCAGCCTTTTTTCTTGCGCCCACAACTCTCACGCGGCAAACGGCCGCGCGCGTGTATTGGGCACTTGGCCACGAAGCGCAGCACGTTCTGCGCCACGCCGCTCGCAAGCGACCTCCGCAACACCAATGCGACGTCGAGCCAATCCTGCGCACAGAGGGCGGTTTCCTCGAGAACACGCGCCTCGCTCGCGAGCAAGTCGCCGTCTTCCACCACCAGCGCGGGGCCAGCCCTTACCATCTTCCTCTCCCGCGCCGGGTTGAAGTGCGGTAGCGCGCGGACGGCTCGCATGAAATCCCCAGCTCTCCGCCCGGCATCCCGCAGAGGGGAGCGATCGAGCAACGTGGGCTGCTTCGCCCGCGGCTTCGGCTCTCCGCGCCTCCTCTTGCGCGGCGGCGACCGTGCCCTGCGAAAAGCCGCGACCCACTCGGGCACCCGAGCGCGCACCTGTTGAGCGTCGCCATAAAATACGTCAATGAAAGACCCGAAGCACGGAAACTCGCCGTCGGCCTGGGCAGCGGCAAAGCGCTCGGCGCATTCGTCGCCGCAACTCTGGAAGTGCGAGACCCCGCTGTTGTACATCAATCGCTCCGCGGCTTTCCGGTACCGGTCGCCCGCTGGCAGCACGTAGCGGATTCGCCACAAAAGCTCCTCTTTCGCCACGAGCCACTCTTGGAACCTCGCGCGGGCGTCGAGGAACCGATGGAGGTCCGGATCGGTCCGGCATTCCTCCTGCATGTTGACGGGCTTGGGTTCTTATCACCCCCTCCCCCCGCTTTGTAACTGGGCACGATGGCTTCCAAGCGCCCCCTGCCGCATCGCAACGCCCAACTCCTGTTTTTCGCGCCACGGCGCTTTCGCCCCTACGGTGCTAGCGCACCACTCGCCTGCGCTTCCGTGCCTTGCCGTCGCCCGCGAGCTGCGGCCAAGGAAGCGCCAATTCCAAGATCATCCGGCACACGTCTGGCGGCAAACCTCCGCGGCGGAGAGCTGCCCCCATGAAGAAGGCACCGCCCAAGTCCACCTCCACGCTGAGTAGGGCTTCGAGCGCGAGCTGCCAGGACGCGTGGAAGCGTGCCTCGCACGAATCTAGCCGCGCCCGCGCGCGCGGAAGGTGCGTCAATGCCCGCACGCATCTGGCGAAGCCTTGCGCGCGGTGGGGGAGGTCCACGATGCGCTCGAGGTCCCGCAGGCGGAGCCGCTGAGAGCCCAAAGGTTGCACCGGCAAATCCACTGGATCATCCGCCCGGGCGGAGGGGCCGTAGAACAGCTGCGTGCAAGCGAGTCCGCCCGAGCGTTTGCGAAACTGCTCATCACCAATTCGATCACACAGCCGGCACGAGGCGTCGTCCGCCTGCAACGTGCAATAGGCCAACGGGTCGCCGCAGAGCGCGATGCAAACCGCTGCGCGTAGCGGATGCTTCGATGGGAAAAGGTGCTCTACCGTTGCGAGGACGGTTGCCCGAAGCCGCCTCCATTCGATGAATTGCGCGTGCGCGCCGAAAAGCTGGCCGACCTCTTCCATGTTTGCATTTCTGTCTCGCTAGACGCGCCCGGCGGCGCCGCTGCCGCACCCACGCACGAGCTTCGGATCGCGCCTAAGCTTGTGGGAGGCGCGCGGCCGCTTGCAACACCCGCGCGTTTCTCCCGAAAGATGCATGGATGTCGGAATGGTAACGACTGACTTTTCCGACTTGGGGCACGGCGTGCCCCCCTGTGCGGGGGCGCTACTATTTCTGTCCTCCTCACTCGAGGAGGAGTAGGAAACAGTAGCGAAGAGTCATTGTCTGCCGAGGCTGGAGTTACCCGGGCCTGGCCCCGCCAACCCCGCCAACCGCGTGAGCCTTTTTTGCGAGCCCCCAATAAAACAGCATGCCTCCGTCGAAGCTCACGAAGGCTCAGCAAGGACAGCTCTCGAAGCGGCAGGCCGGGAAGGTCGAGAGGGCGACGAGTAAGGTAGAGCAAGCCAAAAGCGATGTCGCCGCATCAGCAGGCCGGCGCAACAATCAGCGGCTCGTGGTGGGGGCTTTGCGGGAAGAATTGGGCGGCTTAGAGCAGAAGCTCGACGCACACCCCTTGCTCCAAAAGATTCGAGACAAGACGGGCGATATCGAGGTGGCGAGGGCGGACTTGCAGGCGATGGCCGATGACTTGGAGGATGCCAGGGGGCGCCTCGCAAAAGCATTGGCGCGGCACGGCGAAGTAATTTCCAGTGCGAAGCGAGAGCTGGAGCCGCCCGACGGTGACGCAGATGATTCTGACGACGGCGACTGAACGGTCGACCCGCGCGGCGCCATCGCGGTGCAACTCCAAAGCTTCGCGCAAAAGTATTACAATCCTCCGGTTACACGAGGCCATGCGCTCTTCTTGCCGTTTGTCTTGGCCTCGTTTGCGCGGTATTTCGCGGTTGCGTACCGTATGCTCATGCAAACGCACGTGCGTATCAATTCGTTTTCGATCGTGTGGCGCTTGCACGCGTGCAAGTTGCAACAGAAAAGGCGCCCGTCGCGGAACAGCACGGCGAGCCGCAAGAGGCACATGGCAACAACCAATGTGCATTAGAAGCGCTCGGTGGGGCTGCCTGTCGCCCACGCAAACGGGGGAAACATATGTACACTCGAGGTTGGGAAACGTGTGCGCCCGAGAGGCCCGGCTTGGTGAAACTGTGTACAAGGTGCCGCCGCCAATGCCCAATCCAATGGAATGCCAAGTCTCAGTGCTTGAACTCCAGCGCCAAAGGTATCGCTCAGCGGCGTTCCGGGGCTCTACGCTGCCTCGCCTTCGCTTTAGTGAGCATGTTCACTGCTTTGGCTGGCGGACTCGTCCTCTGAATCCCACTTCATTCTGGTGCGTTTCGCCAACTGTCGGAATCTATCATCTCGCGTTTGGCCCGGCTCGTCAACTGTCTCGGCCGCTCGTTTCCTTCGCCGTGCTTCGGAGGCAATTTCCTCGAGCAGCTGGCTGTACAAACGGTGTGTGCTGACAACGTCGAGATCCATCCCTGTCTCGGGAGGGCTGCCAATTCGCCGCCGAGCGTAGAGTTTTGCCCAGGCATCTTCGGCGTGCAGGCCGTCCGCGAGCTCGCGGTCGAACCCGATGGCTTTGAGCTTGGGCCAGTACGTCCTGAGCGCAATGAGCTCCAGGGTGATGGTCACGCCGAAATCCACCGCGTCGTCGTTGTCCAGGCCCACAGTCACTCTGATCTGTTTGTTGCAACCGCCGCCCGCGATGAAAAACTTATCGAACCGCATGAAGGGGTCCATGTCTTCGTTCCCGCGCCTGAGGTCAGGCCTCCACGTTTTCTCGTATGCTACGAGGTTCCTGCAAACTTCTTCCGGTGCCTTCGCGCCGCCAATGCAGTGATTGTAGGTGTCTGGGCGGAACCACCCCTTGATGAGTTCTGCCTGGTCCCAATATCGGGCAGACTTCTGAAACTGCTGCATGTACTCCTGGGCCGCTGCTCTGCGGGCGGCTTCACGGTGTTGCTCCTTAGCGGTCGACAGGAGACCCATCATGTCTCGGGCTTTCCGGAGTTCAACGTTCAGCGTTGCCGCGTACATGCTCCATTTGGCGTACTCGCGCTCTGCGTCTTCGACGGAAACTGTGTCGCGCAGCGACGGGCAGCCCAGCGCGGCGGCAACCCTATTGCCGTGCGGTGCAGGGGTGGCAGCGATGGCTGACTCCACGGCCTGGTTCGGCTCGGGTGCCACCAGGACTTGGCGCTCGCCAAGTAGCTGCGGGGTGTGGCCGGTCACCGCTTCGTATGCGTCTCTCACTGCCACAAAGCGTGCTTGGTCGCCGGTCGGCTTATCGGGGTGCCACGCAAGCGCTTCTCTGCGATACGCCGCCCTGACCTCGTCTGTTGTGGCCCCAGGGTTCAACCCTAAAACTGCATAATGGTCGACCTCGCCAGCCCGCGGGGTCGGGGCAATTACGATCGCACACTGCTGGCCCTTCAGCAACTCGAAGTCGTAGAAGTAGCTTCGGAACTCCGCGCCACCCGCCCTAAACTTTTCGATGCCCAACCCCGACCAGGATGCCAGCTGCTTTCCCAAGGTGCCGTGGGTCTGGTTCAGCTCCTTCTGCAGCCGCTTCTTGGCCAACGCCTCCGTGGTGTCGAACGTGCACGCCAACGCGAGGAGATTTTGGCCACCCCTCCGTTTCCACGCGGCTTCGTCGAGCCACTTGCAAGACTGGATCTT
>Ga0207984_1001231_pt1 | contig 13142 bp, 11 predicted proteins | sample ETNtaG_30_FD_185760 | JGI IMG/M metagenome (GOLD analysis project Ga0207984, IMG submission 185760) | Marine microbial and viral communities from oxygen minimum zone, Eastern Pacific Ocean - ETNP201306PF43B (SPAdes) (version 2) | ecosystem: Environmental > Aquatic > Marine > Oceanic ...
TTGGTCAGGACAGCTTTACATACTTTTAATGTTTCGCCATAAGTCAAATGCTCCCTTTTTAAAATCTTTCTTAGTGCCCCAACAACAATATTTTCTTCAGGTGTTGAGGCGCAGTATGCCGTGTTCGGATACCTAAGGAATTCTATTTCTGGCGGCATGAGTCTAGTTAAATCAGGCGCGTATTTGTCAAAGGCAGCAATTTCCGATTGGCTCCAACGGGTATCCGGGGGGAAATGCTTTCGGATTGTCATAGCAGCAAAAAACGCTCCCATTTGAGCGTCAGAAACCATCTGATCTATTGACAATTCCCTTTTTGCTGATTTAAGAATTATCTCTAGTACGGTTTCCGGTTGAACCGGATCCGTGTCCTTCACACCCAAAGGTCTTGTTTGATGCGGCCCCGTGCAAACCCGTGCTTGAGCTTCTAGCACATCCATGTTTGGCCCTAATAAGTTTCCAGACATACCTTATTTCATTTGAGTGGACTTACCACCTAATATAGAAGCTATGGGTTCTTCTTTTAAGTTCTTCAAGATAAGTTTTGTATTGCCGTTTTTCTGCTTTGTCATGGGAAACAGTTAACCTCAACTTTCCTCGATCCAAATACCCAATGCATTCAAACAAAACATGTGTGAACAGATCTAGGGTAGCAGAACCCTCCATTGCTGATCCGTCAGATCAGTGTTATAACTCATCCTTCCCAATCTTGCGTTGACACATTTCTTATTTCCTCTACATCAATGAGTGTGACATGGAACATTTCCAATTGCAAGTTCAACTTACTTTAAACCGGTTTCTAGCATGAGCAACTACTCAAAGTTTCTAGAATTCAAAACAACATCCGGGCTTGATTCATTCTTCTATCCCTGAAATGAAGGATTTCGGCATAGACATACAGGCGGACTCGTGTTTTCTTTGTAACCCATATGCTTGTGATTTATTCGTTATAGAATATTTCAACCAATCAGAATTTCCTGAACACGTAAAATATTAGCTACTTCAAACACTATATTAGCCAAGAAACGCATATTCGGAAGCCCTTAATTTGCCTTCCGAATATGCGTTTCTTGGGAATGGATTCAAACCATAGAGCTTATACTTCGAGAATATCGCGGTTTTTCAACGTGTGTCGTCACACCCACGTTTTCGACATATTACGAATATAACAAAAAAATATTTCGAAGCGAGTGAAATCCACCTCATATCTCGCGGTCTGCGCTTGACATTTTCACCCTATTCCCGTACACTTGGTCATCCGTTCTGGCAGAAGGAATTCATCATGGTGAGAAGAAAAAACAAAAAAAAACGACAGAAAGATCGAACGTTGTTTCAACAGGACTCGGCAATTAGGGAGTGGTTCGCGAATCCCAAATTGGGTAATGATCTGCAAGGTAAAATTCTCAGCAGTGGACTTCTGGTTGAAGAGCAGGAGTTTACGTCTATAGAGTTTAACCAAGTCTTGGTCAAGGAAAGATTAGCCAATTGTTTAATTGCAAATGCTAAGACTCTGACGACTAATGACGAACCTGATTTGACCATCACGGTCAGCGATTTTCAAGAGAGTATCTTTACTGTCACACCAAAGTTGGTAGAAGAGCTTCACGCAGCACTTGAAATGTGTGAAACACGAACACGTTCGATTGGTAAAGAATCTCTGGCCGAAATTGCTTCTGTTACAAAAACTCTTTTCGAAATTTCTAATCCAACAACGTTGGTTCGTCATCCATTAATTATTAACATTTCAATTCGTACTCTTGAGCGGTTACTTGACCAGCCTGAAAATTGGGCCTTGGAACATCGTTCGCAAATCCATAAACTGTTATCAGAACTTACCAACCTGATCGATAACTATTCAATTCAAGATTTTCACAACAGTTTCGAGGAAGAAAACTCATTTTCTGATAACGGGAAAAACGAATTAAGAGAAGAATTCGGGGATCTCCCAGCCAAAGTCCTGTATAAAAATTTTGGGCGATTAGATGTCCTGGAAAAAATTGAGGACAACAACACTTATACTTTGATAGAAAATCATAAGACATATTTTGAATATAAGCACATTGATCTACCATTATGTCTTACATTTACCCCTGACCGGGTAATGCTGGAATCCAAATCGATGGAAATACTTGATATTGCTATGGAGGAAATTGAGAATGTCTGCGGGCATTCATTGTTCTACCTAGCGAAAACAATAACATCATGAAAGTAAGAAGGAGGTGATGGTTATGGCTCGAAGTAAGAGTGGCAAGAAACGCAGACGCACTCAAATCCGCCATCAACAAAAACGTCGTCGCAAACCCAACAAAAGCTAACTATGTCGATAGTTGAATTTTAGATTTTATAATTAGAACTTTAATTATGGAAATTAAACTACCGTCTCGTTCGTGGGTGTTAGAAGTAAAAGCCACACTTGAGACTCTTATCCAACGTTACGGGAAGATGGGTGAAGCATACGATCCAGCTGATCGGCCAATTGCAGTGTTTGATTGGGATGATACCGTGATTTTCAATGACGTTGGTATGGGTGTGTTCTATTTTCAGATTGATGAACTTCAATTTAATTTTGAACTGGAAGAATTCTGGAACTTAATCCCACCTAACTATAACCGGGAGGTCTGCCGAGCCAACTATGAAAAAATTCGGAACCTGCCAATTAATGAAGCTAAGAAGCTCCCGGCTTATCAACGTTATCGAAAATTCTTTACCCAAGCCTTTCATGATCTCTGGCAATCGGAAGGCACCGCTCATTTTGCCTTACTACAAGCACAACTTCTGGTTGGATTTTCACCTGAAGAGATTGTTCTGATTGCTAAGAAAGCAATCGATTTGGAAATGTCGATGCCCTGTGGTCTTGTCTCTATCCAAGAATCGGAAGCAGATCCAGATCCAATAACAGCTAGACATGGCATTCGAATCTACCAGGAGATTCGAGATTTAATCAATTTGATGCAGTTGCACGGATTTGATGTTTGGATTGTCACGGGCGCTTGTAAGTATATCGTTCAGCCATTTGCAGAGAAATGCGGTATTCCAAGTAATCGTGTAATTGGAATCGAAATGACAATCCAACATGGAAAGTTCACAGATCAACCGGTAGAGCCAGTGCCCTACGAAGATGGAAAACCCAAGGCTATCAGAAGATATATTGGTAAGAAACCAGTTTTCGTAGCTGGCAACAGCCAAGGGGATATGGCAATGATGAGATACTGTGAGGATACGGCGTTACTAATTGACTGTGGTGATCCCTACCTTCGGCAAAAATCGGTTGAACTGGGGTGGTTGGTTCAACCCCAATTTGAATTGGCTACTTGATCTGGCCAGTACCACGAACGATATACTTATAGCTGGTTAGTCCTTCTAATCCCATCGGACCTCGACAGTGCAGTTTTTGCGTGCTGACTCCTACTTCCGCACCTAACCCAAATTCATATCCATCAGTGAATCGCGTACTAGCGTTAACATAGACTGCCGCTGAATCAACCTCTTTCAAGAAACGTTGCGATGTGGTGTAATTATTGGTAATGATAGCATCTGAATGGTGAGACCCAAAAGTTTCGATATGATCAATAGCTCCGTCTAGATCCGTGACAACACGAATGGATAATATCGAATCCAGATACTCCGTACGCCAATCCTCATCAGAAGCGGGAATCAAGTCAGGACAGATTTCCCGAGCCTTGTCGCACCCTCGTAACTCAACCTTGGCATCCACGAACTTCTGGGTGACTGTTGGTAAGAACTCATCAGCGATGTTTTCATGAACCAGCATCGTCTCCATGGCGTTGCATACTGCCACATACTGTGTCTTAGCATTTACAGTAATCTTCTCGGCCATTTCCAAATCAGCATCCCGATCGACGTAAACATGACAGATACCATCAGCATGACCAACAACAGGAATTTCTGATGTCTTCATAATATAACGGATGAACTCCTGGCTGCCACGAGGTACTATCAGGTCAATCAGTTCATGCATTGAAATCATTTGGCGTACAGCTTCCCGGTCAGTAATTTCCACAAATTGAATTGCCTCTTTTAACCCAAACCCGTCCGCTACCCGACGCAAAGTTTCAGCAATCAGTGTATTCGAATGAATTGCTTCAGAACCGCCTCTAAGAATCACACCATTTCCGGATTTCAAGCAAAGGGCTGATACTTCGACCGTAACATTGGGACGCGATTCGTAGATGACGCCAACCAGTCCAATCGGCACTCGCATAACGCCAATTTGTAGACCATTGGGGCGTTCCCATGTCCGCGTCACTTCACCTATTGGTTCTGGTAGACTCGCAACTTGACGCAAATTATCAGCCATGGTAGAGATTTTTTCCTCGTTCAACGCAAGTCTCTTCATCAACGGTAGTGCTAAATCGGTCTCTCTGCCGTTTTCCAGATCCATCTGATTGACTTCGATGATTTGGTTCCGCTGTAGCCATATTTGGTCTGCCATAGCTAAGAGTGCGCTGTTTCGCACATCTGACGAGACCTGTGCTAACTGTCGCATTGCGGTTCTTGCTAATTCGGCTTTTTGCTTAATCATTAGACTTAATTCCACAGATTCATTTAAGTTTGCTTCACAAGATGTTGGTATCTACCAAACTCTAATGTAAGTTACGATATGTTAGTGAACAACTTAATACCTATACGCTTCCGGCTATTGAGCGAGTTACCATATGATTCCAACCACGCAGTACAAGACGAACATCTGTGTGTCCATTTCCATCCTCAACTTTGTCATCACCTGCATAGAGCTGAACAAGCACTGTTTTTCGTGTTTTCAAGGATGTATTCGGCATAGACCCATGTAAGGTGCAATAGTGAAAAAAAACAACATCCCCTGGTTCTGCTTGCAAAACAGTCGCTTTTTCAATTGGATATCGTTTATGTATCTCAACATTTTGCCCGCTTCCCATCATACCTTCACAACGTCCCAGCTCTCTGTGAGACCCCGGATACACGCGAAAACACCCCATTTCATCGGTTGCTTCTGAAACGTGGACGACACCGGCAATCATCGTATCGTTGATAGTCGGAAAGTACTGCCAATCCTGATGCATTGGAAATGCTGATCCCTTCTCAGCAGGTTTCTGAAAAAGTTTTGTATGATGAAGTATGATGTCGGGACCAAGTATTGCATCAGCAATGTCAAGAAACTTTTTCTGTTGAACAGCATTCAACCATACCGAAGAATACGCCTGGACATTATGCGTATGAAAAACAACCGAATCTACCGGCTCCAAGTTGGCAGTCAACTGGCTACCCCACCGCGCATTGACGTTTTCGTTACCGCTTAACAACTGGGCGACAATCCGATCAAAATCAGATTCCATGGATCCAATTTCATCTGGAGAATAAACGCTTTTGGCCAAATAATAACCGTTTTGGTCAAAGAATTCCTTGATCTCCATTGTCACACTTCCTTTTTAAATTTTGCTTGATGTTTGACCATAATCCCTTGCCTGAAACACCGGTAAATTTTAGTGGGAACTGTACTGCCTGATTTTTAAAATCTTAGCATGGACAATTTTGAAAGTCAACTTTGCAAATTGGCATGTAACCCGTAGACCAATCGGTGAAAGTCTTGACAAAACTTTAGCAAAAATGATATCATTCTCGCTTGTCTTGTCCTTATCATATTGGGCAGGTTTAGCTTTGAATATATTATGGAGAATACATCTCAGGTAACCGGAAAGTAAAAAATGCTTCAAACGAAAACTTTTTTTCCCAAGGAAGATGATTTCCAAGTAAGGTGGCATCTGGCTGACGCAGAAGGCCAGATTCTCGGTCGCTTAGCGTCACGAATTGCCACAATATTACGTGGGAAACACCATCCTAGTTTTACGCCACACTTCGATGGGGGATTTCGGGTCGCCGTCGTCAATGCCGAGAAAATTCGCCTTACCGGCAGGAAAGAAGAACAAAAAACGTACTTCCGACATAGTGGCTACCCTGGTGGTGAGACACTCACCCCATACAAAGAGCAGATGAAAAAGAAGCCGGAAGAAATTATTAGGTCCGCCGTACGAGGTATGCTTCCAAAAAACCGGCTAGGTAGCAAATTGATGAAAGGACTAAAAGTCTATGCCGGACCGGACCACCCACACCAAGCACAGAACCCGGAAGTTCTGGAGTTCTAACACCTTTAATTCAAGTTTAGCGGGATAATTTATGGCAACAGAGCAATTTTGGGGTACAGGACGCAGAAAAACGTCTGTCGCCCGAGTACGGATCATACCAAACGGATCCGGAGAGTTTGTAGTCAACAAAAAGCCGATTGACGAATATTTTGATCGACCAGATCATGTTACACTGGCTAGAAGCCCACTCAATCTAGTGGAAAAGGCAAGTAGCTTTGATGTCTTCGTTAATGTTAGAGGCGGTGGAATTTCAGGGCAAGCGGGAGCTGTACTGCACGGATTGTCACGCGCTATGGTGAAAGCAGACGAATCCTGTAAGTTGACAATAAAGCGAGCTGGCTTTCTGAAACGTGATGACCGTATGGTGGAACGCAAGAAGTTTGGCCGAAAAGGCGCACGTGCCCGTTTCCAATTCTCTAAACGTTAGATCCTGACTTTAGCAATGCCAAATATAGCAATTCTTGGAACCCAATGGGGTGATGAAAGCAAGGGGAAGATGACTGATTTCCTTGCTGAAAAAGTAGATATTGTCGCCAGGTACCAAGGCGGGGATAACGCTGGTCATACCATTGTTGTTGGACAAGAAAAATTCATCTTACACTTGATTCCTTCCGGGATTTTGTATCCCAATACGGTCAACATAATTGGTAATGGTGTTGTCGTCAATTTGGAAACACTCTTCTCAGAAATCAACCATCTGCGTGAACGAGGGGTTGAAGTTGGCGAGAACTTGAAGATTAGTTCTCGTGCTCACTTGATCCTGCCTTATCATAAGCTGATGGAATCTTGGAATGATCTTGGTAGCGGTGTGAAACTTGGCACAACTGCACGTGGAATCGGACCTACCTACTCAGATAAGATGAATCGTTATGCCGGTGTCAGGGTATCCGACCTTCTCGAGTTTGATCTCTTTCGGAAGAAGATTGATTTTAATCTTGAAGCCAAAGACTATGCACTAAGTCAAGTTAGCAAGATTGATAAAAATGCCTTGTTGGAACAATACCATGAATATTCGCAGTTACTGAAACCACATGTCATTGAAACTCCTGATTTTATGCATCGCGCCCTAAAAGCTGAAAAGCAAATTCTTTTTGAAGGTGCCCAAGGCGCTATGTTGGACATTGATTTCGGAACTTATCCTTACGTGACCTCCTCAAACACGACTGTCGGTGCCATTTGTACCGGTCTCGGTGTAGGAGTCAAAGCCATAGATGAGGTTCTAGGTGTTACTAAAGCCTATGTCACTCGTGTTGGAGCTGGACCGTTTCCAACAGAAATGCCAGCGGAAATCGATGAGGAAATTCGGGATATCGGGAAAGAATATGGCGCTACCACAGGTAGACCGCGTCGTTGTGGTTGGCTAGACCTTGTCGCATTGCGATATTCTGCTCGAATTAACGGCCTGACAGGTATCGTACTGTCAAAGGTCGATGTTCTGGATCATCTTGACGAAATTAAAATTTGTACTGGTTACCAATACAATGGCAAAGAATTGGAGGGTTTTCCAACTAGCCTATCCACATTGGAAGCCTGCAGTCCAGTATACGAAACATTACCTGGTTGGAAGACACCAACCACTGAAATTCGTCAGGTAAAGGATCTTCCAGAAGATTTAAAAGACTATTGCGATTTCATCGCCCAATTCCTAGAAGTGCCAATTTCTATAGTTTCTGTCGGTCCTGAACGGGATCAAACGTTAGTTTTAGACGAAACTTTCATCTAAATAATTGTTGTATCAATTCATCAACCATTTGCGGTTGACATTCGTACCTTAAATAAGTAACATTTATAGGTTTTTGACCATATGAGTCGTTAGCTCAGTTGGTAGAGCATCTGACTTTTAATCAGAGGGTCGCAGGTTCGATCCCTGCACGACTCAAATTTTAATGCCCTCTTCGTCTAGCCAGGTCAAGGACACCAGCCTTTCACGTTGGTAACGCGGGTTCAAATCCCGCAGAGGGTATGTTGACTGGTGGGGGTAGTAATTATCCCCGCCAGCAGCCTTTTTTTCTCTCTCCCTAATCCTAAAATTCACTTCCATTTTACGGTCAGGATAAGCTGTTATTCTTTCTATCAGTGCGTGTAGCGCCAATTTGCGAGAATCGTCCTGCTGTAACTCCTATTTCAAGAGTTGTCTGAATCTTCACAGTGCCACTGGTTCGGCACTTTTTCCCCGCTTTAATTCGGTTAGTCACTAGTCCAACTTTCGCTTCATCTCTGTCTTGGAATGCACCTATTCTGTCGAGATCCTTCGAGATCATTATGCTTGCCATACAGTTTGGTAATCGCTAAATGCCGTCCTCCTTGACTCTATATCTTTCCAACAATTATAATTTGGAAACACGAAAAGCTTCCCCAATTCAGAGTCAACATTACCTGAGCCAGTTTATAGTTTAGAGTACTTACCCTTTCTACCAGTAAGCGCCACTATCCCTAGGAGATATACGATGAGCAGCGCAGCCAAACCCAACGTGATTTTCATCCTGACCGACGACCAGGGCTATGGGGATCTCTCCTGCTTGGGTAATCCGGTTTTGCACACACCAAATCTGGACCAACTATATAACGAAAGTGTGCGCTGCACTGACTTCCACGTGGCACCTGTTTGTACACCCACGCGGGGCGAACTGCTGACTGGACGAGATGCCCTGTATAATGGTGCCTCTTTTGTCTGCATGGGGCGGTCACTACTCCGACCCGATTTGCCCACTATGGCTGATATTTTTGCTGACAACGACTACTATACAGGTCATTTCGGCAAGTGGCACTTGGGTGACAACTATCCCTATCGCCCCCAAGATCGTGGGTTTCAAGAAACCATTCACCACCCTTCCTGGGGTATTACCGCTGCCGCCGACTATTTCGGCAACGACTACTTCGATGACCATTACCGCCACGGAGACCAGATTAAGCAGTACCAAGGCTACTGTACCGACATCTGGTTTGAAGAAGCCATGAATTGGATCAACCGCTGTCAGAATCAGCCCTTTCTAGCTTACATCGCCACGAATGCCCCCCATGGTCCGTTGTGGGTGCCGGACCACTACCGGGATCCCTATCGAAATCAGGTCAAAGCCAACGAGGCCAGTTTCTTCGGCATGATCGCTAACATCGACCAAAATCTCGGTCGGTTGGATCAGTATCTGCATCAGAATGGACTACATGAGAATACAATCCTGATTTTCATGACCGACAACGGAACAGCTTCAGGAGAAAATGTGTTTAACGCTGACATGCGGGGCAAAAAGTCGTCGCTTTACGAGGGTGGTCACCGTGTTCCATTCTTTATCCGCTGGCCTGACGGCAACATTCGAGACGGACGTGATGTTGAGGGCCTAACCCGAGGCACCGATCTACTGCCTACCCTGATAGACCTCTGTGAACTTAATTTACCAGACGGGCTGACTTTCGATGGTCTATCATTGGCAGACTCACTGCAAACAGGTCAACCTGTCTCAACCGAACGAGTTTCCGTCATCCAGTTCGGCCATCCTAATGAAGGTATCTGGGGCTATACGGCTGAAGACCAAGCCGCCGTCATATGGCAAAGTTGGCGACTAGTCAACGGCCACGAACTCTACAATGTCAACATCGATCCAGGTCAAAACAACGATCTGTCTGCAGAGCATCCTGACATCGTTAGTCAATTGCACGACCACTATCAGGCTTGGTGGGATGGTGTGGGACAGAACCTGAGCCACTACCATCCACTGACAATCGGCACGGCCAACGAAAATCCGATGCGACTCTGCAGTTGCGATTGGGCTTGGGTCTATGCTGATAACCAGAGCAACATTCGCGGTTGTGTAATGGATAGCGGCACCTGGCATGTAGAGGTAGCCAAAGAGGGCCTTTACAGCCTGACACTGCGTCGATGGCCCCAAGAGTCAGAACTTGGTATCTCCACACCAGCACCAGTGATGCAAGGAGTGGACGGCTTATGGCCGGAAGGCAAGGCGCTACCAGTAGCCTCTGCCTGGTTACAAGCAGGTAATGTAGAGCAGCACCAACCCGTTGTGTCGGATGCCACCCAAGTGACGTTTGAGACAGAACTTAAAACGGGCGCCACCACCTTCAAGAGTTGGTGGTATAATAGCGAAGGCGAGGCATTAGCTGGAGCTTACTACCTGACAGTCGAGCGATTGAGTAGTTAGAACCAGGTTTAAAATAGACAGCAAGAGGTCCCAGAGTTAAAATCAAATTGTAAACAAACTGGGATTTGATTTTAATAGCCGATCAGTTAACTTACATATTCGACGATCGCAAACCTCATCTGCTTATCCAAAAAAGCGACAGAACCTAGATAATCCCCCTTAACCGGATAAATGCTAGACCTGGATTATATGCCGGTGTTTTATCAGGGGTTTTCTTAGCTTTCTTTTGCGAACTTGGTGCCACCTATTTCGGTCCTGCCATCTTTCTACCGTTGGTCCCAGCCTTTTTGCCTTCAATGCCTCCACATCCCGATGAGGTCAGACACTTCGGCTCTAGTTCTACCACGGAACGCGCGTCGAGCCGTGTGCTCCGCCGCTAAACGCCCTTTCACTTCCACCCGTAGGATCGGAAGAACAAAGGTGGTACTCGGTCGGCCACATTGTCACCGGCCAAGCTGAGAACAATTCCCATCGGAGCAGGACCGAAATCAAGGAACTGGGCACGTGCGTTGTAGACGTTGCCACCCCAGCGTTTGGTCACAACTACCACGTTGAAAGAGACAAACTTTTTAGCCTTTTGGTCGTAAACCGCATGGCCTTCAAGTTTAGCATCAACGCCCCGTTTTTGGAGTTTCGGAATGCCGGGGCCAGGGCGGTTCCATTTTCCTTCGGTGTGTACGCCTTCGTGGACTTCCGAAGTCTGGGTCCAACCCTTGTAGCGCAGCGACACGAAATTGTCGTTCACATCAATCACCTCGGCCGTTAAATCCGCGCGCTCCACTGTATTCTGAGGGAAGGGCGACGTGTGACCTCGCACGAGATCAACGAAGTGAAAGCGAGCCAACCTTTCCACGAGGTCGCGTTTGACTTTCCGCTTGGCGCCCTTGATCGGCTGTTCCGGCAGGAAGGCCTGAGCCTCGGATTTACGGAACCAAGCGTAATCTTGGTTGTACATCTTGCGATGCACCTCGGAAACGTTTTTTGCATCGGGTCGGGGAAGGTCACGGCAGATCACGCTGAGCACGAGCCCGCCAGTAGGATACCGTTTTCTGGCCTCTTCTTTAGCAAGCTCTGCCACTGCCTTGGAGAACACTTCCTGCGTCATGAAGCGATCACTCGGTGAAGTAGTCTTCCACTTTTCCAGTCCCTCTCGCAACAGCTTTTCTACTTTCCGCGCATCACGAGCATCGTGATGGGTTCCGGCCAACAGCAGACCACTGGGTGTTGCTACAAAGATACCCTGGTATGAATAGAAGTCGTTGCATTGCGTCTTGATCTTTCGCACTAACTGACTCTCAAAACTCATGTTGGTTTTGTCGTCCAGGGCCTTTCCCGGTCGCTCGATCGCGTCGGCGGCGGGTACAAGCATCTGGGACAATTCCTGCACTTTGGGGTCGGTCCAGACAGACTGTCTGACAGTGACACCGTTGCCTCACGTACAGCCGAGCGGATGTCCATTCATCAAGTAGATCATGACCGGCTTGTCATTCTTCTGCGCATCGACGATGCCTTGCAAGACGGATGTGCGCCACGGGATCTTCCGATACGACGCTTCGCTCGGATTCGGCAGCACAAAATCACGTAACTGTGCGTTCTCGGCCGACAACTTCGGTGTTCGCAGGGGTTTTCCCTCGTCTGCATATAGACCAATACCTGGCACCAGTAACAGCAAGGTGGCGACCGTGCCGGTAACGAAATGACTCATGCGTTGCTCCTTGATCTGCTCAACCAACCTCAACCTGTGCTAGCACAAGTTAAAATCATTGGATCTGGAATATAGGCTATGTCTGGTGCTGTACTAGCAACCACCATAGTTACTAACTTGGCTGTATAATTTGAATTCGGAATATGTTGGGAACGTACTCGGGTGTTGGAATGTTGTTGGTTGATTTTTTTGATTAACCTTTTCAACAGCTTTCCATTCAAAAGGAGAACCCCCAACAGGTAAAAACCAATTTGGTGGGCTTAGCTTCTAGTCGGAAGCAAATTAAGATAAAAACAACGATTGAAACCAAGCGGATAATGTTTGTCATTGGCTTAATTAGTTGTTGATTAGTCCTCGTTTGTGGGGAATTTTATCATCAAAGTTGAAATCGAGGAAATATAGAAGCCCATCCTAAGACGAAATTTGATAATTGTCAAGTAAACGAGCAATCCTGTAAACTGGACGGGTAGGAGCCAAGCTATGAGGAGGCTTGTTTAGTCAGTGAAACTGCCAATCACTGGAGAGAAAAGGTTTGAGAGAAGGAAAAAGGGTGCCAGCTAGGGTTGCCGATACCCGCCTGATTACCCCGTATGCGAGTTATCTATTGCGCGGGTGAGAACATCGCATTCCTTTCTAAAATCTGCCAATGCGCGTTGATCCTGGATCGTGTATGATGGTTGAAGTATCAAAACTATCTTTGATCAATTGTGTTTTGAGGTTTTGAGCATCCGGGTTTTCCCATAGGTTGTTGTGCTCATCGGGATCATTTTCCAGATCGTAAAGCTCGCCGTAATCATTGCCATGGTAGACGGAGAGTTTGTGCTTTTTTGTGCGATACATGGTTGCGTAGCTGGGCGGAGGAGAATCTATTCCTTTGTTCCAGTTCATATCCAGGACGTTGTAGAATTCGCAACGAATAAAGTCTCTGTGATGGTCTCGATCTGATTGACCTGTTAGAATGGGCAATAAGGATTGACCGTGTGTCCAACCCGGATCAATGTCTACAATATCGCAAAGCGTAGGAGCTATATCTGTAAGTTCAACCAAACCATCTGATCGCAGACCGAGCTCGAAGTTTCCAGGCCAGCTGATGATAAGAGGGACACGTACCAATCCCTCGTAAAAACGACAGCCTTTGTTTTCCAA
>Ga0207984_1001236_pt1 | contig 13126 bp, 7 predicted proteins | sample ETNtaG_30_FD_185760 | JGI IMG/M metagenome (GOLD analysis project Ga0207984, IMG submission 185760) | Marine microbial and viral communities from oxygen minimum zone, Eastern Pacific Ocean - ETNP201306PF43B (SPAdes) (version 2) | ecosystem: Environmental > Aquatic > Marine > Oceanic ...
CCCCCGGAGGATCAGTTGAGGCCGCTCCCGTACCAGTATCCTCGTTAACAGGCGGGAGTGCGTTCGGTTGCTCGTAGACGGCTCCTCCTCCCCCTTCGATTAGAATGGCCAAGTCGCCCTTGGTGTAGCCGGAACCACCATCCTCGACCGTGATGTTTTCCACACGATAATTGGATGAATCGCTTTCCAGTTTCCGGAGATTAGGCTTGAGCTTGGCCCCCTTGCCATTGCGGCTGACCACCCTGACTGTTAATTGGGCGATATCTGATTCTAAATAATTGGTTCCACCCTGCATGAGCATGACACTCTTGATGGCCCCTGTCTTTTCATCCAGCTCGATGCCGTCCGGAATTTCTAGCGGAGTAAACTTGCTCCGCACCCTGTCCAGGTGTGCGGCAAAGGCGGCCTCGGCTTTTTCCGCAAGGGCATAATTGCCATGGGATTCATCCGTGGTGATGGAGAGTGAATTGGTCAAACCAATGCCATCAAGGAGCAGTTTCTTTTTGGCGTTGTAATCTTTTGTTTGGTCTACCAATATAGTGGCGCTACCAGTGCGTGTCGTCTGTGTGGCACCCAGCTGGAGCCAGCCATAACCAATCAGGCCAATGGCAACAACAACGACGATGATCACGTCAAGGTTACGCTTTAGCGCCTCTGGGTTGATGTTGATTTTGCCGGCCATGATTACAACTCTATGGGTTCCCGCAGAACCAGGTCCAAGCCGAACATGTAAGTCTTCAGCCGGGCCTTGGCCTCATCGTCCTTGTCCTCGCTGATATCCTCCATCCCCAGCTTCTCCGTTTCATCCAGCTCCCTCGGCTTGGTTGCGTTGTAGTCAAACAATCCGCTGTTCTTCACCTCCTGAACCAACACGGTGATGAGCCGGTTATTCGCTGTGCGATCGACATCCCTCATGTCAATCGCCCTGCAGGCCACCTTGAGCGGCCTGTCCTTTGAACCAACAACACTCAAATTGTTGGTATCCCCCCCCATCATTCCCATGCCTCCCATGCCCATCATTCCCATGCCTCCCATCATTCCATAGGGGTTCATCCCCATTCCATAGGGGTTCATCCCCATTCCCCCGGCAGGATTGCCGGGTTCGCCAGCACCTCCCGCCGGCATGGCGCCACCCGCCGGCATGCCCATTCCCGGACCCATCATTCCTCCATAGGGCATCATCCCCATGCCCGGGCCCATCATTCCATAGGGCATCATCCCCATGCCCATACCCCTTCCTCCCATACCCATCATTCCTCCATAGGCAGCCTCGTAATCCATTTCATCAGCGTCCACCTGGTTGAAGGCCGCCACCCAGACCCCGACCTGTGATCCGATGGAGGATCGCATCTTGAATTCGGTGGTGATCATGGACTGGCGAAGGGCCTGAAGCACGTCCGCCCAGAGGAAACGTTCCCCGATCCACTCGTTAAACTTGTCCGCCTCCTTTTTTTGGTTTTTAAGGTCACCGACCTTTCTTTCAAGTTTTCTGTGGGGTCCCTCGTATTTCACAATCAACCCGGCCAACTCATCAATTTCCTGTTGCTGAGCGCTGTGGACGGTCTTGTTGAAGAAAACGCCTAACCAAACCGCCGCCACCAGGCAGGCGGCGGCCGCGTAAAAGTACTTTTTCTTCCGATCCAAATCCTGCTGCAGACGGGCCGTGCCCGGCATCAGGTTCATCTCCAGCGGGCAGTTGGCCACCTCGCGGATGGCCAGGCCGACGATCTGGCCGAACGCGTGGCCGGCTTTTTCCAATCCGGCGACGTCCACGGTGTCCTGGTCAATCTCCACCCCGATGAACGGGTTGAAGTACTCGATCGGCACGCTGAGTTTCTCCGCGAGGAACTCCGGCAAATATGGCATGATGGTCGCGCCGCCGTGCAGGAACACCCGCACCGGGCTGCTGCCGCCCTGCTGCTTCTGCCAGAACTGCAGCGTCTGGTTCACCTGCACGTGCAGACGGGTCATCACCTGCCGGGCAATCTTGGAGAGAGCCGCCTCGTGCGGATCCTCCGATTCGGCATACGCACCACCCAGGCCGACCAGCCCCTTCTGCAGCTTGATCTCCTCCGCCTGCGAAAAGCGGATCTTCGTTTCCGTCGCGAACTCCTGGGTGATCGAGTTGGCCCCGATGTTGATGGTGCGGATGAAAAATTTCTCGCCCTCGAAAAACAGCGCGTGCGTCGTCTTGGCCCCGATGTCCAGCACCAGCGAGCAACCCTCAAGATCGTCGTAGCTGTAGCGGAAGGCATTGACCAGCGCGGCCTGCGCCGTGTCCACCAGTTCCACGTTCACGCCCTGCGCCTTGGCCACCTTGATCATCCCGTCGGCCACCTCGCTCTTGAGAGCGGAGAGCAGCACCTCGACCTCGCCCGACTTGGCCACCCCCATCGTGTAGTGATCCCACGCGGCCTCCTCCAGCGGGAACGGAATGTTCTGCTGCGCCTCGAACTTGATCAATTGCGCCACCTTCGTCTTGTCGATCGCCGGCAGGCGGATGGGCTTGGACAAGACCTGAAAGCCGGGAGCCGCCACCAGTCCGCGCTTGGCGGTGAAGCCGGCCTCCTCCCACAATTCCTGCGCGGCCTTCTCCAGCGCCTTGGGGCGCGCCCTCTCGCTGGAACCCTCCAGCCCCATCGCCTTGACCCCAAAACGAAGCAGGCGAACACCGCCCTCCGCGGTGGGCTCGAACTCGGCAGCACGCAGGGTGCCGGCGCCCATGTCAATTGTCAGGAAGGATTTGGAACTCATTTTATTTCAACAGTTTGGACGGCAAACCATGCCAATCCGTTCAACAACACGCGGCCCAAGCCAAGGGTACACTTCCAGAGAAGTCGCCGCGCTTGCTAAAGGAATTACCCCACAGCGTCAAACAGAAAAACACGAACCCGGAAAATGAGTTTGCCTCTAGCACCGCACATGCCACTGGCAAAATGCCGTGGGCAGGGAGTTTTGGCTGGTTTCAGCGCTTGGCCAAGCGCGGGCCGGGCGTGAGAGGGACACGTTTTGCGCGGATGCCACGCAGGCCCGCTTGGCCAAGTGCTAGGTGAGGGATTCAACACAGCTCAGCCCAACAACTCGACGGCCTTGGCCGCAATGTCGGGTTGGCGCATGAGGGCTGTGCCGACAAGGATGGCTCCGGCGCCGCACGCTTCAAGACGCTCGACGTCGGCCCGGGTGTGGATGCCGCTCTCGGCGACGAGCACTTTTTCGGAGCCGCCGCTCGCGGCCGAGCGCTTGGCCAAGCGCTCGGTGGTGCCGAGATCGACGGTGAATGTGGACAGGTCGCGATTATTGACGCCGATCAGCTGTGCGTCGATGGCCAGTGCGCGATCGAGTTCAGCCTCGTTGTGCACCTCCACCAGCGCAGCCAAGCCGGCCCCGGTGGCCAAGCGGTGCAGATGGCCAAGCATCTGGTCGTCGAGGCAGGCCGCTATAAGCAGGATGGCGTCCGCCCCGTGCTCGACCGCCTCGGGCAACTGCCGCTCGTCGATCATGAAATCCTTGCGCAGCAGCGGCAGCGAAACCACCTCGCGGATGGCGCTGAGGTATTCGAGTGAGCCTTGAAAAAACTCGCGGTCGGTCAGCACCGACAGGCAGCTTGCCCCGGCGTCCTCGTAGGTTTTGGCGATGGCAACCGGATCGAAGTCCTCGCGGATGACACCCTCGGAAGGTGAGGCTTTTTTCACCTCGGCGATAAGTCCGACCCGTCCTCGGCGTGGAGCCAACAGTCCGCCGATGAAGTCGCGCCTCGGGCCGTGTTGTTCAACGGCGGCACACAGAGACTCGACGCTCACCGGAGCGTCGGACAAATGCCCAAGCTCGATGCGTTTGTGGGCGACGATCTTGTCGAGGATGTTCACGGGTGGCCGACTCCCGCCTGGCCAAGCGGTTACTTGAGCGGCCTGACGCGGATGTTGCGGTAGTGGACGACGCTTTTCGGGTCGTGGGCCTGCAGCGCAAAGGTACCACTGCCGAGCTTGCGTCCGGGCATCGACTTGAGATGCGGGGCGTTCGGGACCTCTTTCCAGCTTGAAGTGATCTTTCCGTTGATCTTGATGATGACCTTCTTGTCCTTGACGCGAATCTCGTAGTCAAACCACTCGCCATCCTTCGCGGGTGCCGGGTTGACATCCTTCACCGCATAGAGGCCGCCGGACTTTTTCGGGTCGCCGTGGGTGTTGTTCACCTGCGCCTCGAAGCCGGCATACGGCCAACCGGAATCCTCGTACTTGGTGTGAAAATAGATGCCGGAGTTGGCCTTCGGAAAAGTTTTCACCTGTGCCCGCAGCACGAAGTTCTTGAAATTATGCTTCTCGACGTCCCCGGCGTAGAACAGGTGGGTGCGCGGACCGTCGATGACGATGTTGCCGTCCTTGACGGTGATCGACTTGGGGTTTTCCTTGTTGACCTTCCAGCCGTTGAGCGACTTGCCGTCGAACAGACTGATGAAGCCCTTCTCGCCATTCTTTTTGCCCTTGGCCTCGTCCGCGCCAATCACCGCCAACGGAGCCACCAACATTGCCACCAATAGAAACTTGCTCATGGGACGGACACTCTAAAGCAAAGAGGCCGCCTGTAAACAGATAAAACACAAAAGGTTCCGCGCTTGGCCAAGCATGTCTTTGGGCGGTAGCATTGTGCCGGTTGAAATGGTTCTCCTCCAGTCTTAAAGCCAAGCGCCGCTTCTGTGCGATGGCACTCCTGCTTGGCCTGTGGGCGCTGGCCCGGCCGGTGTTTGCCGAGCCGCGGATCAATGAGTTCCTGGCGGTGAACAATCGCGGCCTGACCGACGGAGACGGAGAAGCGACGGACTGGATCGAGATTTACAATCCCGGCGCGAAGGCGGTCTCGCTGGACGGCTGGTCGCTGACCGACGATGCCGAGTCGCTCGACAAATGGCGTTTCCCAAACGTAAGTCTTGGCCCAAGGAAATACCTCGTGGTGTTCGCCTCCGGAAAAGACCGAACGGCAGGGAACGAACTGCACACCAACTTCAAGCTGAACGGGGACGGAGAATATCTGGCATTGGTGCAACCGGACGGCTCAACGGCAGCCACTGAATTCTCGCCGGAGTATCCCGGCCAGCGCGAGAACATCTCCTTCGGAGCGGGCGCCGGCGGCAGGCTTCAGTTTTTTGACAAGCCTACCCCGGCAAAAGCCAACGGCAGCGGATTTGCCGGGTTTGTGCAGGATACCAAGTTCGACCCCGACCGGGGTTTTTACGATGCGCCCTTCAGGGCGACGATCACCTGCGCAACGCCGGACGCGAAAATCAGGTACACGATCGATGGCAGCAAACCGACTTCCAGTCATGGGAAGGTGTACCAAGGCCCGATCCAAATCAATACCACCACCACGCTCCGCGCTGCAGCGTTTCAGTCGGGACTGCGATCCAGCAACGTGGACACACACACCTACCTGTTCGCGGAGGACATCATCCGGCAACCGGCCAAACCAGCCGGCTTTCCCACCTCATGGAACGGCCACCCTGCCGACTACGAAATGGATCCGGCAGTGGTGAACGATCCGGTGTACAAGGGTCGTGTTGCCGGTGCGCTCAAGTCGATCCCCTCACTGTCGCTCGTCCTGAACCGGGATGACTTCTTCAAAACCGGCCAAGGTATCTACCCGAAGGGCGAAGGCGTCGAGAAAGCCACCTCGGTGGAGTTAATTTACCCGAATACAACGGACATCATCCAGGCTGACGGATCTGTGCAGATTGTCGGGGGCAGCAGCACCGGACGCTGGAAGGTGGACAAGCTCTCCATGCGACTGAAGTTCACCTCGCAGTTTGGAGACTCCAGTTTTCAATATCCACTTTTTGGCGAAGATGCCATGAACCGGTTTGACACGCTGGTAGTGGACGCCCGACTCAATCAAGTCTGGTCCTACGGCGGTGGTTCCGGGCCCAGCGACCAGAGGCGCCGCGGACAAAACACCCGCGACCAGTTTGTGGCCGACCTCCAGAACCAAATGGGCGGCTATGCCCCACATGGCATCCATGTGCACGTCTACATCAACGGCCTTTACTGGGGCCTTCATACCCTGCACGAGCGGCCTGACGAGCACTTTGCCGCCCACTATCTGGGCGGGAGCAAGGAGGATTATGACGTGATGAAGCACCGCAAATCCACCGTGGTCAGCGGGAACAGCCGCAGCTACAACGCCCTCATTTCCGCAACTTCCAAGAACCTGTCCAGCGCCTCAGCCTATACCGCAGTTCAGCAACAGCTCGATATCACCAACTTTATCGACTACATGCTGGTCAACTTCTACGTCGGCAACACCGACTGGTCGCACCAGAACTGGTATGCCTCCTCCAACCACAACAACCCGGAGGGACGCTGGCGGTTCCATAGTTGGGACGCTGAGCATGTGCTCAAGGGAATCAACGACAATTCTGTCACAAAAAACAATGCGGCCAGCCCGACAGGCTTCCACCAGAGCCTGAAACGCAACAAGGAATACCAGGTGTTGTTTGGAGACAGGATTCACCGACACTTTTTCAACGACGGAGTGTTGACCCCGGAAAAGGCGGCCGCAAGCTATCAGGCCCGGCTCGACAGCATTGATGAGGCGATCGTTGCCGAGTCCGCGCGATGGGGGGACAACCAACGGTCAACACCCTTTACGCGTGACAAGGAATGGGTCGCCGAAAAGAACCGGCTGCTGCAACAGTATTTCCCGAGACGAACCGACATTGTCCTGAGCCAATTGCGATCTCAAAAACTTTACCCCACACTCGCCGCACCAACGTTGAGTCAACACGGCGGATCGATCCCAACCGGTTTCAAGCTTACTCTTAAGGCGCCCAAGGGGGTAATTTACTTCACGCTGGACGGAAGTGATCCACGACTTCCAGGTGGCGCCCTGGCCCAATCCGCAAATCGATACAACCAGCCTCTCCCCATTGAGGGCACCGCCCGGGTAAAGTCCCGGGTTAAATACCAGAATGAATGGAGCGCCTTGGCCGAGGCCCAATTCGTCGTTGAAGGTTCGCTGGACAAACTGCTGATCACCGAGGTGATGTACCACCCGCTCCGTGGCCGCTCCGAGTTCCTCGAATTGAAAAATACCGGGACAGAGACTCTGAACCTGAGCGGCGTGAAGATCAGCGAAGGAATCCGGTTCACCTTCCCGGAAGACTTCCAACTGGCTCCCGGCACCTTCGTCGTGCTGGCCGAAAATGCTGAAGCCTTCAATGAACAATACCCCGACCTGACCCTGGGGGGCGTGTATGACGGGCGCCTCTCGAACAGCTCTGAAAAAATCGAGTTGATCGACAGATTGGCCAAGCCCTTCCTCAGCCTGACCTACTCCGACCAGCCGCCCTGGCCCTCGACCGCGGACGGCAGCGGCTTCTCCCTGGTGCCCAGGCTGGCCAATACAAACACCGACCCGAATGATCCCAATAACTGGCGTGCCTGCGCCACGCCTGGCGGATCACCGGGACGCAACGATCTGCCACCTAACATCAAGCCGGCATGGATCACCGAGGTGCTGGCCCACAGCGATCCCCCCGCCGTGGACTCCGTTGAAATTCACAATCCCAACACCGCCGCCCTGGACCTCAGCCATTGGCTGCTCACCGATGACTGGAGTGAGCCTGCGAAATACGCCATACCCGCAGGCACGGTCCTTTCACCGGGAGGCTATGTTGTTTTCAACGAGGATCAGTTCAACCCCAATGACAACGGGTTTGCCCTCGATTCTCATGGTGACCAGGTTTTTCTGTTTTCCGCCGATCCCGACGGCAAGCTCACCGGGTTTTCCGATGGATTTACTTTTGGCGCATCGGAAAACGGTGTGACTTTTGGCAGGCTCGTGACAACCGACGGCCAGGCCCAATATCCTGCCCAGTCGAGACCGAGTTTGGGCCTCCCCAACGCCGGCCCTAAAGTGGGACCGGTCGTCATCAACGAGATTCATTATCATCCGCAAGGCACCGGACCGGAGTTCGTGGAATTGAAGAACATCACCCCACATTCGGTTCTGCTGTATGATCCGCAGCACCCCCAGAACACCTGGCGCGTGGGTGGAATTGACTTCCAGTTTCCAACAGGCACATCCATTCACCCGGGCGGGCTGCTGATCATCACCAACGCTGACCCATCTGAGTTTGGTTCGCATTACGCGATCCCGAACGATGTGCCGGTTCTGGGGCCGTTCCAGGGAAGCCTTCAGGACAGCGGAGAGCGCCTCGAGTTGTTGAAGCCGGACGAACCGGACACGGATCCTGACGGTAGTGAAATTGTCCCCTACATTGTCATCGACGCGGTACGCTACAACGATAACCCACCCTGGCCATCTGAACCTGACGGGAACGGTCCGTCGCTGGAGAAACTCAAGCCGAAGCGTCATGGCAATGATTACGCCAATTGGCGATCCAGCCCGGGCGGACCATCCCCCGGCGTGGAGAACATGGGCAACCGCCCGCCCCAAATCATGGCCGGGGTGGACCTGACCATCGAGACGGAATCTCTTCCGGTGTCCGTTCCCCTGTCCGGTATGGTTAGTGACGATGCGAACCCGGATTTTCCCACGGTCAAAACCGGGTGGTCTTTCGTCAATAATCAAATAACCGTGATATTTGCCAACAGTGGCCAACTGCAAACCACCGCTGAGTTGTTCGATCTTGGGAAACACACCTTCCGTCTCACGGCGGACGACGGTCAATACACTGTCTCGGATGAATTAACTGTCGAGATCAAGCGTGCCCCAATGGAACGAACCTTCATCACGGCCGGCTCGGAATGGCGCTATCTCGACAACGGCTCAAACCAGGGCACGAAATGGCACGCACGCCTGTTCGATGACAGCAAGTGGAGCGCAGGCCCGGCGCAGCTTGGCTACGGCAACAACGGCGAAAAAACCGAGCTGAGCTATGGCGGCAACAGCAGTAACAAGCACGTCACCACCTACTTCCGGCATTCCTTCGAAGTCACCACCCCTACTGGTGTGATCTCGCTTGAGGCGTCCCTTGTGCGGGATGACGGCGCGGTGGTCTACCTGAACGGAAAGGAAATCCTCAGGAGCAACATGCCCGAGGGCAACATCAGGTACAACACGTTCGCCCCGCTCACAGTCGGAGGAGAGGAGGAATCGGCGTTTCAACCATTTACCGTCGATCCTGTCCTGCTGGTGGAGGGCAAAAACGTGATTGCCGTGGAGGTGCATCAAACCAACAGAACCTCAAGTGACATCAGCTTCGACCTTGAGTTGCGAGGCAAAGGCTCAGGTGACAACCAGCCGCCAAAGGTTCTTCCCTTCAACGACCTGACTTTTGCCTGGCCGTCACCCGTCAAACTTGAGGTCCAGGTGACTGATGATGCCCTTCCATTAAAACCGGGCCAGCTGGCCATGCAATGGAAGCTCAAATCGGGACCGGGCACGGTCACCCTCATCGATGAGAAGCGTGGTGCCGCCGCACCCATGCGCATCGGCCATTTGCGACGCCACCGAGGCGCAACCACTGCGTCGTTCAGCGAACCTGGAACCTACGTGCTCATCTTTATTGCGAACGACGGCCAGGCACAGACGATGGAGGAGTTGGTGATCCATGCCGAGGGCGATTCCTTCGCAGACTGGCAGCACGCCCACTTCACGGCGGCCGAACTTGGCCAAGCGCTTGTCTCCGGCGCTGACGCCGATCCGGACAACGACGGCATGAGCAACCAAGCCGAGTATATTGCCGGCACCGGCCCGAAAGATGACAAAAGCCGATTGGAAATCCGGACGATCCAAGTGGATGCCGCCGGCGAGCAGCTAACAGTTCATTTTTATTCCGCACCCCACCGGAACTATCGGCTGCTGAAAAGTCCGAACGTTCTTGGCCCTTGGCAGACGGCTGGCGAACTCAACGCCCCGCCAAACGGGGGCCCTGCGACATTCGTCGTACCGCTTGGCCAGGCGCAATTCTTCCGGCTGGAAATCCCGGGCGACTGACTTTGACATTGCGTGGGCATGCCCCCATTCCCTCCCTCAGCACCCATTTTCGAGTCACCACGCGAACCAAAAAAGCTCGGAAAATGGCTTGTCAGAAGGTTTTTTTTCGCTAAAGTCCGCGGCCCCTTTAAGGAAGGGAGGCACAAAATGTCCAGAGTTTGTCAATTAACCGGCACCGGTCCCGTTTCCGGGAGTCGCATCCGCCGTCACGGCAAGGCCAAGAAAAAGGGCGGCATCGGCATGCACGTTACCAAGGTGGTAAAGCGCCGATTCCTGCCAAACCTGCAGCGCGTCAAGGCCATCGTCGATGGCGAGGTGAAGTATATCCGCGTCACCGCCAAGGCCATCAAGAAGGGCCTCGTCACCAAGCCGCCCAAGCGCACCTGGAAGAAGGCTGACGCCTAAGCCAAGGCAACAACGAATTTGAAGGGACTCAACACTGAGTCCCTTTTTTTGTTGTATCGATTTTGGATTTCAAACTCCCTTAGCCAAGCGCTCGAGTTCCTCCTCATCAAGCTCGTCCAGTTCGCGACCGAGCCAGCGCCGGAGCAGTCCCTCGCTTGGGCTGAACACCCACGCCAGCGCAAACACCGCCGAGCCGGCCACCACCATTGCCCCGGCGGGGGAGCAGTCCAGCCAAGTGGCCAGGTGAATGCCACCCACCGCACTCAGCAGGGCGTGGACGACCGTGATGCCAAACATCAGCGGCAACCGATGCGCCAGCAGCGAGGCGGTCGCCCCCGGCAGGATCAACATCGCGATGACGAGGATCGCACCGACCGCCTCGAACGCGCTGACAATGATCACCGAAAGCATTCCCATCAGCACGTAATGCACCACGGTGGAGTTGATGCCCAGTGACGACGACAAGCCGGAATCGAAACTTGTCACCAGCAGTTCCTTGTAAAACAACACGATCAGCAGCAACGTGATACCGGCAACCACCGCCATGCGAATGACCGACGGCGGCGCAATGGTCAACAGATCGCCATCGAGAAACATCTCCGAGTTGAGCCCGGGAATTTTCTCCACCACCGATAATGCGTCTGACCCCAACTTAGTCTGAACAAGGTCCAGCGGCACGAACGCAATTTCGCCGTAAAGCACACACTCCGTATCCAAATGCACCGAATCCGACAGACCGACGCTGATGATGATCACACCGATGGCGAACAGGGTCGAGAAGGTGATCCCGATCGCTGAGTCCTGTTTTACGCGGGTTTTTTTGTGGATCAACTCGATCAACACCGTTGTCACGATGCCGGCCCCGAGAGCCCCAAGAAACATTGGTAACGTACTGAGACTGTCCGCCAGCAGAAAGGCGATCGCCATCCCTGGCAGCACGCTGTGACTGATTGCGTCACCCACCAGCGCCATGCGACGCAGGATGAGGTAATTGCCGATCAGCCCGCAAGCGGCGGTGATCAAAAATCCCATCAGAACGATCCAAAAGGTCGTCGACAGATTCTCCGTCCAAGGTTCGACCAAGACCCGCTGCCACTCGAAGGGTGGAATGAAATCGGTCACGAGTTCCTCCCGTACCCGCTTGGCCCCGGGACAGTCGGCGCGAACGGCTTATGAATGTCCACAAAGCCGGGAATGGCCCGGCCGTGCGGATCGCGTGTCGTGTCATCGAGCATCCGCTCCAACTCGCGCACAACGTCGTCCCCGAGCACGTGCTCGATTTGCTCAGCGTCGTCGTGCACGTGGTCGGCGGCGATGTTGGCGGCATTGGTTAGGTACAGTTCCCACAGGCGATGGTTGCGGACGATCGTGCAGGCCAGTTGCCAGCCGTTCGGCGTGAACAAGATCTTGTTGCCCTCCTCGTGCAGCGTAACGAGCCCGTGCTGTTTCAACTCCTTCGCCTGACCGGACACTTCATCGATCGTTTCGCGCCGGCGCTCCGCCAGTTCCTTCAGCGACACGCTCTCCTCCGGCTCCGCCTCGCGATATTCCAAAACCTGAAACAGCGCCTTGAGGGTGTTTTCCCGCTGCACCCGCTTGGAGCGAGACATATGACGCCACCAGCGTGTCAGCACCCCGTGCCTTGGCCCGCCGAAAAATGCCACCGCAAACACCGCGCTCGCGCCCAGCACCATGCACGGCCCAGTCGGGATGTTCGGCTTGAGAAATGAAATGAACGCGCCGAGCACTCCCGATGCCACGCCGAAACCCACCGCCAAAAGCAGCATGCGGTGCATGCGATCGGTCAGCAGATAAGCCGCCGCCGCCGGGGTGATCAGCATCGCCGACACCAGCACCACGCCCACCGCCTGCAGCGCGATCACCACCGCGAACGCCACCAGCAGCATCAGCCCATGATGAATCCACTGGCTCGGCAGCGCGATCGCCCTCGCAAATCCAGCATCGAAGCTCGTCACCAGCAACTCCTTGTAAAACACAAACACCACCGCCACGATCAGCACCGTGATCCCGGTCATCAGCCGGATGTCATCCTCGCCAATCGCCGCCGCCTGGCCGAACATGAACTTGTCGATGCCGCTCTTGTTGCCGGTGGGCAGGTCCTGGATCATCGTGAGCAGACAGATGCCCACGGCAAAAAAAGATGCCAGCGTCAGGCCAAGCGCCGAGTCCTCCTTGATCTTGGTCGTCCTTTTCAGGGTGTTGACAAGAAATGTCCCGGCCACGCCGGCAACCACCGCGCCGCAAAAAATCAGCGTCGGGTTCTTGGTGATGTTGTCCACGTCGAAACTCCAGTCGAACAGCCCGCTGGCACTCACACCGGAAAACAAAAAGCCAAGCGCAACGCCGGGCAGCACCGCGTGCGACAACGTGTCGCCGACGAGCGCCATCTTGCGCACCACGATGAAACAGCCCAGCAACCCGCACGAGATGCCGAGCAGCACCGAGCCAATCACCGCGTAGCGTACCGACGGATCACGGAACGAAAAAAAACGGATCGCCTGTTGACCAAGCGATGTCTCCTCCGCCACATCGCCGATCTTCGCCGACCAGGCGTTCTCCGGCAAAACCACAAAGACCGCCAACACCGCCAACAGGCCAAGCGCGTGCCCTGCACCCCTTCCCTGCTTGGCCAAGATTGATCGCTGTTGGCTCATCGGTTACTTGGCGCGCTGCCCGACTGCATCCGCGACCTCGGAAAGAATCGTCAATCGGCCGCCGTACGTTTTCTGAAGCAGCTCGTACGTGAACA
>Ga0207984_1001238_pt1 | contig 13113 bp, 8 predicted proteins | sample ETNtaG_30_FD_185760 | JGI IMG/M metagenome (GOLD analysis project Ga0207984, IMG submission 185760) | Marine microbial and viral communities from oxygen minimum zone, Eastern Pacific Ocean - ETNP201306PF43B (SPAdes) (version 2) | ecosystem: Environmental > Aquatic > Marine > Oceanic ...
GGCCGCGGATGAAGAGGGCCGCGGATGAAGAGGGCCGCGGATGAAGAGGGCCGCGGATGAAGAGGGCCGCGGATGAAGAGGGCCACGGATATCAGAATCAGAAAACCCGCCTTTTCATCCGTGGCCTTTCTCGGGAGTTGCTGACAGTTCGCACACCCGAGTAATAGGACCGAGTTGGCCGCTACCCCTTCCACAAATCAAAAGGCTTGGCGGCGTCTGTCTCGAACGGCAGCTCTATCTTCTGGCCGCATCCGGCTGACTTGTAGGCAGCGAAGAGGACTTCGAGCACTTCGCGGCCATCGTGGCCGGTCTCGATGGGCTCCTTGTCGTTCTTGACACAATCGACAAAGTGGGCGAATTCCTGGGGGAACCCGTAATTCCAGATCTCTTCATACATCGTAAAGCTCCACCCGGTCGTTCCGCCGCTCTTCTCGACCGCGTATCCGTACCCTGAATCGCTGTATGTAAGAATGGAATTGCCCTGGAGCAGGTTGGCATAGGCCACACCTTTCGAGCCATGCACCTCGGCGCGGTCATCCATTCCACCCAGCTTCGTCCAACTCTCTTCCGCTATGGCCGTGCAGCCGTTTTCGAATTCCAGGATGATAATGCCGTTGTCGTCACCGCGGGTCTTATCCGCGTGAACGGAAGTGCTCATGTGAGCGTAGACCGAACGGATTTCAGGTTTGCCGAGCATCCATCGGAAGAACTCGATCGCGTGGCAGCCCATGTCCATACACACGCCGCCGCCGGATCGGTCGACATCCCAGAAGTGCGGCGCATGTGGGCCGTCATGTTTTTCGCTTTGCTTGATAAGGGTGGGATCACCGAGCGCGCCCTCATCGAGGAGCTGCTTCAGGCGCACATACTTCGGGGCGAAGCAAAGCTCCTCCGCATACATCAGTTTCACGTTCGCCTTTTCGCATGCGTCGATCATCCGGTCTGCTTCATCCAGATTCAGGCACATGGGCTTTTCGCAGACCACGTGTTTCCCCGCTGCGGCCGCGTCGACGGTCGCCTGGCAATGCAGGTCGTTCGGGATGCCCAGGGCGATCATGTCAATCTCGTCCATCTCCAGGATCTTCCTGTAATCCGTGAAATGATTCGGGATTCCATGCTGCTCCGCGAACTCGCGGGCGTGTCCCTCAGTGGGTGATGCCACGGCCAGAATTTCTGCGTCGGGAACAGTCTTCAAAGATTCCGCATGAATGGTTGTCACGAACTGTGAGCCGAGCAGGCCTACTCTTACTTTACTCATGGCTGTTTCTCTGTATGCATTTCGGTTGAAGCCGTTACTCCAACAAGTCTCATTTCCCTTTGCCCGCACTCAACACCCAGGCGATCAAATCCGCCATCTGCTGTGGCGTCAAGCCCTGCTGGAGGCCCTCCGGCATGAGGGACTGACCGGTCGTTTGAAGCTGAACAATATCGGCCCGAAGCACTGTTTCCTGCTTTGCTTCAGGCCCCATTAAAGCGATGCTTGTGGCCGTTTCAGAAACGAGGATGCCGCTCAGGGTTCTTTCGTCCTTTGTCCGGATCACGTAGTTGAGATACTTGGGCTCGACCGATTGGTTCGGATTGAGAATGGTGGCCAACAGAGTTTCGGGACGACGGTCTGTGAGCGACGCGAGGTCAGGTCCGACGTGATGACCGATGCTGTTGAGCCGATGACACTGAGCGCAGAGCTTCTTGAAGGTTTCAAGTCCCGCGGCCGGTTTTGGTTTCAGCTTCAGAGAGGCCTGAAATTTCTGATCATCTTTCTTTGCCCGCGCCTGCTCACCGAACAATTTCTGTACTCGCGCTTTCTGTCTTTTGTCCTTCGTTTGAAGGAGCTGCTGCCGAACCGTTGCTTCCAGTTCCGCTGCATTTATCGCGCCCGCCTCGCAAGCCCTGATGAGTGCGTTCTTCCACGAAGCGCGACTTGTCAGGACTTTGAGGATTCCAGATTTCAGAACCGGTGTGTGTCCTTTCCAATTCTTGATGAGTGAGGTGGCTACGGATGGGTTCGTCTGCTTTGCCAGGTTGGCCAGAGCGGCTTCCTGAACGAACATCGGCATCTGCGGATTCAGAAAACTGAAAAGGAGCGTAAGGTCCTCTTCTCCTTTGCCTGGATCGAAGCCAAGCAATGCGATGCCTGCCTTCCTGAGTTCCGGCTCGGCTTTACCATCCTTTGCTTTCTGACGTGCAAATCCGAAGAGCGCGGAGACTCTTTTGAATGGGTCATCCGTACGATCACCCGCAGCCTCTGAGAGAGCGTGAAGGGAAATTTTCTGGCGACGTAGCTCTGAAAATAATCTGGCCCCTGCATGAAGCTGAGCGATCGCGAAGGGACGCTCCTTATGGCCTGTCACAGCGGCGACCGCTGCAGTTATCGCCGCATAATTCTTGAAGGCGGCCGCCTGCTGGATCAGACCCGAGAGGATACCCGAGTCTCTTTCGTTTCTGATGACTGCTGCAAGGACATCCTCGATGTTCTCCTGATTCAGGGAACTCAGGATCGCAGCCCTCAGATGTGGATCGTCTGATCTGTCTGAGGCCAGTCTGCCAAGCAGTTCAGACGCTTCTTTATGCCTCCATTCCCCTAGTGAGCACGCAAGCTGAAATCGCACCTTGAGATCGACATCTTTCACGAGGGGCGAAATCGCCTGCTGGAAATCTTTAAAGTCCCTGGACTCCGAAAGCCGAACTGCATGCCGCCTGATACCTGGATGGGGATCTTCAAAAGCCTTCTCAAGTTTAGCTGCTTTCAGTTGGCCAAGGCCATCAAGGATGCTGAGCGCGGCCAGCCTGGTCTGAGGCAACGGTGCGCCAGCAGCGAGACCTTCGAGAGGTCCGATGGTCAGAGGATCGTTTCGCCAGAGGAGCTGAAGATGAACGAGATCCCGCTGAGTGCCGCTTCGGCTGTTGAGCGCATCGACGAGCTGCGTCGAGGTAAGCGTGTTGATCGTTGGCGCCGGCCTCGGTTCTGATGCGCTTGGCAGTATCCGGTAGATACGGCCGTGGCCGTTTCCCTCTCGATAAAACGGTGCGAGTTCCTTCTTTCCATGTGCTGGCAAGAACTGCGGGTGTTCGATCATGTAGCGATACATATCGACGACCCAGAGCGCGCCATCCGGCCCGGTACGGGCCATGACCGGTCGACACCATCGATCCTCTGAGGCAAAGAAATCAATCTCGCCGTCGTCGGCTCTTTGCGCCTGGAAGCTGACGCCGTCGGGCTTTACCACATGGTGCTGCACGAGATTGTGAAAGGGCTCGCAGGTGAAGGCGTGCTGTGATGTGGCGTTCGGGAAGAGCAGGTCATCCCGATAAATCATCGCGGAGCAGGCCGAGGTGTAATGCCCGGAGTTGGGAAAGCTGTGGAAACGCTTCTGTGGTGTTTTTGCCGGGAAGACTTTCGGATTGCGCGGGAGACGGAGCTGTTTCTTCGGGTCGGGCGGGGCGTAGTGAGGATTTCGGCGGATGTAATGATCGCTGAGCACGTAATGCCAAAGCGGGTAGCTGTTCTGGACGCCGAACCAGTTGCCCCAGTCATCGCAATTGCGGCCAAACTGAGAGGGGCCGGACTGCGGTTCGAGAAGATGCTCATCCGGTCGAATGCGAAAATCGCGGCTGCCGAGTGCGATAGTCTTTCCCGTGGCGGTCGCTTTGATCTTTCGGCCGACGCCGTAACGGGCGTGGTGTCCTCCGCTTGCGCAGTAGACCCAGTTATCGATGCCCCACCGAAGGCCGTTGATCCGGAGCTGCTGGTTGCCTTCATTGAAACCGGCGAAGAGCACTTTCCGGACATCCGCACGGCCGTCGTTGTCCGTATCTTCCGCGTAAAGAATGTCGGGCGCCGCGGTGACGAGAATGCCTTTTCGCCACGGAAGGACACCGGTAGGAAAGCGTACGTTTTCCATGAAAAGCGAAGTGCGATCGTATTTGCCGTCGCCGTTTGAATCGATAAGAAAACGAATGCGCCCTCCCGGTTTTCCTTTGCCATCGATGCCGAGCGGGTAGTCCGCCATTTCTGCGACCCAGAGCTTACCGTCCGCGCCCCAGGCGATCGCTACCGGATCCTGAACCAGAGGTTCTGCCGCGACGAGTTCGACACGATAGCCCTCGCGCACATGAATGGATTTCAGAGATTCTGCCGGGGTGAGGGGCCTGGATTCCACTCGCGGTTTGGCGGCAGCCGGTGGACTCACCTGCTTCACCTCCATCGCTTTGAAGTGGGCCTCGGCCTCCTGCGCGCTGAGGGCTTTGGTGTAGAGGGCAACAAGGTCAACGCGTCCCCTGAAGGGAGCGAAATGGTCGCAACGGCCACCGATGAATATGTTCTTGTTCTGGCCAATGGTCGGCACTAAATCCGCATCGATTTCGGGCGCTGTATTTCCGTTGAGGAAAACACGAATTCTTTTGCCTTTCCGGGTCAGGACGACGTGATTCCATGAACGAAGCGGCAGGAACGTCTTTCCTTCGAGCACTTCGTTTCTGATATTGCCGTTGAAAACGATGAGCTTGCCGGACGCGATGTGTGAACCTCCGATGCCCAGGTGTTCACCGGGCGCCTTTGTGTCGCCGTCGGGGCCGCGGGAAAAGAAGTAGCCGGTGACCGGGCGTGCGCTGTTCGGCATCTCATTCCAGAACCACATTTCCGCGGAGTAATCGTTACCGAGAGCGGGGATGGCTGCCGTCATCCGGCCGCCATTGAAATTGAGTGACTTTCCCCCCGGCTTTCGAATGGAAGCGTTCTTCTCAAGTGCGAGGGCAGGGCTGTCCCCCGCTGCACCTGGCGCTTTGCCGTCCTTCAATTCGTGTAAAGACCAGAAGGCGACGGGGCCGGTTTTGGTGACCGCGTCAGCGTAGCGTTTCAGATCTTCAGGTTTGTGAGGCCGTTGTGGATGGAATGCTGCGGTTCGCGGTTTTGCGGGCGGCTTCGGCGGGGTGAGGCCGGATGCCTTGTAGTGGAGTGCGATCTCCTCGGCGGGCAACGCTTTCTGATAGAACGCGACGTCGTCGAGTTTGCCTTCGAAGTTGAAGGTGTTGTCGATGCTGCCACCGATGGTGAGTTTCTGCGGCGTGGATTTGGATTTGGATTCGGTCTTGATTTCCTCCTGGCCGTTGAGAAAGACGGAGACCCGGTCGCCCCTCCGAACGAACGCGACGTGATTCCAGGTGTGCCGAGTGAGCATCGTTGTGCCAGATGCTTGATCACCGTTCTTGAGAGCGAGCAATCCTGGAGTGGAATCAATGCCGGTAATGAGTAGTCCGTCGCCGTTTTTGGCATCAGTGGTCTTGGCGCTCCGCGACAAGCCTGTTTCGCCGAATTCGAAAAGGACGCCGGTCGTGGAGCGTGCGCCTTCCGGCATTCCGTTCCACAACCAGAATTCGAGTGAGTAATCTCTGCCGGGGCTTACCTCAGCCAGCATGCGGCCGCCTGCGAAATGTGCAGCGCGATTGGGTGTCAGTTCCCAATGCTTGATGTCCTGCGGGTGGCGGCCCGGCAGGTAGAAGGCCACACCCATTTCGTAATTGCCGTCCTTCTTATTCCCAGAGCTGTCAACGGCGAGCGTGCCGGCAATCTCATCCAGTTGCCAGAGAGCCGCGGGCTTTGATGCGCGCGCGGCTTTGATGTAATCGTCGTCCGGCACTTTTCGATAGATGCGCTTCTTGTCCGAAACTCTTTCGAGAAGCGCGAGGAGCGTGTCGACGATCTTTGGCTCTGCGTCTTCTTCGAGCCCGGCTGTACGGGCAGGCCAGGTGGTGTAGCCGCCGAGATGGTGCTGCTCGGGTGGTGGGATGTAGCCCTGTCCGCCGTTGGCCAGCTCGATATTGAACGTATGCGCGAGTGGGCTCTGTTTCTTGAGCTTGAGGCCGGTGATGCCGTACACCTCGTTCGGCAGCGTTGTGATGCCCATCTCACCAATGCGAACGGCCTGGAGTTTGAGCTCCACCTCCGGCTCGTTGTGCAGGAAGACAGCCTCGAGCGCGTAGACCTCTGGTCGGCTGCGTGGAAGACGATCCTTGGTCTTTTCTGCCACCTGCTTCGCTTGCGCCAATCGTTTCTCATCGGGGACTCGGCGCCGGAGTTTTAATGTTGTTTCGGCCATGGCGAGCGAGATATCCCGGCGGTACTTCACCTGATCGAGCGCGGTCTGTGCGACTTGGGCGAGTTCGCGGTTGTATTGCTCAAAGCCAGGTTCGCCCCGCTTTTTCGAATAGTCTCGCCACATGCTGTCGCCGCTCGTGCCCTGGGAGAGCATGCCGACGAAATTCTCCTCCACCTGGTCTTTGCCGAGCAGGACGGCAAGGGTGTTGCCGAATCTTCCGCACACATCGGCCGAGACAGGCGCGGCGCCGCGATAATGAAACGCGTAGTTGCCCAGAACCGAAAGGAGTTTTCCGTTCATCCTCCTGACAGCCAGCACAGAGAAATCGACATCGGCCGGACCGGAAGGCCCGGTGTGATTCCGGCTGAGATTGCCGGGATGCATCATGGCCCGGACGTTACGTTCACCGAAGGGATCTCCGCCGATTCGGTCGGGTCGAAAGATCCAGCGCCGACAGAAATTGTGTTTGTAATCCTTCACCACTCCCCAGCCGGCCTCCGCGGGCTGCAGATTTTTGTTTGCCTGAACGATGCTTTCGACAATCTTGCCGGGCAGAAACTTTGAGTAGGCTTCGTCGACAGGTGTTCCAAGAGCGCCCATCACAGAGGGAGCGGAGTGTGTATGCGTCGCCGCAATTAGAATGTTGCTGGATGGTATGCCAGTGAGCCCGGCGGCCTCTTCTTTCGCGGGATCGAGCAGTTCCCGCCGGAACATAAGGCTGTCGACGATGACGATTGCCAGCCGCACTTTGCCGTCATCCATCACGAGAGCCCTCGAGTGCAGAGGGCCGTTGGCCCTGGTGCCGCGCCTGGCCAGAAACCCGCCGCTTACCCACACCGGGTATTTCTGCGAAGTGATATCCACCGCGGCCGCGCCTGCGCGGAGTTGGTCTTGTGCGTGGGTGGTTGAAATAAGCAAGGGGCAGAGAACAGTTATCAGGATGGCTGGCTTAGGCATTCGTTGATTCAGATGTGGGCAAACGAACTGAAGGGCAAGCGAATAAATGGAAAATGCATGCCGCCAATTAACCGATCATGCACAAAGCATCAAATCTCGATACGTAATTGGGATGGCATGCAGTTTGATTCACAAGGGCGGGAACCTCTTCAAGGACCGAAGCCGTGAGAATAGTCGCTGTTGACGATGAGCCATACCTGATCGACCTGTATCAGAATATCTTTGAATCCATTGGCGCTGAAGTCGTTGCCTTCCAGAACCCGGCACGTGCCGTCGATTACCTTATTTCCGGTAACAAGGTAGATCTTGAAGTAACTGATTGGGATATGCCGGGCGGAACGGGGGGTGCCGCTGTGGAAGAGGCGAAAAAGAGGGACATTTTCACCATTCTATGCTCCGGGTCTGCTCATTTGGGAACAGCATCGCAGGAGTGCAGCCGACAACCGGTTATTGTTCTGAAGAAGCCCTTCAGCCCCCTCAACTTGCTGGAAATAGTCAGAGAATCGGTAACCGAAGACGGCAAGAATACGACAAATCTCCATTGGCGGGAGGCTTCAAACGTGGCGGGACTGCAACAGCCTGGATGCAATTACTGAGAAGGCTGTTTCGCTATGGCGAGTTTTTCTTATCTCAATAAGACTTGACTTCGTCGTTGGGTCTGAGGCTGTTGCATCCATCAATTGGCAGATGTACTCGGTAAAAGAGATTTATTTTACGATCCAGGGAGAGGGCCGGAATACCGGGCAGGCCGCGGTGTTCCTGCGATTCACAGGCTGCAATCTGTGGTCGGGTCTTGAAGCAGACCGGGCGAAGGCCGTCTGCCAATTCTGCGATACGGATTTCGTAGGCACGGGCGGACCGGGCGGCGGTGTATTCAGCTCGGCCGACGAGCTCGCCCAATCCGTTCATCGCATTTGGCAAATGGATGAATCCAACGGTGCGCAACCTTTCGTTGTGGGCACGGGCGGTGAACCGCTCATTCAGATGGATCAGGAAGTCGTCGATGCGCTCCGCTCGCTCGGGTTTACGGTCGCCATTGAAACCAACGGTACGCTCCCTGCCCCAAGCGGCATCGACTGGCTGTGCGTCAGCCCGAAGGCCGGCACGGATCTGGCCATCTCAGAAGGCACGGAACTTAAACTCGTTTTTCCACAGGAAGGCGTAGAGCCGGCCCATTACGAGCGCCTCAACTTCAAGCACTTCTACCTTCAGCCAATGGACGGCTCGCAGAAGGAGGAGAACACCAGAATGGCGATCGAATACTGCAAGGCGCATCCAACCTGGAGGCTCAGCCTGCAGACGCACAAGATCCTGGGCTTGCCGTAGGGCTCACCCCTGGCGTAGAAACTCCAGGATTTCATCGATGTGTTCTTCCGGTTTCACCTGCCGCAGGACCTGGCTGAGCTTGCCGTCGACATCGATCACGAAAGTGGAGCGCTCGACGCCCATCCGTCCGCCGCGATCCTTCCATACGTCGTATGCTCTGCAGACTTCCTGGTCGGTGTCAGCAAGGAGCGGCATATTCAGATTGAACTTCGAGATGAACTGCTGATGCGATCCAAGATCGTCCGGGCTGATGCCGAGGACGACGGTATTCAGCTCTTCAAATTCGCGCTTCAAATCACGGAAGCGGTATGCTTCCTTTGTTCAGCCGGGTGTGTCGTCTTTGGGATAGAAAAAGACCACGACATTCTGGCCGTTGAGATTGCCGAGACTGGCTCGTCCTCCGTAAGAAGATTCAAGATCGAAATCAGGGGCAGGCGCACCCAGCCTCAGGCTTTCGTCAGACATCCCTTTGGTCGATCGCAGAATGCTTGCTTTCCAATTCTCTACCGGAGGCATCATGTCAAAAGCAGAGGAGTGATTGCCGCCGCGGAATCACTGTTAGCCGAAAGGCGCGACCTCGATACCGTCCTCAATTCTGTACTTAGCCACCTCACCGCCTTGTTGATGAAACGCGGTTTCATCACAATTTGAAGACCGTACGCAAAAGAGACGAAGACACCGGCTGAAGAGAGCTTTCCTAAGCATCCACCAGCTTTTCGCGCAGGCTCATGTAGTGCTGGTAGCGTTTATCCTTTTCCGTACTCTTCCTGCTCTTTCGCTGGCGGAGACGTTCCACTTGTTCGTCGAGGAGCTCGACGGCCATCTGCCGGTACTTGCGATTGTTCTTCGGATCGACCTTGCCGGCGAAGTAGAGCTGTTGCAGCGCGGATTCAAGGTGCTCTTCGGAGCCGCGTTCACTCATTTTCATGATGTGCTTGCGGGCTTGGTCGAGGTATTTGGCTGCCATGTTCTGCTGTTGGCGATCGAGCTGGTTTTGCAGGTCGTAAATCTGATTCCGCTGGGTTTCGAGCAGCTTGCCCATTTTGGAGCCGGCGTCGCCTGAATGGGTCAGGTTCTTCTCGAGGCTGGCCATGCGGGCCTGATACTGGCGCTCCTTGAGATCGAATTTCTCTCTGAGGTCGATCAGTTTGGCGCGACTCTCTTCGTAGGAAGCCTGCACCTTTACCAGGTTATCGCGGGCGCCATTCAGTTCGTCGGTGAGCTGCTGTTCACTCTTTGTTGCGTTCGTTTTGGTCTTTTCGAGCTCCGCACTCAGCGCATCCTTGTGCTTCTGAAAGTTCTTCTTTTCAGATTCGAGCTCTTTGATCAGCTTTCCACGCTTGGAGAGCTCACGGTCGAGTTCCTCGGCTCTCTCCTGTTCTAGTGTCAGAGAGTCCCGAAGCTCGTTTACCTGATCTTTCAAATCCTGGACAAGACCGGTTGGCTCTTCCGGTACGGCCGGCTGTTTGCCATCGGTTTTTGAGGGGTCGCCTTGTTTGACGGCCGTGGTCCCGCCGCTGTCACCTTCACCTGGAATCATCAGTGAGCTTTGTCCACCTGTACCACCGGTGTCTGTAATGGCGCCTCCGGTGCCACCACCGTTGCCGGCGGGGGGAGTGTTGAGGATCAGCCCGACGCCCAGCAAAGTGCCGACGAGGAGTACTCCAACGGCGGCTGCCAACATGCGGCGACGGCGGGTACGTTTGCGCCTCCGTTTCGGTTTACCGAACTGCGCGGGCTCTGCGAACTGATGCAATTCTCCGGCACCGGGAAGCCCTTCATCCTCATCCTGTTGTGTGGTGACATCATCCTGCACGGTTGCCGGCGCATCTTGATCTGCCGGGGGGTCTTGGATTGTCGGCGGCTCCTGAAGAGTGGAAGGCGCTTCACTATCGTCCGGCTCATCATCAATCAATTCTGCATCGCTGGGCGGGCGTCCAACCGTGGGTGGAGGAGCAAGTTCCCCTGAATCGTCATGCTTCGTATGGATTTCGTCGGCCACTTCTTCCTGGGGATCTTCCTGAAAATCGGGGAGATCCATCTCCGAGTTTTCTGAGAATGCCGATTCACTTTTATCTTCTGACATGGAAATTCCTTCTGTAAATCAAGAAGTTGCTACCTGACAGGCAGTTAGCTATTATAGGCCGCTTCCCAAGCCCAGCAAGACTCCAGAGAGGGGTCAGCGGTGCGCCTGACAGCGACGCGAATATACGAATTCTGGTTTTTTCCGTCTTTATTCTCGGTATAGAGACCGGTCAGTTGAGGCATTGCCTGAACTTAAAGTGCCGGCCAGCTTATTTCACCCTAACCCGACGCAGTAAAGGCATTTATTGAGTCTCCTGTTTAGTAAAGGAGTTAGAGTAGATCATGATAGATAAAGATTTTGACGAGCTTGCGTCCAAGGTCGGTGGCCGTTTCAAGCTCTGCACGCTCGTGATCAAACGAGCCCGTAACATTCTAATGTATCAGGACACCGGCGAAGATGAGATAGGCCGCCTGAACTCCCAGGTAATCCGTGCTGCTCTCGATGAAATCGAAGATGGCACACTTCAAATCAAAGCTGCCGAAGAGGTCGTTGAAGAATAGCTCCATCCCGGTAACCGAGAAATCATATGGCTGAGGAACTCGACTACTCTGCATACAAAATTGACATGGAAATGTTCAGCGGGCCCATGGACCTGCTGCTCTATCTGATTCGAAGAGAGGAAGTCGAAATTCACGAAATCCCTATTGCCAAAATAGCGGATCAATACCTCGAGTACATGGAGATGATCGAGGGACTGGACCTCAGCCTTGCGGGCGACTTCCTTATAGTGGCGGCCACACTGATGGAGATTAAGTCCCGCTCCCTGCTACCCTCGGAAGACCTGGACGACCTGGATGATGACGAGGACGATCCGAGCTCTGAACTCGTCGCGCGCCTGCTCGAATACAAAAAATTCAAAGATGCGAGCCGTTTCCTTTCGGTGAAGGGCGAGGCCCGCCGGATGATGTTCACACGGCCGCACAGCGTGGTCAAGATACGGCCGGAATGGATAGCGGAAGAGCTCGAAGGCAAAGATCCTCTTGAAGGCGTTACGCTCTGGGATCTGCTCAACGCGTTCACCAAGGTGATGGAGCAGGCCAAGCCCATCGAGCACGCGAAGGTCACCTATGAAGATGTGCCCCTGCCGGTATATTTCGGCAGGATTACCGCACTGCTCGAACAGAAGTCTCCGCTGGCATTCGAAAGCCTTTTTGAGAAGGCCAATCACCGGGGAGAGTTGATTGGCACGTTTCTCGCCATCCTCGAGCTCGCACGGCTCAAGAAGATTAAACTGATACAGACTGAAAACTACCAGCAGCTCTGGATAGAATGGCAAGAAGGCGCAGAGCTCTCAGACGACGAGGTCGACGGCGTCGATGCCTCCTTTGGCTACGAAAGACCGTCTTATGCTGACGAACTCGATGTCACCATGGCCGACGGGGAACAGGCGATCACGACGGGTGCATCCGGCGGGGAAGAGGACATCGAGACCCTCCGCTCACAGCAATCGCAGAAGCTCGAGGGCACCCCCGAGCCGGTAGATGAGACGGAATCGTCTCTGCCAGGATTTACGCCGCTCGAGGATAATCCTTTCGGGCATTCCGATCAGTCTACTGACATTGTTGAAGGCGGGCTCGCCGCCATCCTGGACGACGAAGAATTCGGAGAAGAAGACGAAATCGACAGAGCCCTGGCCGCCGTTGAAGTGCCGGACCTGGAGGCAGGCAACATGCAGAACTATCGCAACCACGATGTGGAATCTGCACCTGAAGGCGAGGCACAGCCAGTCGCGGCAAACGAGCCCACTCCGGCTGAAAATAATTGAAGGGCGGCGCAGGTCATTCCACTCTCTTAAAGAGCCGGAAGCTCTGGTCCATCACCAGCAGCGCGTAGTCGTCCCGCTTACGCAGTTGGTCCATCATTCTGTTCAAGTGTTTGAAGCCGGCATCACCCCATGCGTCTCTTCGATCCAGAAGAATGTAATCCACTGAAAACATGAGTTCCGGGTCTTTCCGGTCGTTGAGCGGGATGCAGTAGAGCTGCTTCCGGTCGGTGAAGTGAGCGGCCGCGCGATGGGTGGTAACTATGGAGGCGTCCATCGGTATCAGCTTTTTCATTCGGGCCAGAGCCTGCGCGCGCGGGGTACTGGTGTCGTAAAGACGTGGCACGTAGGTTTTCGAAAGTGGCGTCGGGCCGAAGTAATAACAATGAATGACCGAGCTGATCAGGATGCCGATTCCCGCGGCGCGAATGATTGCCTTGCGTGAATCGATACTCAGGATCGCGTTTGAAAGACGGTTCGACCTCTTCCAACGGGCCAGGCGCTGAATCCAGGATTGCCCTTCCGCCAGTTGCCGCACACCGATTGCTGCGGCCCAGAATGGCACCATGACCAACGCTATTTTGTAGTGCTGGAAGATGCTGAAGAATTGCGGCTTCTTAAAACTTACCAGCATCAGAAATCCATGAGCTGCTCCAAGGAGCAGTGCCGCAGGTGAAAGCAGACTGAGCATGCAGAGCGGCAGGAGCATCTGACACGAGAATATCCAGACCTCGCGGTGCAGAAATCTGCCGACGGTTTCCACCGGCGAAGTGAAAAGCATCGTCAGGAGGTTGTATGCGATCTCGGTGTAGCTGCTTCCAAGATGTCCGAAGAACTGTTCCAGTTGGTAATACTGTTCGGCGCCTGTCGCATCCAGCAGAACCTCG
>Ga0207984_1001240_pt1 | contig 13106 bp, 11 predicted proteins | sample ETNtaG_30_FD_185760 | JGI IMG/M metagenome (GOLD analysis project Ga0207984, IMG submission 185760) | Marine microbial and viral communities from oxygen minimum zone, Eastern Pacific Ocean - ETNP201306PF43B (SPAdes) (version 2) | ecosystem: Environmental > Aquatic > Marine > Oceanic ...
TTAAAATTCATTTAATTATTTAAGATTTAAAATACAATATATGATTTTTTTTAAAATTCAAATTTAAATTTAAACCAAAATGAAAAAAGGAGATTGGCAGCACCCATTTGTTGACGTTTTTCGTCATTTCCAAATCTAGCAATTCAAAACCTCATCAAAGAAGGGCAATGTGAAGGATATCCAAGTATTTGCAGACTTATTTACCTCTAACTTTTAAAAGGATACCGAGGTTGGAAGAAGAGTTTTCAAGCTCTATGGCGCAATACCAGCTTCTAACTACGTAGAGATGCCCGCGCAGAAATCGAGTATTAAGTCGTTGGGGCTCAGTGGAAGGTATCTGTATGTGTAGTTCTGCTTTTATAAGAAGAAATTCTTTAATATCCACTTGGATTATTCAATACAGAAGAATAACCCGGTTAAAATCACTCTCACGAACCTTTTCCAGGATAAACAGAAGAAACATGGGAACACAATAGTCCTTCCTATTAGCGCAACACATGCCGGAAAGTGGATTTCATGCGTTTTGGACATTAACCACATCTTGGAAAGCAGGGGATTTTTGAAATTCGCTCATCAGCTCAACAAGCAGGCCAAGAAAATACTCAAGAAGCAGTTCTTGCTGAAACATTTCCAAATATGTTCGAACCTCAAATGCAGGGGGATATTCACCTCAGACAATCTCTACACCTTCAAAAGCTTGCCCTAAAGAATGAGCTTTCGTGATCAACCAGCCGGCTGGGAAAAGGTCTACACCTGGCTTAGTTTTCCTCCACAAATCGTTGAATAAGTATTCGAGGAACCAGAAGAAGAGATAATCCAAAAGGAAAATATTGAGATCAGTCCTTCCAAAATTGTTGAAAATGACATCAAGCAAATCATAAAGGAAACTGAGGAAGAGCCGTAATAATCCCCTCAAATCTTAAGAAGTAAAATTATAATTTCTTAACTTTATTTTCAGACCAAAGAGTGCTTTAAGAAGCAATGAACACGGGCATTTCCCAAGAAGATAGCGGTCAGAAACCCAAACCACTGCAGATTTTGGAGACTTTGAAAATACCTGAGAATGTGCAGTTTTCAATGAAATTCAACCCAAAGGAGATCTTGACTCCCCAGCCTATCATGAAATTGGAGCATGTGCTGGGATTCACAGGGAGGAATTGCCCGGATATCAGGTGGAACTCATCCGAAATTCATTCATAAGATTTGGTGTATGCAGTGGGCAAGCTGCTAGTGACTTTGAATACCAAAACCCAGCATTAGAGGTTTTTCTATGGAAGCGTAACTGAAATCGTGTGTTTAGACATCTTCCATAATGGGGAAATGATCGTTACTTCTTCAAACGATAAACTTCCCACAGTGAAAGTATGGGACTACAACGACACATCTTGCCTCCAGACCTACCAAATTAAGCACCTAACAAAGATCAACTGCCTCACAATTTCATCAAATGACAAAGCAGTTGCAGTCACCGGAAAAGACTCTTACAATCGTGAATGCATTGTTGTGTTGGATCTTGATAAAATCAGAACATAGAAAAAGAATGAGCTTCAGATTCTGGCAAAATAAGTATCCGATTTTCAGATCACATCATTGAAATTCTCGCCATTTGAAAACCTCAAACTCGTCTCTTGCGGGAAAGAAAACATCAGGTTTTGGAGAATCAAGACCAAGCACCTGCCAGGGTGTGCAGTCGTGCTCGATAAATTTGCCAGGAACACACATTTCACTGCAATGGGCTTCGAGGCACTTGGAGAACAGGCTGAGAGAAGTGTGACGAAGATGGTCACGCCTGTGAAGGTTTATGTGGGAACTATGACTGGACTGTTGTATCAGGTAGATTATCACACACGTGAGTTGGATGCAATATATAGGATCCACGACTCGGCGATTTGTACAATTTCTACCTCACCTGGTTTTTGTGTTACAGGGTCACAGGATCAGTTCTTGAGAGTATGGCCGTTGGACTTCAGTGAGTTCTTTTTTGATGCCAAACATGAGGGAATTGTGGTGTCACTAGATATCTCAAGAGACGGTCTGAAAGTGGCATGCGGTACCTCAAACGGTGGACTTGGTATCATCGACCTCCAGAATTAGAACTACTAAACAAAACTAAGATCACATACAATGGATGTCCTAGCAATCGACATCCAAAAATCAAGCAATTTCCTCATCTCACTCTCTCAAGACTTGACCATCCGAATTTGGAACATCGCAAAGCGAGAACAGGTCTACGAATTCTCTTTTCCTCAAGAAGACCAATGCTAGACGATTTCTGCTCATCCTAGCAAACTCTATTTTGCTGGCGGATTCAAGTCTGGCTGCTTGAGGATATTCGACATCGAAAAAATGTGTATTAGCGAGGAGCTTTCGTTTTATGTTGATGAGATTAAGCAGGTGAAATATAGCCCAGAAGGGAAGTTGTTGATGGCTGTAAATGGAAGGGGGTTGTATACTATATTCGATACTGAGAGGAACTATGCAGTGATAAATCAGATCGAGATTGACTTCCCAAGTGAGTATCAGCACCTTGATTTCTCAAGAGATGGAAGCCTGTTTGCCATAACTGGGGATCACGGAAACTTCATTGATGTCTACAATACTTCAACAAAATCAAAGATAACAAAGATCAAGTGCAAAAACTCCTTTGTTAAGAATTTCAAGTTTTCGAATTGTGGAAATGAACTGTTCGTGGCCACAACAAATCAAAACCTTCGTCGATATGCAATAGTATCCGGTAAATGCTTGCGAGAGATTCCAAGTGTTCACCGACAAAATTTCTCACAGTTTGATCTTACTGGCAACTCAAAATTCATTGTCACAGTTGGAGATGATGCTTTGGTCAAAGTCTGGGACTACGAAATGAGACTAATCAGTATTCCTGGAAGCTGCTAGCTTTTCGTTGGACACTCTAACCCCATCAGAAATGTGATATTCAGTGGGGATAATCACAAAGTCTACACTGCAGGAGGTTCAGAAGGAATATTCGAATGGAACTTCTTAGGCGATGTCACAACCCCACCACCAGTAATACCAGGTTTTGGCATGCCTCAACCCGAAGAGGAGGAGGAAGAAGCAAAGGAAAGTGTTGAAGAAGAACGTGAGTTCTCCTCAATTCCCCAGCCAGAGTAAGAAATGGCAATGCCATAAACAGGTGGATTCTAAGAGAGTAATTAACTTTCAGATGAGGGCTATGAAGAGGAGGTTAAGTAGGAGACCATTGCCAAAGAGGAGTAGGCTTAACCAGTAGTCAAAACTGTTGAAATGATATGGAAGAAAGCCGGGGAAGAGAATTTGATCGATCGGGAAGTTAAGAAAGATGCAAAGTTTGAACTTGATCTTTATCGTCAGAAGTATGACCTACCGATGAAGCATTTTTCTCTTCCGATCACTTCGAAGTATCTTCCTAAGAAACTGGAGCAAATTAAGAAGAATGGAAGCACCCTACAGCTGGATTTTATCTCCGGGTAGAATACTAACTGTCATGATAATGTAATTTGGAACATCCAAGCCGGTTGGATTGCCTACACAGTCGAAAACTATGTACTTACATTTTCCTTCTCTAAACCTACTTAGTTAATTATTGAGCGAATGAAGTCCAACAGGAACCAGAAAATCCTAACCTTCCCAGACTATCTCTCAACCATTTGCCTTTCTCCAAATTAGCAATACCTGGTAATTGGTTCAGCAACTTACAACCAAGAAACGATTTCCAATATTTATGTTGTTGATACAGTCGGATTCAAGGTTGTGAAAAAGTTGCAGTTCCATACTAAAGGTGTGCAAGGGCTGAAGTTTTCCTCTTGTGGGTCATATTTGGTGTCAATCGGTAATCACCGGGAAAATACACTTGCAGTGTGGGACTTCCTAACAGGAAGACTTTTGACTAGCACTTATACTGTTAACACACTCAATGATCTGACAATCAAAACCCAAGATCTGATCTACTCAGAAAACATCTTAGAATTCTGCACAGCCGGCCACAACATAGTAACATTCTGGCACACCACAACCGACAATATTCTCTCAGGCAATGATGTCAAAGTTTCAGCAAATGATACCGAGGTAAGTGCGATTGAATTCTGCTATCCATCATCAATTGAAAGCTTTGTCTTAGTCGGGATGACAAATGGTAACGTATTTAATCAAAGGAATAACTTGTACAGGTGTACTTAAGTGTCTTAATGCAAATAATCATTAGATAGTTACGGAAGCAAAACTTGGAAACTCTGAAATATTGCAAATTGTGTTTTCCTAAGCGAGTAAAAGTGTTGTTATCAGTGGAATGAATGCAACTTTAACAAAGTCGGGATGGTTGGAATTGTTTGAACCTGAGAAGCATGAGGTGATATAACTAAAGTTCCCTGCATTGTCGCTTTCTCTTGATGCTTTAAATCATGAAGTGATATTATTTGATGAGTTATTTATTTTATAGGGTGTTATTGGGACTACACAGGGAATTTACTTTTCGAATCTTTAAGAGAAGTTTGTTTCACTCCTAGTAGGAACTCCGTCCTCATTGAATCCGATCAAGCAATGTATTAACATTGCGGATGAGTTATTGGCATCAGTTGATAGTGAAGGAGTGATCCAAGTGTGGAATATTTAGACAGCCCAGGAGATATTCAATCTTTAAATAGGTGAAGAGAAGTGCAGCTTCATTTGTTATGTTGAGGCAACCAAAGATCTGGTCTGCTTCTACGAAGAAGGAAAGGTTAGAATAATCAAGATTGATGAACTAAATTCGAACGTAGTGCTAGAATAAGAACGCTGGGAAGGAGTTATCGATGAAGCAATTGTCATGGGTGACTACTATGTTGATAACTTTGGCCAGTAGTTTGTGTTTGTCACCGAGAATGGGAGCTTCTTCTACTCAGATCTTCTCAACACTTCTGAACGTATGATCTTAGGAAAGGTATTTAAAATCCGATTTTACTTTCTTAACATTTCAAGATTTATGAAACAGACAAGCCGATTTCATCAATGTCAATTCATACTTCAAATGGATGCATGTTTGTGGCGTATAAAAGTGGGGAGATAGAGACTTTCAAAATAGTTAAGCAAGTGTCTTCTGTGCTCCTGCCAACGTTGTAGCTTCAAGATAGTTGGAATCTGACCGACAAACCTCATTAGGAGGAAGTAGCAATCAATAGCTAAAACAATATCAACTTCTACAAATACATTGTAAGCTCTTATTCCCACCTCTCAACCTCTTTTTAGAAGCACGACATATCAATCGCCTTCCAGTTACTGGAACCAATCTACTTCGCAATAGCAAAAGCAATGCAGTATGCCTTCATCAGAAACTTCCAATCTGGAGAGATGGTTGGAAGGGTTTACCTAGACAGCTTCCCAACGTCAATACTCTACAATCCAAAGAACGAAAATTTGGTAATCGGACATGATGGTATTTTCTTCTATCAACAAATCCTTAACCCCTTTCTAGATGGATACCTTTCGATTGTACGATTCAAGAAGAACTCAACAGAGCGATACAAATCATACCTAGATGGTCAGATCTACCAAATTATCCAGTCCAAAAAGTCACGAAACCTGATTTTATTCCATGATGCCGGATTTTGCTCCTACAAATACTGATCTAATCACCAGCTTTGAATTTCAGAAATTTTCATTTTAATAAAATTAATATAAAGAGAAGGTTTTAAACCAACAACAAAAACTTAAAAATTAGGAAAAATTGGTGGTCAGTTGTGGATTTTGTCGGTCTTTATCTTTTTCTGAAGGTTGGGGGCCTTTTGCACTATTTTGGTCTTGCGTTTTACCTTGACGCTGTTGCAGCGATTTTTGTTTCTCCAAATGCCTGGCTTTTAGTAAACTTGGGAGAATGAGAAAATGGAAAAATTGTTCTTACTTTTTCGTCTCTTGAATGGATGGTATAAACGATAACCATTATACATTTAAAATGGACTAACTGTGAAGGCCAGTTAATTCTTAAACTTTCGTAATTATTCAATCGGGAACTCGGTCTAAAGTTTTTTAAACGATCTGCTCACTGTTTTGTATTTTTGAATTTTTTTCCTTTCGAGTTTCTTTTCTTCCTCTTGAAGGACTTTTCTCAGCTTTTTCTGAATATTTCCTTCTCGTATATTTGTCTAAGGTTAAATAATTTGCATTTTTTCTTCCTGGTAAAATAGATTCTAAGGATTATCCTCCTTAAAATTTTATACTTGTTAAAACGGTTCATACTACTATGGCACCTGGTAGTAATTCTGTGGGAAAAATGCTTGTTATTGTTAATTTTAAAACTGTTAGTTGTATTATTGGTTATATTGTTGGTTATAGTGTTTCTATCCATTCTATCGGTTGTACTAGTCTTGAAAGATGTTCATTTGCTAAAATTAATTCTAAGGAAATTACTACTGCGGATATTAGTTCAAATTCTGAAATTGAAATTGGTTGTAATAGGCATTGTTTCCGAGGTTTTAGTTCTGCCATTGCTAATTCTGAAAACATTGTGGCTAGTTTTGTTATTGGTTTTGTGGAAAATATTAATTCTGTGGATTTGCTTGTGTTTAAAATTGATTAAAATTTGCTTGTTGTTACAAGAATGGAATTGGTTATTGGTTGTTTTGGTAGAATATGTTCGGTTGAAATTGTTGTCGTAAAGGCGGTTGTTATTGATATTGGATGTATTACTGTTGTTGTGGAAAGGCTTGCTGATAGCTTTATGGATTTCCAAAGAAATAATTCTACTACATTTGCTACATCTAGCCTTATTAATTCACCTCTTATTCAGGATAGCTCCCTGGTAAAAACTGCGAATAATTCCTATCACCTGGCGTAAAAATCTAACTCTGCTAACTAAATCTGGAATCAAGAGTCAGTACCCTCCCTTTTTGCCTTAATTTGTTGTTTGGAAGCAGGCTGTTGATATTGAAATTTGGCCTAAAGCAGTCTTCTATTTCCTTGGCTTGGTTCTGCTAGTTTGGATTTGTCTGAATTTGGTTTTGGATTTTTTGAATGAGAGAAGTGGTTATTGAGGTGAATTATCTTTATGTATCAGGGAGAATTATTTGTTCAGGATTATACACTCTATTCGTTATAAACGGGTGATTGATCGCCTATCCCGCAGTTCACCTTTTCATCGGATCCAACTGTAGACATCCACTCAAAAAGTGAATGAAGGAATCCATTTGTTGATACTGTTCTGAGTCGTCTTTCCTGTAAATACTCTTTTTATAGTATTTTCTCAGATCTGCAAGTTCAGTTAGTTTGAATCGATCTTCTTTTTGTTTTTCTTGGATTCCATTTTTCTGGCAGTATTCCTCATGGGTTAGAAGGCGGTATTGGTTGTTTTGGAAGGAGAAGTAGTCGAGTTTTTTCTGGCCTTGGTGTATCATCTCTTAATTAGGCATTCCAAGCACAGCTATAATCTTCCTTAGCTAATCATACTCAGAGCTCCCTGGAAAAATCGGTAACCCCAGATAAAGTTCGGCTACAATGCATCCAATACTCCAAATATCTATTTAGTGAGCATACTCCTTGCACAAAAGCACCTCTGGCGCCCTGTAAAACCTTGATTGGATATACGAATACACTGTGTTGTTGTAGTAACAAGCTGATCCAAGATCTATCATTATGACCTGACCAGATTCCTTCACCATGTAGTTTTCGGGTTTTAGATCACAATGAATCAGCTTTAAATGCTCCATTATTGTCTGGGCTTCAAGCATGTTGTAGGTTATTCTTCTTATCAGGGAAAAGGAGAAACCAGAGTATTTTGTCTGCTGGATTATTTGAAGAAGCGAGGCATCAAGGAGTGGGAATATTAGGATAACATGATTTCTGAATATGAAATAGTCCAACAACTATACTATAGTATCCCTTGATTCCTGAACCTAATTTATAATCATCAAATAGTGGATTTCCTTTAGCGCTGCTGTTGTATAGGCTGGTTCGCTCTTTATGATCTTCATTGCCAACTTTTCTCCTGTGCTTTGCTTTTCACATTAAACCACTTATCCGAAGGTACCAGAGCCGAGAAAATCTATAATAATATAGCTAAAATATAACTAAAAACGTTTGTCAGAGTTACTTTTCACCTTCTGGGGATGGTATCACGTCTTACTGGAAGATAACGTAGTGAAAATCAATATTATCGTAATTAACGCCTTTTATCTCATTCGTTGATTCTGTAAAAATTAGAAAGATTTTTCATTGGGGAAACTTTATTAAGGTTTGGAGAGACACCTTCTCGGATTTTACCTCTTATCATATTTGAAATTGGGATTGCATTTTTTGTATGTTTCAATGATGTGGATTGTTAATTTCTTCAAATACTATAAAGGGATTATAAAATAATACTCAAAAACCTTCTGTGTTGACTTTTCCTTTTTTCTTTTCTTTTTCAAATTAGCATAGCTTCTCAAAGAAGCAAAACGAAAGCCTTCATATGCTCCATTTAGTTTGGGCTTTGAATGAATGCTGAAACTATTTTCATGTAGCATTAAAATACAAATATCAATAAATTTAAATGAAACAAGAAAAAACACAGGTCTTTAGTGAAAAATCGATTTTAGCAAGATTTCAAATTGTAAAATTCTAAAAATATCTAAATTTAAAAATCCTTAATTTTGAAATTTGAAATTTTTTTTAATTTGTTTTTTATTATTAAAATTATTAAATAACTGAATTAAACAATCGCGCAAATTTTTTGAAAATGTCAAACCACAGCAACTCTTGGAAGAAGGAGATATTCATTGATATTCCTAGTGACCAATCAACCCCAAAGTAGACTTTTCAGCAAAGTCCGAGCAGGTTATAATAAAGAATTGCTCTTCTGAAGCAGGAAATTTAGTAGAAAAGAGTGAGAAAGGAGGAGGAAGTTAGGAGACATTCATTTAGTCCGGCACGGAGTTATAAAAGTGACGATTCTTTAGGATCAAACCAAAGTTCAAGTAGATTAAAGCAGCGGATGTTGAGGCTTAAGGATAAAATTTAAGAGTAAAAAGTACGAAAGTTCCAACAACTAGTAGACTCTCCAATGCATTCTAAATTAGTTAAAGACTACATGCTAGAACAAAATATTCCCATTGATCAATACAATTGGCCGTAAGAATAACAGCAAAAGGGAAAAGCAGTAAGCAAGCCACCAACTTATCCAGATCGAATATCGCCAAAAAAACCGTCAAGGGAAATATAAGAAAGACCAAGCTCAAAACACAATGAAATTCTTTAATCAGAAGAGTAAAGTCCAGTCAAACCTGAGGAGATAGAAGATTAAAGTCAGGAAAAGCCAAAAGAAGATGATGGTGAAAAATAAGATGAAGAGGAGGAAATTCATCAGAATGAACCAGCATTGAGTCAGGAAAATTAAGACGAATAGGAAGAGGAGAATATCATTGGGGAAGGACAGTTTCCAGAGAAAAAAGAGGTCTATATGCTGCAGCTTTCTAACGAGAAGAATTAGGAAGGGTTCACTAAGCTTACTGATATTCTTAAGGAAGTGGTTGATGAAAATGAACTAGCAAACAACGAACTTCTCTCACCGTCGAAGCAGTTATTCGATAAGTTTACATCGATCTAAGATGAAGAGCAAAAAGACCATCAAACAAAAGAGGAGCAGGAGATTCCAGAGGAAATCCCTTCACCCCACCTTCCTGAAGACGAACTAATCTACTCACAAACCGAGAACGTACCTATGAAAACATCTTTGCCAAAAATTCCAAAACTTGATATTAAGACCGACTTGGATAATAAGGATAAGGAAGCAATAGAATTAAAGGATTCTATATTCTAAAACATGATTCAATCTGACTCCTTAAGTAAGATGGAACTCGAATATATGAACCAATTGAACTAAGCTCTGAAATAAAAAGATGACCCAAAGCCACAACAAGTGGAAGAGGAGTCAAAGATATCAAAGTCATAAATCGCTACAATTGACGAAGAAGTTCTCCCCTCATAGATAGTTGTATCTCAAATAGAAGAAATTGCTGATTAAAAGGAAACATTCACTCTTGCAGTTGGAAACTTTATCTCAATATGGAACAAGCATATAAAGAGAAGGGCCATCGAAAACATCAAAGAAACAGCTTATCTGGTAAAATTTATGAAGTTCACTCATTTTTTATAGGAATCACTAAACAGAATTGCTTAAGGAATATATAGAAACTCATTAACAGCAAGAAGTTTGTAGGCGTTAAAAGAACACGGGCAAACTTCGAGAAGAAAATAGCTAATGAACTCAATTGTGGATGATTTTATCAAAAATCGAGAAGTAAGATAGCTTGAAAGAGTGTGGAAGGGGTTGAAAAAGGTTACAAAGGCTCAAAGAATTTGGGTTTAGGAGGTCTATAAAGAAATTCAAAACATAAAACTGATGTACGACCTTTCCGCAACACATTAACCTTTCCTAGTTCTGCCTATCAAAAATGGAAGAAATTCATTCAAATTTCCAGAAATGAGAAAAAAGCTGTCCTTTTCCATAAAAGATCCCTCCTAAACAAATGGCTATTGATTACAGTAAAAAGACAAGTTGACTAGCGCAATGATGGTATTAGAAAATACTACTTCTTAAGCGTTAAAAAGGTCTTCAAAGCCTGGAATGTCTACTATTAAAGAAAGCAATAAAAAAGACAGGAAAAACTTAAGAAATATCATATGGCCGATTCGTTTCAATAATATAAACTCAAGAAAAGAGCGTTTTCTGTGTGGAAGCAGTACATAAAAATGTCACCAGAGATGTTTCTTCATGGTTTTTATAGTAATTTTAAAGGATATTTGACCAATTTGATGATTACATTCCAATAACGATAAAAATAAATGAGACAATTATACCCGATCTCAGCATGAGCATTGAAGGTCAGGAAACTTTCAAATACAAAAAGATTAAACAGGTTCAGATTAAAATTTCAAATTGAAAATTGTGAAGAAATTTCATTTTTATGTTTTTGAGCTGAACAAATCTTCTGGGATTTTGCTTTTTTCCAATTGAATTTTCTCCTCTTCCTGGAATTGTTGTTAATATTGATTGATGAAATATTATAATTTCTCCTTGTCCTAGTTACTTGTTTTAATTTTATGAAGAATTTCTTCAGACAGTTTCTTTAATATGATTTTATGGTTTTAAAATTACTTCAAGATATCCTGGTGGAAATTGGAGAGTAATTTAGGGTTGATCCCTATTGTTTAATTTATTCAGTATGAAAGCTCTTCCCAGCTTTTCCCTTTCGGTTTTATTTCCTCCATTGTGCTTTAATTTAATGTGAAGATTAAGCGATACATCACTACCGTAATTCTTATGACATTATCGATAAGGGCATATAAATGGTTTTTCAATTTCTGCTGCTATCCTCCTGTTTTTCTTCTAATTCCCTTTCTACTGTTGTAAAACAAGTGTCTTTTTGATTAGGAGTGTTTATAAGTAAAAATACATTCATTCGCTTTATGTGTTTTTTTAATTGGTTTATTTCATCAGTAGAGGTGTTAATCTGGGAAATACAGTATTCATTGTCGAAGTAGAGCTGCCAGAATTCGTTCTCATAATTTTGAGTAGGGTTGAATTCAGGTATAGTAAGCTACTTTTCTTCAATTTCCTGCTGCTCAAAGCGATCTTAGGTCTACTAATCAGACTGATCGCTTAATTGGCTATTGCTAAAATCGCTAAACATATAATCGTGAATTATTATAATCTTAATTTTAAATTTTAAATAAAAAGATCGTTTTTAAAAACAGATTCATGAGGTTTTCCAAATGAAGTTCGGATCAGCTTTATAACGTTTTTCAAATTTATCGAGCCACTTATCAAAAAAGTTTTGCTGGATTACTAGGTATTCTCCTTAAATTCCCATTTTTAGCAATCCTTGCTATGGAAGCGTCAAATTGAAAATAAGAAAACTTACTTAATTATATGATTAAATGAAGTTATAAAGATTCTGAGCCACTTTCTTCGCATAAGCCTTGAAAAATAAATACATTTTCCTCAAATCTTCTTACTTTTTATTAATCCTGTGTTTTTGTTAGGTTTACAAGTGGCTTCAGCTCTTGAACCTTCTATATTTTCATTGCAATTGCACATTGCTATAGCCGATTTACATTAGGATTCAAAGGAAAATTTGTCTTTATCACTTCACTAAGACTATGAGAAGAAAAAATAAATTAAACCTAGGTCTTTCATTTGCGATTGCTCCTAGATATTGCATATTCTTGTAGGGTGGCACAGTGTAATATAATGCCCCACCGAAGCCCTGAGGTAATTTCTGTGTAAGAAAAAACCCTATATCAGATATTTTTCCTTGTGTTTTAGTTAAATTAAGAGTTAATTTACCTGGATTGTTCAGAATATATGTAAAATACCCTTTGTTTATTTGAAAATTGTTTAAAATTGGCAGTCCAGATATCAAAAGGCCGAAAAATTATTAAGAATTTTACTGCTGTTGCTAAGGCTGTTAAGAAAATTGATTTAATTGTCCTTGCATTTTTGATGTTTTTGTTTGAGAAAATTTATAATTTTATTTAAGTTTATCAATATTACATTTTAAACAATAATTAATCCAAAATTAAAACTTTCACTGAGTGTAATACTCAATATTTAAATTTATATTAAAAAATATCATAATGGAGTATCTGCCGGAAAATCTCATTGATTTGTCAACATTTGACAATTGGTTCAATTTGACAGTAGCAAAACCACTCGGACTGCAACCCACAATTATCCTCTTCTTGTTGTTACAAATTTCTCAATGGCCCCTTTCCTATATGTTCATGTTCATTAATGGCGCCAAAAAACGACATATCTGGGGACTAATCTTTTCAATCCCAATACAGTACTTAATGTACCGGGAAAAGGTGTTGCTTTGGTGGTTTGTGCAGATATCAAGCTACTTGTTTCAGGTAACTCTTGGGAAAAGAGGGTTGATACCAGTGTTTTTGGTGTCGTTTTCGGTGTTAATGTATTAGCATTATGATAGGTTTTACTATGGATCAGAAGACTACAAAGTGACCGTAGATACCATTCTCATGCTTGGTCTTATGAAAACGGTTTCCTTAGCTTTTTCCTTGTCAGATGGTCAGAAAACCCCAGAAGAAATAGCTGAATACTCAAACTCAATAACAAAGAATAAAAAGACAAGAAAGTTTCTCTATGT
>Ga0207984_1001247_pt1 | contig 13071 bp, 8 predicted proteins | sample ETNtaG_30_FD_185760 | JGI IMG/M metagenome (GOLD analysis project Ga0207984, IMG submission 185760) | Marine microbial and viral communities from oxygen minimum zone, Eastern Pacific Ocean - ETNP201306PF43B (SPAdes) (version 2) | ecosystem: Environmental > Aquatic > Marine > Oceanic ...
CAAGGATTTCTTTGGGCACATCGGTGAAGCGGTAATCGCGATTCGAGTGGACGAGCGCGGCTTCCTTCATGGTGCCTGCGTGCAGGGTCCTGTTGCCTTTTATCTGAATGGCCGCCTTCACAACTGGCGCGGCCCGGGACGGAAGATCTTGCCGTTCTTCAGCAGAAAGCTCTCCCCACGAAAAAACAACCAGCCATGTGAGAAACATGTAGCTCTTCAATTCGGGTCTCCATTCTGTCATGAATTTGAGGGATGAAGATCTTAAACCGATGATCAAGCCCTCGCTAACCCACGAAAATCCAATCTGACGGATGTTAGCCCTGTTCGGCCTTTCACCACACGTAGCTCTGGCTCGGGTCGAAGTCGAGGGCGGGGACCGGGTAAAGCGGAGTCTGCTCAATTGTCACTCTCGGGCGCTTGTCTATGTCTTTCACTTTTGAAGCATTGCGGGATGAGCCTTGGCAACATCTATTCGCCCGCGGGCAACGTTGCAGCGGTTAATTTCTCGATCTGGTAAGTCACGTTCGGCAGCACGCCTCGGATGAGGACGTTGATCGAAATTAAGTTACCAACTTCAACCGGAAGATATCCGCTTCGCAGTCCCGGAGGGACGCAGGTGAGTAGCCCCTGGTTTTAACCGGTTGAAACCTGGGGCTAATTGCCTCCGTCCCTTCGTAAGTGTTTAGCGTCTTTCTCGAAGTCTCAGTTATGGCCGAAGGCCATGATTCACCGTAGCCTGGGGCAACGCCCCAGGATTCATGAATCGAACGAGATTCATTGGCCGAAGGCCAAATTCACCAACGTCACCGTCTCGGTGAATATGGCCTTCGGCCAAAAAATGCTGATACGCATCACATTCCTGGGGTGATACCCCAGGCTACGATGAGTATGGCCTTCGGCCAATTCGCAGACGCTAAACGCCTCCGTCCCTTCGGGACTACTGAAACTGGCAACATTATTTTGGCCTGACTCCTAAGGGTAGCAGGAACGCCCGCATGAGATTACTACAGAGGAGCCCTCACGCCCTCTGTGAAACAGGGCCGTTTTTAAGTCGCTCTTCCATGTCTTTCCATTCCTTTGATCCGTCGTCATCCCAGCGTTCGAGATTCACGCCGTGCTCGAAGACGCCCGGGAAATTGCCCCGCTCGGATTCTGTCCAATAACCGTAGTGAGACATTTCGGATTGGAACCATCGTTTATCACCGCTGGCTCGAACGAGCGCGTAGTGGGCCCTCACGTTGGGCTTGTCTGGTGAATCCACTTTGAACTGGTGAAAGTCATCCGCGAGCTCGAAGCCGAGCCCGGGACTGTCCGGCACTTTCGCAAAACCGCCCTGTATTTCGATCTGCTCGCTGATGAGCTGGTGTTGATACATGTTGACGCAGGTGATCATCGGCCACTGCGCGTGAGTGGCCACGCAGCCGAGGTGCAGCCCCCAGGTGGTGGTGATGCCCGTGCCCACCAACTGCAGCCATCCGGGCAGATTGAACCTGGCCGCACACGCGAATTGATGCAGCGTAGTGTAAGCACCACCTCCAATGACAAATCCGTCACAGACCTGTTCACTGACCGCGGTGGGGAACGGAGGATTCCCGAAGTGCATGGCGATGGCACATCGCGTCTGGGAGCGGATACGTTGATTGCCCGCGACATCCTGCTGGGGTATGGGCGACTCCAGGAACGCGACGTTCGGGCATTTCTCCAGCTTCCTGATCACGCTTACCGCATTTGCTGAATTCACCAGATGGCCATTGAAGTCGAGGTCAATCTTGAAATTCTCGTTGGAACTGGCGGCGGTCTGTTTAACCTGTTCGTAGACATCGAACCAGGGCCGCGGCTTCTGCTTCATGGATGTGTATCCGAGCTCGACAGCCTCCCTCGCCTGCGCTGCGTAATCTTCCGGCGGCATATCGATGGCCCACCACGAAATGGGGCAAAAATCACGATGCTTCGCGCCCATGAGCTGGTAAGCGGGAACGCCCATCGCCTTCCCTGTGACATCGAACAGCGCCATCTGAACTCCAGCACCCAGCGAATCGTCCCACAGAAATTCCGCCGGGCTCCTCCCTTTCAGCTTTTCCGTAACGTTCTCTTGGACCCTGCTCCAGGTATACGTCGGCAGCGTTTCGCCAAAACCTTCCACACCGTTGTCGAGCTCAATTCTGCAGATTTGAAAAATGCGCCAACCATGAAGCTGGCGCTCCATATTGCGCTGAGGGATTTCTTTGAGCGGAACGTCAACGTAAAAGAATTCGACTTCCTTAATCTTCATCATGCGGTCTCTCTGGTATGCGAATAAGCAGCGACCGCGGGACGTTACAGGGAAGCGAGCGGACCTTCAATATCTGTACCCGCGCTGAGTCTATACCTGCCACCGGGAATCAGGATTCAAGATTTACGGATTCAGGATTCAGAGGGATTCATCCGCCCAGCACCATTCACCATTCACCATTCACCATTCACCATTCACAATTCACAATTCACAATTCACCACCCCACCACCCACCTCATCCTCCCGATTTCGCCAATGCCTGATCGAGCCGCTTCACGAAAAGCGACGCAGGAACGTAGCCGCTGGTATTGAAGATCTGCCGGCCATCCGCACGGGTGAAGATGATGTACGGGGTGACGTTGCCGCTCGGTTTTAATCGCAGGAGTTGTTTCAGATTTTGAGCCACGTCGACCTTTGCCAATACGAATTTATCCAGGCGTGCTTTTACCTTTGGATTTGCCAGTGTTGATGTCTCCAGTTTCCGGCACTGTTTGCAGTTGGCGCGGTAGTAAAATAGCAGCATCGGCTTGCGACTTTCTGCCGCCTTTTCGGCCGCTGCTTCATAAGAATCCAACCAGTCAGCCCCGTTGCTGTTCAAGGGTGCTGAATAGACCAGGGCGAGGACCAGGAGGGATAGTCTGGACATGAGCGTGTCTTTCAGAGGAAAGCGGAGGGCGAAAGAAGTGGATTCTACAGATGTCCGGTTTGCTTGCCGGATTCAGCGATGTTAAGTGGAACCCGCGGAGAATCTAATCCACAATCAGCAGGCGGCCATAGGTGACGACATGGGAACTTCAAGAAGGACTATCGGAAGACTGAACTGTACAGAGATAAACGGAAACAATACGGAAGAATCGCCTGAGGCCGCGGTCATTCTCTGTCATGGTTATGGTGCACCCGGCGACGACCTGGTTGACATCGGCCACCACGTGCTCGGCATGGATGATCGCATCGCAGATCGCGTCCGTTTCGTTTTTCCTGAAGCGCCCATATCCCTGGAAGAGGCCGGCATACCAGGCGGTCGTGCATGGTGGCCTCTGAGAGTGGCCGAACTGATAGAACTGGCCGAATCGGGCGATTTCGAGCGCGTCGTCAAAAGCGTTCCGGGCGGCATGGATGAATCGCGGGACCTCGTGCTGGAAGTGGTGCAGCAGGTTTGCGACGAGACATCGCTGCCGCTGAGCAAGATCCTCATCGGCGGCTTTTCACAGGGGGCCATGCAGATGGCGGATGTCGCGTTTCATCTGGATGAGAGCCCTGCCATCCTGATCCAGATGTCAGGCATCCTGATAGCGCTCGACAGATGGAAGGAACTCGCACCGAATCGCAAAGGCATGAAAGTACTTCAGAGCCATGGACAGATGGATCCCATTCTGCCTTTCGTCGCTGCTGAATGGCTCAGAGAGTTCCTGCTGGAATCAGGTATCGAGGTCGAATTCATTCCCTTCATGGGCCCGCACGCGATCCCGGGTCCGGTTCTTTTCCGATTAAAGGAACGGATTGTTGAAGTGCTGGATGAGGAGGATCCGGGCTGATAGCACGGGACGCTACTTGCGCAACTTCGGTATGAAGCCGACCGAAGTCTCCATCCAGTTCCCGCAACTGCAGCCACCGCCTCCTTCGGGTGACAGGAGCATGCCGCCGGCGGGGATGGTGCTGATCCAGCAATCGGGACGAAGCCGATTCCATTTGCTGGTCTTGCCGCCTTTAAAATCCCACATGGTGATCGTGCCTGCACGGAACAGGAAAGCATGCTCCGTCACCGCGTACGTTCCACATCCGCCGCCCGGCATGTTGCCCGGCAGCGGCTCGCCGGTGTCGAGACGGAATGTCCTCGGCCGGACGGCGACCAGGTTGCCCACGATGGCGGGGCGCGACATGTGTGAGCCGTGATGTCCCTCATTCGGCCATTCGAACGTGGTCTGCCAGGCGGGCCCGCCATTGGCGGCACTGAACGCATCCAGGCTGTAATGGCCTTTCTTGCCTTCCGGGCGTGAGCCGCAGATGACCAGCTTGCCGCCTCCGTAGGCCATGTAGAAGGTGACTTCGCCGTCCGGCGTATCGATGGGCTTTTCCCAGATTTTTCGGCCTGTTGATACGTCAAGGGCCACCAGAAACTGGTCTTGCCACATCTCGATCATCCCCACCCGGCGGGACTGGGAGGCGACGGTTTTTTCATTCCGGATTTCAACGAAGAAAACTTTCCCGTCGGCGATGGTAATCGTTGGATTGATCACTAGACCGTTCTGATAGGCCCAGACTTTTCTACCATCTACCTTTTGCACAGCGAAGAGGTTGTCGCTGCAGACCTTGGAGTTAACCGGACCTTTCTTCGAGTCATACCAGCCTTCACTACCGCCGCCCCAGAAATTCGTGTAAGCGGAATTCTTCTTGACTGCACTGCCGATGAGCAGCTTGTTCTGGCTGGCGATGTATCCCCAGTCAAAGGCCCATGACTTTCTACTGTCCGGGACTACATCGATCTGCTTGAGCGTTCGGCCGTCCGCAGCATTGATGACCCAGCACCTGCCGCGAATGGCGGCGTAGATGTGGTCGTCATCCGCGCACCAGTTGCTGCAATCGCGTGGCATGTTGAATCTCTCAAAATTGGGAAGACCGAGTGTCCAGAGGACAGTTCCGTTGTACGCATCGATCGCGATGATCCGATGCAGGCCCTGGATGAAGAGCCGCCCATTAGTCGCCAGCGGCGCAGGTTTGCGGCCGTTGCGATCGGCCTGATTGCGCGGGCCGGGGTGGCCGAGCCATTGAACGTCCATGTCTTCGCTCTTACGCGCTCCGCTGAGCGACTCTCCTCCGAATGCTGAATTGTCCGCGCTGCCGTACAAGTGAGACCATTCGCCTGTACGAGCCAATGGAGGTCGGATGACTTTGTTCATTCCGGGCAATGCGGCTGAGTTCACAGTGACCACCTTCAATCCCAGTTTCCTGGCGGCAACGCCTGAAGCTTCAGTAGGAACAAGAGCGATGCCGCCTGACGGTCGAAGAATATCAAGCAGGCTGGCATCAAATCTCTGTTTTTCCGATTTCGGGCTCGCCTGCGAGAGAACGAGGTTGGCAAATCTTTTCGGCAAGTGCTGGAGCCGACTGGCGTGATGGACCGTAACGCGGCTGCCGTAGATGCCGGCCTTTTTGAATCTGTTTCGCGCCTCCTCCATCCTGGCCCTGTCCTGCTCGAAACAGATGACTCGTAAATCAGTGCCGCGGATCAGTTCGATCGCGAGGCTGCCATCGCCCGCATCCAGATCCACGCAGATGCCTTTCTTTACCTGGGTCGTTCGTATGATTTCGGCGGCGATGTTTGCCAGCTCTGCATCATTGGGAGTGCTCTCGAGATCGGTTCCGGATTTGAAATTGAAGTGAGTGTCTAATTCAAAATCTGTGTGGGTATTACGGATCGAATAGCGGTAGAGACGATTCCGGCGAAGGTCTGTCAGACGTACCTCATGGCTGGTCTTTTTTGACGGATCTTTGAAGGTCCATTGGTCCTCGTTATCCGACCAGTTCAACGAAGTCGGCATCGGCTTGTGAGTCTGCCAGCGTACCACTGCGCTGTTGTGAGTCTCAAATTCATGGACGGGGCCGAGGGCCAGCTCGAGTGGCTGCTGGCCGGCGGGCAACAACTTTACTCCTTCTTTGAAATGGTTCTGAATCTCGGCCTCGCTGAGAGCGGTGTTGTAGATCCTGACTTCACGGAGGAGGCCGACAGCGCGAAAGTACTCGTCCTTATCGTGGTAAGCGGCCAGTTCGAAGAATGCCTGGGGCGGGTAGTTAATATCGCCTTTCTGCGCGGGTGAGGCGCTCTCGAGTTTGCCGTTCACATAAACACGCATCTCTTTGCCGTCGTAGGTACCCACCACGTAATACCAGGTGTGAGGTTTGAAGGCAGATTTCGCCTTGAGATAGGTAAGCCTCCCCGGGCCTTCCTTGCCGCAAACGGCAAAGCTGAAAAATGAACCGGAAAACCCCAGTATCCATCCGCGCTCGTAGTCGCCGTTGTCCTGAATGACGCCTGCGAGGCCGCCCCATTGCAGCGGCTGGTTCACCTGCACCCAGGCTTCGGCAGTGATGGTGCGCGTGGGATGCGGTATTTTTTTGAAGTGGTTGGCGACCATCACGCTGGTCTTGCCGTCCAGTGCAAGCGACTGGATTTTGCCTGCAGCGTGGAGCCGCGAGTTGCCGAGAATCTGAGCCTTCCCGTCAGCCGCCAGATTGCGAACGTCGGAGCCGCCGGCCGCCGGCTGCTGAAATACCCACCGATGCTGCAGGCCCTCTTCTTTGACCTTCGGGATCGGAGCAAGCTCCACGGGCTGGGTTGTCTCTTCTACAGATTCCTCACGCGGATTCTGCTTCTTTTCGATCACGATTTTCTTACCGCCCTTGCGGAAACAGTAGATTCGACCTTCATCCGTGCTGACGTAAAGCGCGCCATCGGAAGCAGCGAGACCGAAGGCGTTGCCGTGAACGCTGGATGACCAGACCCTTCGGCCATCGCTGGTGCGAAAGGCTGAGACCTTCCCCGCCCCGCCAGCGATGAGGATGTCTCCGGCAAGGATCAGGGCGAGTGGGACGTCACACGGCGCGCGCCAGAGGTTTTTTTTGTTCGCGCGGTCGAAGCAGGTAAGAGTGGTGTCATTCAGAATGTATGCGAGCGTATCCGCGACGATCATGGCGTTACCGCGCGAGGTGGCGATGGTCTCGCGAGTGGTTGCGTTGCTCGTGATGATGTTGTTGCCCTTCTTTGGCGTGCCCGGCCCGTGGATCACCGTGTCGTCTTCCGCCAGCAGAACGAATGAGCCTCCACCTCCTTTGAGGCCGCCCGCGGGTTTACCGGTCAGTCGGCTGAACAACAGCGGCGCGACCCGGCCCTGGGGGAGCACGAGTCTCTGTCCGGAGGCGAGAATGGCACCCTCCATCGTCTGAGATTTCAGCCGTTGAACATACCTCCCATCGCCATCCGGTTTGCCGGTCTCCGCATTCACCGCGCAGAGATAGGATTCCTTCCAAGGTAAAAGAGAATGGCCAAAGTAAGCAGTGCCATCGCGCACAGCGACGCCCGTTCGACAAGGCCAGAACGAGATCAGCCGGCCGTTGTGAATGACCAGCCGGTGATCGGGGTTGGGATTGAAACTCCAGATGAGTTTTCCGGACTCAGCACTCAGGCAGTAAGCGTTGCCGTCATCCGAGCCGAAGTAGACTTTTTCTCCCGAAACAGTCGGTGCGCTTCGGACCGGCCCGTCCGTGCAGAACGACCACTCAACAGTCCCTGTCTTTGCATCGAGGCAATAAACGGAGTCATCAGCGTTCGAGCTGAAATAGACGCGCCCTCTGGCGATCGCAGTGTGGAACACCGGGTCATAGTTTCGCAGAGATCGGAGACCCCGGATGCGTGCATAGGCATCCCATCTGGCCGGGCCCGGCCATGCGGGTTGGGGTGGAAGAGATGAGCGATACGTCCAGACGGCCCCCAGGCCGACGGTCTCCAATCTTTCGTCTGTCTTCCCGCTTCGAAGGCTGTCATGCTGGTACGTCGGCCAGTCTCCCGCGGAGACGGCAGCGCAAATGAGGAGGACGGCCGGAAATCGAACACTCATATTCTCTGAACTGTTCATCACCTACGCAGATTTGAGCTTGGTGATCTCTTCATCGACTTTCGCGAGTTCGCCTTCCAGGTTCGCTACTTCGTCATCCTCGACCTCTTGTTTCTTTGCTCCAGAGATCTGCTGGAGTAAACGCTGTTTGAGCTTCTTGAGAATGTCCAGCCGTTTCTTGTCCCGTCTGTTCATGATGATTTTACTGGTGAGAGTAATGAAGCAGCCGTAACTATATGGCCTGGAGTTGTTGCCGCAAAGTCAGCGCCTGTCATAAATCCGCTTGGCTCTGTTTCGGGTAAGAGTGGCGACTTAAAGAAAACAGGGGGAATCGCTAAAGTTTTCTGAGACCTTTCGATAATAAAAAAGGCCGGTTTAACGTCTGGCGAAAATGCAGCTCCGGAATCGCCCGACCAGTCCCGGTCGCTCTCCTACAGGTTCTCCTCCTGAATCTCCTGTTCAGTATTCAACTCCACGAACTCAGGGTCTCACGGCCCGGTGAATACGAACAGGAATCATGGCACAGGGAAGTCCGTCCAACCAGGATGGCCAACCGCATCCGAATCTTATCCGGGATGCATACGGCCTAATCAGAACTCACGATGAGGATCAGGCTGATTCCACCGGTGTTCTTCGGACCTCCTACAGCGTTTCGCACATGCCGACCGGCCACATCCAGAGGCTCAAAGAATTCCAGGCTCTCCAGGCAAGGCGCGCGATGGAGTCGATGTTTTATGGCGTGCCAATATCGAAGCCGAAAAGCAACGAATCGGGAAGCGGGAATCAGGAATCAGAACAGACCTGAGGAATTCAAGTCGCGCACTTCGTGTGTCAGTTTTCCGGATTGTCACTTCCCAGCAGCTTGTTCCGATATTCCGGCTCAAGCCCGGCCCTGGTGATGATCTCGCTGATCGGTGAATCGTCGATGCCGTCAAAGCTCCAGTGGCCCGCCATGCCTTTCTCGGTCCCGCGCTCCGCCTCAGGCAAATCGTGATGGGATTTCGTTTCATTGGCCGAAAGAGCCCGGTCGTAGATGCGGACCTCGTCGATGATGCCTTTGAAGTAGTTGTACCCGTCCTGCCTTCTGCCGATATGAACCGGATCGCGTCCGGCCTTCCTCTTCTTGCCAATCGTTTTTGAAGCGACCTGCTTCCCGTCCAGGTAGACGATCAGCTCTTTGCCGTCGTAGGTCATGGCTGCGTGATGCCACTGCTTGAGCTTGATGGCACCCTTTTGGGACCATGCCGAATTCTCGTTTCCTCTTCCACCGCCGATATTGAGGTAGGCACCCACCCGATCCACCTGGACCATCAGCGCGTAGTGTCCCTCGATCCATTCGTTGCGGTTCTTGTTTACCAGCCACCGTCTCGTGTCTTTGCCCGATGGGAACCTGTCGAGATAAACCCATGCCTCGACGGTGAGCTGTTCCGGATCAAGCTTTGGTGTGTGAGGAGCTTCGTGAAAGCTACCGGTACCGTCGCAGAGCAGGCCGCTGCCCACTTTGCCCGGCACTGTCCTCGTCTTGCCGAAATGGTTGTCCTTCCACGTATGCCAGTCCCGGCCGCATTGATTGAACCGGACGGGTCTTCCGGCCGTTGAGTAGATGACGTTTTCAGCGAAGAGATAACTCTTGCTTCCCTGGTCGATGAACATGCCATTGTTGGGCGCGGCCTGAGCGAATCGGCTGCGCTTCACGTCATGGATGTGGTTACCGCGAATGATCGTGCCGGGCTGGAGGCCGAGCGTGTAAATGCCACCGCCATCTCCGAGCTCCTTCATCACGTCGAAGATGTGGTTGTTTTCGATCCGGTTTTCTTTGCACGGCGTCGGCTTCGGGTCCCACTGCCAGCCGACGGATATCCCGGTGTAGGGCAGGTCGTGCACGCGGTTGTTTGTGATGACGGCGCCCTGGGAGAAGCCAGCCCAGATGCCCACCGACCCGTGAAAATCCACTCCGCATGCATGGACATGATTGTTGGCGATGCGGTTGTTCTTCGGGACATCCTCTTCTTCCTTCGGGCCGCCAAGCATGATGCCGTTGCCACTGACGTCGAAAACATGATTGCCCTCGATCACGTTGTTGCGGCAGCGGGTGACAAGTTCGATGCCGCAGCCGCCAACGTGCGCGATGCCGCCGTCTGTCAGACTGGATGACTCGACGTAATTCCACCGGACCGCGGCTTCGATACGTTTCCATGCCTTCTTGTCCTTTTCGCTGGTGATGTAGTGACATGCCTGGACGCCCATGTAGCCGCCAGGAGGCAAGTCCCACGCAGCATGCTCGAAACGGATGCCCTTGAAGTGGAGGTTGCGCACCGGGCGTTCGGGTGTTCCGGCTACCTCCAGCAGGCGCGTGAGCATAGGAGCGACCACTTCTGCTTTCGTCATGTCCTGCCCGGGGAGAGGCAAGTAACTCAGAAATCCGCTTTTGGGATTGAGATGCCACTCGCCCGGCTGATCGAGAAACTCGACGGCATTCTCAAAATAGCTCCATCTGCCCTTGCGCGGGGTGTTCCACGGGAGAGGCGGGATGTGCGGCAGCGCAAGAGTGACGATGCCGGTCTCTTCGTTAACGCTCTGGACGCGCTTTCTGTTAATCGCCCAGTTGCCCCGCATAAAGACCTCGACCGCCGAAGGATTACTCCATCCTTTAACCTGACCGGGCGGAAATTTCAGTGTGAAGCTCTCCCTGGAATTGCGGGCATCGAGCATTTGGAGGAACGGGCTGGCCGAATCCACGTTCGGACTCCGCGCCCGCAGGGCCCGAGCCTCATCGACGTACAGTTGCCGCGGAGACCATGCACCATCTTTCATTGCTGCCGCTTCGGCAGTCCAGAGATCATTTGCAGCATGTTTCCATCCAATGATTCGTCGCCCGCCGCTGATGAGCACTGTTTCGCCTGGATAGCTCTCGTAGCGGATCGAATGTTTGTCCGTTCCGGAATCTTCGGGTCCAAAGGTGAGGGTTTTTGCCGGACGGTAAGTTCCTCCCCGGACGAGAACCTTCACGTCTGATTTCAGCCCACCAGCGATCCGCTTACCCACGGCGTCACGAGCCCGCTCAACAGAAGCGAAGGGGCTCTGCAGTGTTCCGGCATTCGCATCATTGCCGTCAACCGCCACGTAGAAATCGGCTTGAGGACCGGATCTCTCCGCCGGAGCTCTGGTGACCATCAGACCAAGAACGCAGACTATCAGGGGAAGTTTCAATGGAGCTCTCCTGTTCGACATGAAAAAGCCGCGGGTCCAATCCAATTTGCGGAGATTTTATCTTGTTTGCTGGAAGCTACCGGACTCAAGCGAGGGAAGGCCGGTCAGGGTGCCCGTGATGCACTTGAATGTCCTGCTCATTTGTTGGTCTTGAATACCTGGTCTGGCAACAACGATAGAACCGGTGGTAGTTTTTTGTCCAGGATAATGCTGCAATCTTCGAGCACACCCTCATCCGCCCTCGTCAGTTCAAGAGACCATGTCTTGCCTGCATTTCCTTTGACTGGGACTTTCAAGCGAATGCTGCTCTGCCTCGCGCTCGTCTGAGCACTGGCGGACAGTTGACCTTCTTGGTCATACACATTGATGCGGACGGTTTCGGCACCGGAGCCCATGGCAACGAGTTCGAACTGCTCTATCCCTTCAGGGACATAAAAGAAGAGGCGCTTGGCCCCGTAGATCATTGAGAGCTTTTCTCCGGCGAACAGTCCCAGAGAGACATTGGAGCTCACCACCGAATACGCGCAGGTTCCCGCCGACACTCCCAGAAGATAGACGCCGTCGTTTCCGGCAGTGAACTCGACCTTTCCTTTGTCCCCATGGGGAATCGTTCCGGAGGCGAGCTTGTTCTTCGAATCTCGAAGGTCCCAGGCGAGGAGCGAGACGTATTTGGCGATCGGGACATTCTGAAGCACGACCTCAACTTTCTGGCCGGCTCTGGCTGCGATGACCAGCATGTTGTCCCTGCGCAGTTTGACCGTTGGAAAGTCCACCGTGCCGGCAGGTTGTGGTGCGGTCAGTCTGAGTGGTCCTTCGATGGCGCCGAAAACATCGACCGCCCAATTCTCCGGGTTCACTCTCGGCTCATGCTGGGATTTGAAATTGCCTGAAACGATGGCTTTGTTCGCCCATGTGAACCATTTCCAATACTCCGGATGAGTCTCATCGTACTTCGGCCCTTCGTAGAAGACCCAGTAACCGTCGGTAATGTCCGAGATCATGACAGCGTTCTTACCGCAGAATTCGGGGTCCGCGCCTCGGACCGCAGGATCGATGCCGCCGGCGTAGATAAACGGGATACCCGCCTTCTTTGGAACATCTTTGCGCGCCAGGAGACGGCCGCGATTCGTCCGGAGCGCTTCCGATTGAGGCAGCAGCCGTGAGGACCTCCCATAGGTCGATGCATCGGCCAGGATGATGGGCGCTTCTTCGGTTGACCATTCCGGATAGCAGGCATTGACCATGAAGAGCGTTCCGGGCGCGGGGTAAATGCAGAACTGAAATGAAGCGTTGTGTTCGTCAACGGCCTCCCGCAGTTTTCTGCATCGCTCTTGCCAGTGGCCGATTTGAAAAGTGGAAAACTCGCCATGCAGGCCCTTCTGTTCCAGCCATTTCTTTCGTTTCGAATATTCCAGCTCCGGCAGTTCGGTTTTCATTGATTGAGCGAAACGCTTCAGAATGGCGTCGTCATAGGAAAGGCTGTAGAGATTCCCCTCTTTGCCTTTGGCGTAGTTCTCGTAGTCGAGGAACACGCCAATGAGGTGCGGCTGTGCCTTGCTCATTCTTGCGTACTCGATGATGTAGCGGCTCGTCCATTCCCAGAATTCGTCCGAATTCGGACTCCAGAGCGGCTGCTCATTACCGCTCGGCCAAACGACACGTCTGCCATTGGCCTTCTCACCGGCAGGAGCGGTCAGCGTGCCGCGCATCCATGGCATGTGAAAGATGTCGTACTTCTTGCACCAACTGGTCACCTGTCTCACTTCCGCCAGGTTCTCATGACCGCGCCTGGGCGAGAAGACGTTGAATCCGGCGCCCGCAGCTTCTTTAACCATCCATTCCCTGGTCACCCAACCCTCCGTCGGCTGCATGACTTTATCCACCAGAATCCTCAGTTTGACCTTGCGGCCGAGGTCTGCTCTTTCGACGGTTTCCCCGCCGGTAAAACCATTGGGGACCAGAAGTGCGAACACGCCGGCC
>Ga0207984_1001251_pt1 | contig 13055 bp, 7 predicted proteins | sample ETNtaG_30_FD_185760 | JGI IMG/M metagenome (GOLD analysis project Ga0207984, IMG submission 185760) | Marine microbial and viral communities from oxygen minimum zone, Eastern Pacific Ocean - ETNP201306PF43B (SPAdes) (version 2) | ecosystem: Environmental > Aquatic > Marine > Oceanic ...
TAGCACGAATTCGACCTTCAGAACTAACTTAGGCATTCTATCACGGTTGTGATTTCAGGGTAAAGCGGTGGGGATGCTAGCAGGAATTGGAATGACCAGTCTTCTCAGGCTACATTCTTCTGGATGGTGGGATGTACTTCCATGTTTGACAATAGCTATATGATACCCCCACAAGGGGGGGACCGCCGTAGGTGTGCCTTACCTGAAAAATTCAGGCAAGATACCAATTAGAGAAGTGCCTCGACTATGGGACCGATGGTTTGTGCCATTCTCATAAATCCCACATCTGTTGGGTGAATCCCATCGACGGTGCCTTCCCCATCGTCTCCGAGCAATCGTTCGCCTGGGATATACAGCAAATGTTTCACACCCGCTTGCCTAAGACGATTATAAGCTGAGTGCAACTCCATGTTTTTCTCATTTGTGTTGTCTCGGGCAGATTGTACGAATAGATGTTTCTGATAGGTGATGTTTTCTACGAGAACGATGGGGGTGTCGGGATGGGCGTTGCGTAGTATTTGTACGAATGGTTCAGTACGTTTGCGAATTCCATTTGCGTTGACATTCGGGCAGTAGTCCAAGAGATACACAGCCGGGTCGAGTTCGGCGAGGAGCTCGGCCATCTCCGGTTCGGCCTGCCCGTTTCCTGAGAAACCGAGGTTAATAATTGGTTGGTCAACCCAACGCCCTATAATAGCTGGATAGGACATACCTGATCTCGAAGCACATCCTCCATGCAGGATACTAGTACCATACATGACGATTGGCTTCGTTGTGCGTGCAGGAGCTTTTTCGATTTCGGCTTCCGCATTTACACCTATCTCCACTTTTTCAACACCGTTGTAGAGAGGTAAGTAGAGGATAAACTCGTGGGGTTGACCATCGAGTCCTCCAACCAATTCGGCTTCGTTTTCTGGGAATTTTTCCGGTTGGCCTAAACCAATCCAATGATATTGTTTGTTCTTGGGGCGCAATGGATCCTTGATATAGAGGTCGAGGCCAGAAACGCCTGTTGCAGGCATGTGAACCATGGCTAGATTTTGATTCCACAGTCGCCACCGCGCGCTAATTGCTTTGGCTGATGTTACAAACCTAACACAAATGCCAGCTGAATGTTGTGCCAGTTGCCACACTGGCTCGCGTACAATATCCTCTGCTTTTGCTGGAAGTCGGGCATAAGATCTCTGAGTGTCCGACCATCCTTGTCCCTCAGTGCCAAATGCCTGTATATCATACCAGCGGAGCCCTTTTTCTGGATCAGTTTTTTCGAAGTTTGGATCGAGGTCTTCGATTTGCGATTTTTTCGTAATCAGAGGTTCCTATCAGTGGGTAATCATAATAAATTGACTAAAAACCATTACTATTTTTCAGTCGTAGCGAATAGCCAAGTTTGGCCATCATTAATCTAGGCAATATTACAGGTAGTTGGGATATGATGTCAACCTTACGTTTTTGGGGTAGTATGTTGTTGTTTATTTTGGTGAGTTTTCAAAATCCTGTACTCCCATCAATTGATAGCTTGGAAATGATGTAGCGTGTCACCTGTCAAATATTATTAGGTATCAATTGGCTATGAGTACAGGTAGTTACGAATATCGACTTTGATGCTTTTCCCATTCATTCAAAATTGCCTACAGAAGACGAGTTGTCAAATCGCAGATCAACTACCACGGGACGATGATCACTGGCATCCAAGGAATCCGTCGGTAGAATGCCAGTATTCGAACGGAGGTGCTGAGGTAGATCCGTTGCATCGAAAACGAATGACTGTTCAATCGTTACGCCGTTGACCGAACATAACAGATAATCTAGCCTCCCGGGAACAAACGGTTGGTCAGCATCATACCAAGTAGCATTCGTACGACCATCGAGTTGATAGGCATCTACTACCTGAACCTGATGTCCCATTCTGTTACATCCTTCAATCAGATTAGTTAAGGGTGCGTGTCCACCGACAAGGTTAACATCACCACCGAGAATCATTACATCAATCTGTTGGTTGCCAATACTCGCAGCGATTGCATTAATGAGTGAACGAACTTCGGTTAAGCGTGTGACTTCCTCACGGCTGTTGACACGACCACAGCATTTCAGGTGGATGGCACATACGAATACATTCGTATCATCGACATTGACGATACACGACGCCTGCCGTACTGATCGATTAGTTTGATTCTCATAAGGGACGGTATCAAGGGCATCAATCGCCTTGAAGGGAAAGGATGAAACGATGGCGCAACGCAGGTTTCCACCACCGGAACCAAGATGCACATACCAACGAGCATTATCACTAAGAGGGCAATGGTTGTTGAAGAAGGTTTCAATAGTATGTTGCGATTGCTGGCTAGTGAGTTCCTCGAGAAGAATGATGTCAGCGTCAAGGGCGCGTAGCGTACGCACAAAAGGCAACGGTGTATTCAATATGGAACCGCGTTCGATATTCCAAGTAATAACACGAAGATGGTTACCTGCCATACGTTCGAGCGACACTTCGTTGGCTGGTTTCCAAGGTGTTGTTTCCAGTTCAGGCAGGTGGAGTGTGAGGGAGGGAATTGCATCGACGACATCACCAGCTACCGTCGTTGCTATGATGCGCATAGTTATCTTCTTGCCCGTAAAGAGCGTGCGGCCATGTAGACTTACGCCGCGCTCGATACGTAGCTCCGACTGTGGGCTAGCGATGGTTGGTGCAAACGAAATACCCAATGTATAAGGGCTTTCATGCCACGTAGTGTCGTTGGTCGGTGAACGATGATAAACTTCTGCTACCAGTCCCATGCCGGCCGCCTCTATGTGGCGGTTGGTCGGTGCTGTGCAGACAATTGCAAGATCAGCACCAAGTAGTGGACCATCGGTACGGCCCGTGGTCACATCACCGTCAGCGTCAAAGTAAAGCGTTAACTGACCGTCCATTGCTTGAAGATTCACGGTGCGCCGTAACTCGAGCATCAGATGGAGGTGGTGTCCATCAGAGGCGTACCGGATCGAGCCAAGATCAACGAACCCATCCTCGGCATCGACGGGATCGACCAAAATTTCGACCTTTTGATCCCAGTCTCCGAACTTACCGTCGATGGCGATAGCCCCAGCTCTGACATAATGGAGAGTGCATAACAGAAACACGGTAGTGTAAACAATAACTGACACTGAGAATCGAACCAAACGGCATGGCAGAATATTGACGTTATTCATATACATTGTTTAAACTCGTATTGTCTTTCTTGTTATTTAAGTAATATGCCTTGGTAGTCTTCTGGCACGTTAATCGATCAGAATATTTTTCCTGATTGGGGGGGACTTTTTTCGTTAGCATAATTTTCATTCTTCCTGATTTTTTATCTCAAGTGAGTGGGTTGTGGGTTTGTATTTCTACGTTCGCCTTTCTTGTTGAGTTTGCTCAAAAAAAGATTACCTGTCCTGAATCATTTGTATGTTAATATCGAGAGTGTGGGTTTAGTTCTACAAGTCTGTGTCAAAGGTGATCGACGGTTTCCACCCCAAGCGTTCTTCCGTCCTCGTAACATCCGTGGCTTTATAACCGCCAGGTGTTGCCATCACATAGAAACACTCGTAGTTGATATCCTTGGCTTCCAAGGCACAGACTAGGGCAGAAGCCACATCGTGTCGGTCTATCGCTCCCCAAGAATAATCCTCGACGGCCATCCCATCAGTGGTCAACATCGTTTTCGAATCGATGATACTCCAAGGTCTAATCACTGCAATCGACATCCCATGCTGATCGTGAAAATTCCATGCCAATTCCTCTTGTAGCAATTTCGAAAGCGCATAAGGGCCAGCGGCCTTAAGTGGATATAGATCATGGTGCAGAAACGTTTCAGGTGGCTGTGGATAACCTCCGTGTACAGCACCACTGGACGTATGTACAAAACGCTTAATTCCATGAACGCGAGCGGCTTCCAACAAGTTGTACATTCCACTGACGTTGACTGTGAATCCAGGACCATTTTCTCCATAGGTGGGGTTGGGAGCCATAATAGTATTAACTACTGCATCGATTCCCTGCATAGCTGTTATGACGGTGGTGTAGTCGAGTACATCACCGACAATGGCGCTAGTAGATTCGACATTTTGAATATCAAAAGCTGTTACTTGATGTTGTTCGTTTAGCAACTCCAGCGCTACACGACCTACGAATCCAGCAGCTCCAGTTAGCAAAACGTGCATGTGCCGATGCTCCCGTGTTCTTTTATATGAGGAGGTGAGGTTGTTACTGCCTAGTTAGTACTATCAGATTTTGCCTATAAACCAATAGATTACCAAAAATTAATGATGTTACATGGTAAGCATGACGAGCTTACCAAAGGTTGTTGGAAATCCGAGCTTACGCGTCAAACGCAGCGGTTTTCGGGGGCTAATTGAGCCCAGCTTACTGATCTAGTTACAATGGCTTTGCAGTCGTTTTAAGAGAATTTGCGTTAGTATTATGGCTCAAATCGCACCTCTACTTCTGCCAAACTATCGGGCAAACCAACCACCGCAATATGGTCACCGATTTCAAGGCGTGTGTATCCATGTGAGACTAGCCGATTTCCATGTCGGGAGATTGAGAGGATCAGTACATCGTGCGGTAAATGTATGTCACGGATTGCCACTCCATTGAGGTCTGGGTTATTCATCTCAATTTCCATAAAGTCTTCATCCGGGTCCATCCCTAGTAGTAAGGAAGCAGTAAAGGGGGAACGGACAAACTGATCGAGCAAGCTGACCATGGCGGTTTCTGGATTTACTGCCAGTGCCAAGCCATGGAATTTTTCAAAATTGTTCGGATCCTGTAGCCGGACAATCACGTTTTCTGTGCCAAATTTTTCGTAAATAAGTTCGCATATGGTGAGGTTTTCCTCATCTGATAGCATTAGTACAACACTTTCTACCTGTTCTATGTTCAGGTCCCGGAGTGCCATTTCGGTAATTTCCGGCATTAATTCAATATGAGGCGATTCAACCGTTTTGTTAGCAAAAATTTCTTTGCTAAGGGTAACCAGCATGACATTCCATTCGTGGCTTTCGAGTTGCCGAGCGAGCTTAATTGATTGACCCTCCACTCCGAAAATGATGGCATCGCGGACGCCATCAAATTCAGGCTTTGTGGCACGCGTGTGGGATTCACCAACCCGATTGATCACCCATTTCAGGATAGGTGGTCCCACAATCTGGTTAAGTACAATAACTCCGATGGAGAGGGTGGCCAGTTCGGTTCCCCAAACACTAAACTCGACTGCAACCTCCTTTGCCAACCCCACACTAACTCCTGCTTGTGTGATAAAGCCAAAACCGAGTAGAAGGCTTCCAGGGCTGCGTTCCTGAGCGATCGTTGTTCCTACGAAACAGCCGACAAATATTGCAACCAATCGGACGGCAAAGAGAAGCAACACAATCTTCCAGACTTGCCCCAAGGTGTCAATTTGGAGCTCGATTCCTACTAAGGTGAAGAAAAGTAAGAATATCCCCGGCGACATTTTTTCAAGAATGTGTCGAAAATCGAATGCCATTCGAGAGTAATTGGTTACACAAAAACCAGCTATTAAGCAAATCAGAAGTGGTTCAGAGAAGAGGCCAATTGGAAGTTCAAACAAATGGAGATTATGAAGCTTAGCCGACAGGAAAAAAATGCTCAGACCGAGTAGCAAAATCAAAGTACCTTGGATCAGTAAAAAAGGTAAGGCCATGATCAAACGAAGGAGTAATCCAATAAGGATACCCAAACCAATATCAAGTAAGATTTCAAAGACCACGAAGATAAACAAACTTATGTTAAAGGCCGCCCCTTCAATGAGGACGTCAGCGACGGAAACCGAAATAGCGAAGATGATGATAACGACGGCATCCATTAGTACCGTTGCTCCCAACACTTTATGGGTAAACGGTCCGTGGGCTCGCAGTTCCTTTATAATTGCCAGTGCAGAGGAAGGAGAGCGAGCAATCATGATTGTTGCTCCAAGCATTGCAACGGCTAATATTTCTTTCTGAGGAAGAGACACCATAAAGGGGATTTTGTCCTGAATTAAGATGAAAGCCGTGATACCGATGGCTAATACGGCAATAACCAGCCCGCTAATAATGGAGACGATACTGCGAAAATAACCTTGGATGACTTGGCGTTCCAGTTCGGCACCAGCTGCAAAGCCGATGAAGGCGAGGGCCATTTGGCCAAGGAACAGGAACTGAGGAATATTATCAGTATGGACGAAATCAAGGACGAACGGCCCGGCAATGATCCCAGTAGCTAGGAAACCACTGATAAGTGGTAATTTGAGCTGGGAGAAGAGGTTGCCCATCTTTTGGGCAGCGAATACAATGATAAGTAGTGCTGCCAACAACATAGGAAGTGCACTCATAGATCCCATCGTGGCATTATAGACAATTGTGATTGTGATTGCAATAATTCTAATTGACAAGTTGTGATCAAGTCGAGTTTTTCGATTCTTCTAACAAGGCTAACTAGCAGTTGATCCGTTTTTTTATTTGTCTTTCTTACTGCAAAGAAGACAAGGTTGGTACAAGCTATGCTATAAATTTTTAACGTTTTTCGATTTTCACTGGTACGCCTGCTTCCAACTTTAAATGAATGGTTTGTTCTGATAACTTGTAGTTGGGAGTGGAACCTCGGCCATCTATTGACAGGGTAAATATCTGTAGCGGCACTCCCTGAAAATCCAGTGGAAGTCTCCAGTTACGGTTACTCCCATCTTTACTGTATGCGTAAATTGCTTCGTGAAGTAGTATGAATCGATCATTATCCTCAGCCAAAATTATCTCCTTAATTGTTACCTTCAGCGACTCTTGAGATTGAATACCAACTTCAGCCACAACGTCACCTGCATAGGTAATCCGCCAACCGTTACCAACCTCATCCCAGATCAACATCCCCCTTTCATTATAAAAATGATGGAGTAGAGTACCTAAATATATGCAATCCACAATTCATAATCGGTATTAGTCCGCAGACGAGCTCTTCTATTACTCCGATCTCTTCCCAGCCCGTTTGGTTAAGCATATTGGTTAGACGCATATTATCCATAAGTACTACCCCGTCATTTTACTCGTTCACACCTCCTTTTCTTGTTTACTTTACTTCCTACCTTCCCTTATATTCAGGGTTTGTCCTTGACAGGCTGATCTATTATGTTTTGACAATCCTAAATAAAGGGGGTAATAGTCCAATTTGCCGAAAATTTTTGAGATTTGATGCGCACTTTGGGATAACAGGTTACGGATGCTCTGGATTGGAAACAGAGGATAGGTATCAACTGTTTCCATGGTCGGACTTTGGTTTCAAAGCTAATATAGTCCCGCTCGGAGTGATGCTTGAAACCTGTAATGCCAAAATAACAGAAGTAAGTATCAGCAAAGATAAAAGAAACATTGGAATCCAATTGGCTGCTCCAGCACTTGAAATTACCAAGGGGATGATAATTATAAAGGGGCTTGATGCAGGATATCAGGTTTAAGACAGCCGAGCTAGCCACCAATGCCACGTTTTGAGGGAAGGCTCCCTACGGGTTGAAGACATGAGTTCAATGGAATGAATCGAGATTCAAGCTGAATAAGTTGGGCTTATCCTCATCGGTTTCCCTCTCAATTTTCGTCGATGCTCCAAGAACAGTCGATATTATTATCCTTGTAAAACTGTTTTAGTGCTGGTTTGTCGAACCATAGCTGGATTTCCTTGCCCAAAATGTGGCCGACACTGCTCACCTTCAGATAGAGGCCTCCCGCCGTCCAGCCGGGCATGATATTGTATTTTCCAGTTTGTGCGGCGTAGATGCTGAGCAGAGCCAGAGGTTCCATTGAATCAAGATTAGCGATTTTATGATTGTCCCCCAAAATTTCAATCACACTTTTCCCTTCATGAGGTTCCTGGAGCTTTGGTTTATCCATGACAGGGTTTTGAATGATGAAATCGTCTTCCAGAGTAAAAAGACCGCTATCGGGATGTTGTCTGGCTTCGATCAGGTTGTCACCAATTCGTTCCGCCATTTTCAAGAACTCCAGCTTCGGTTCCACCCGGAACAGATCAACCAGCGCGAAGATATAAGCGGGTTCTAAAGCATTAGTATTAAAATTCAAGAGCGGTTCGCTGTTTTTTTCGATGCCAATGTCTCCAATTCCGACTGCTTTGAGCATATCTCGAAGGTAGTCTCTAAATTCTCTCCTACCGTTGGAAACCCGATACCCTCGGGCACAAACAGAAGTATAGAGAGGCGTGATTCTTTGAGGTAGGAAGGCTCCTCCATTCTTTGCTCCAAAGTAGAGTTTCTCCAACCTGAAGGGACCCTCTATACGAAAACCTGTCAGATCCGTGCCGTCGATAATGATGCTTTTTAGCTTATTGCTCTCTTTATCGTATGAGGCATCTAGGAAACCGATGATGTGCTTTTCAACAGCTTCTTTGATGTGAGCCATTTCGCCTAAGCGGCTGTATTTCTGAGCATTTTCCACGATAGCAAGCATCCCCATCATTTGAGTAATTGTATGGTTCAATTGATTGCCCACATAGACTCTTGGTTCGGTGGCCTGTGGATATTTTCTGCCGAAAATGTTAAGACCTCGTTTGGAAATTTGCGGATGTACAAGATTGGGCCAGATACCGGTCTCCGGGTCTCGCTGTTTGATAATCAAATTCAATAATCGTTCCGCCCAGATTCGGGGTGCTTCTTCCTGTTTCTGATATCCTAAGCTGTATGCAGCATAAGCAAGGTCTAGTCCCACACTTATGAAAGAAAGATCGGAGCTTATGTCCGGATCTTTGTATCCGTCCCAGAATCTATTCCACGTGTTTGCATGATCAACCTGTTTCTTAAAATCACCGTGCCGGTTGTAGTGTAGCGCATTCCAATCCTTGACATTTGCCTCCCAAATACCTTTCATGAGCATTTCGCCCCGTTCAGGATTAACGGATCTGAGTAATTCCCAATAGGGGTATACATCCTCTATTTCGTGGACAACCCCTTTCATCCCATACGTATTGCCAGTGACCAAATCTACATAACCGTGACCGCCCCAGTGCAGAAGGCCACTTTCCTCATACCAATAATTGTTGAACATATATTCGGCGGCTTCTCCGGCAACGTTGACATATTCGCCTTCCCCGGTGAACTGGCTCAAGGAGGCTAGCAGTCTCATCAAATTTTGCTGGTTGTGGAAAAAACTCCAGACCGTCGGTCCCGGTTCGGTCCCGGTTCGGTGAGATGTTATGGATCTAGGAGCCTTTAAATGCTCTATGTGTATGCAGTCTGCAAAGAGAGGCATATCTTTGCAGCTGTATCTGTTCCTCCCATACTGTATGGCTGTATTTGCGTACTGGCGCGTTGCTTTTAAAAATCGGTTACTATCTATTTCATCGGCGCTCAATGCCTTTTTGCCAATCCAATAATCCAGTCTATCACCCATACTTTTTCCTTATGTTTGGTTAATTCCTTCCCATATTTGGTCCTAATTTCAGGATGGCAGCACGGCGTTCTATGCAACTTTGACTTTATTACAAGCAACTGTGGTTTGTTCACAAGCGATGATGCGATGAGGTAATTGCTCAGCTAAAAAGCGACTGTTCAGTCAACAAAATGTATAAGAGAATCTTTATGTCTGTTTATGTAATTCTTCTGGCTGAACTACTTTATCCCAAGATATCTTCAATGGTTAGTTGTCGCCCCGACATCTCCTGATTGGCTGCTTCTAGCTTTTCCCGGCTTGAAACCACACAAATCGCCCCCTTCGTAAAATTAGCTTCGAGCACTTCTAGCAAGGCTCTTTTGACCTCTTTGGGGGTGACATGCCGAAGTTGAGAGTAATGCTGTTCACGAAGTTCAGGGGTTTGTCCAATCAGATAACGTTGCAAAGCTTGGCCGGTTGCAGCTGCTGGTCGAATAGGTCTCTCGAATTGTTTGGCTGTAGCTATAATTGCATGATCGATGTCGGTTTGTGTCCATGCAACTTCACGAATGTAGTCAGCAACACCAGAAAATACATCCAGTGTTCTGCTGATATGTGGATCACGGTAAGAACCCAGACTGAGGACACTACCGAGAGGGCTATAATTGAACATCGCCCCGTAAGCATTACCCCTAAATCGGATTTCGTTCATGATATAGTCTAACCGAACCAGATGGGCACCCACTGTCAAAGCGGTCTTATCCGAATGGGAGTAGTGTGGGGCAGGGATTACTTGTGCACAGTGCGCAACTTGGATTGGGCCGGCTAAGCCTTCAGACGGTGGGACATCATACGGAGTAAATCCAATAGACGTATCCCCAATAGATTCATGACGCATATCGGATATCCAGTTTTTTAGGGTGTTTTGCACTATTGTAGCTGAATTATCCGAGCCGGTAAAACTCGCGGTCAAGCGGCCTCGCACTGGTAAGAAGTCCCGTATCGATTCAATCTGACATACGATATCTTCACTACACGTATCAAAATTTTTGTTGAATCCTTCGACAAGTGTCAGTTGTGGTAACCCATATACCATTTCGGCTAAATACCCTTCGGGTGTTAAGCCGCGCGCAGCATGGCTCATAGCCGTTCCTGACCCGTCATAAACCATGTCTGTTCGATATCTAGCCTGCGCTTGGACTAGCACATCCTGTAACCGGTTTTTGTCATTTGGCTCAATCGAAAAGAGTAGATCATGCAAGACTTCTAGGGCGGAAGACATTTGGTCGTCCAGAGCCTTCAAACTGAACTGAATATTCCACAAAGAATGATTGGCATCGTCAACACGAGTCCCAAAATCAGTCCAGCAGGAAATTCCACCAGTAGATGCCGCTGACCGCTGAGCAATCTGTTCATAATCCATCCCTGCTGCTCCCATTTTTCGAATTGCTTCAGTATAGCGTGGTAGGTATGGCCAGAGTCCTGAGGGCATTCCCTTGAGATTAAAGTTTAGAACCAGATAATTCACACCGTTGCTAAAAACATTGTTTCTTAACAACTTGACTCCATCAATGACTTCTATGTCTGACTGAATATGTGTAAGTTGATCTGGTAAATCACTTACTTTCAATTGTGGTAATGTTTCCAGCAACTCGGGAGAATTAGGCTGACTATTTAGTCTGTCAAGCTCTTCGGCATCTTCCGCAATTTGTTTAACCTGATCATCTGTAAACTGTGTACGTGTTTTTTTCATTCGTTCGGTAAAGGCCATGTCGATTCGAGATTGCATTTGGCCGTCAGGTTTCAGCATGGCAGTAAGCCGGTGAGAGTTTGCCAGTAGCCTAGAACGTATCAGTTGATTGAAAAGTTGGGGATCGGACTCGTAGCGACGTTTACAGTTAGACAAATGCTCGCTCATACGTAAGAAAATCAACGGGTTTTTATCATAGATCCATGAACTAATTACCCGATCCATCATGTGTAGTGGGAACATCGATTGAATTTCAAGGTAGTGGTATGCAGATTGCTGAAAGGCAGCCTCAACTCGTTCTGGATCAATTTCACTTTCAGCGATTTGGGATAATGTTTCGGTAATTAACTGGACAAAATCGTCGAGGTGGTCGGGTTCACTGCCCTTGAGTCCAACGCTAAAAGTACTTTCTCTACCGATCCCACCTGCTCCTGAAGCGATAATGTCTGCACCTAAATTTGAGGTTATAATCGCCTTTTTTAAAGGAGCTGCTTCATTACCTAATAGGATGAGACTGAGAATATAAAGCAAAGCGACATCTTCTGCGTCTGTGGCGTCGCCAATTAACCATTTAATTACCATATATGTTTTTTCGGTAGACGGTTCATCTTCACCAATTGGATATGTATCTACTGTGGATCTCGGTTGATTCCATCGCACCTGAGGTGTGATACTGGCGTCAACGTCAAGACGATTGAAACTATTGAGCTTATCAGATAAAAATGCCAAATACTCCGTGGTAAGTATATTCCCGTACAGAAAGAAGTAGCTGTTACTTGGATGGTAATAGGTACTATGGAACTCCTTCAAGGCTTCATAGGTCAGGTCAGGAATAGCTTCCGGGTCACCTCCAGATTCTTTCCCGTAGATTGTATCTGGAAGCAATTCGCGTGATATCGAGCGATAAAGGCGTGATTCAGGATCAGAAAATGCTCCTTTCATTTCGTTGTAGACAATACCTGTTATTGTCAGGTCGCCTGTAGGGTTTTCTGGATCCGAGGGGGCAAAATGATGTCCTTCACGCCTAAATGTTTGTTCAGTTAATAAAGGGTGAAAAACTGCATCAAAATATACCTCAGCCAAATTGAAGAGATCCTGTTTTACATTGCTTGCTACCGGATAATAGGTGCAATCTGAACCCGTCATAGCATTGATAAATGTTGCCATACTCATTTTTATCATTTCGAAGAATGGCTCTTTAACCGGATACTTGCCGGAACCTGCCAGAACTGCGTGCTCGAGGATATGTGGAATTCCAGTATCATCTGGCGGTGGTGTGGGAAAACTAACCGAAAACAGGTTCTCTGCGTCTTGGTTGTAAAGATGAAGCAATCGTGCTCCACTCTGTTTATGTTCGAGCTGGTAAGCTACCGACCGCAAAGCATCAAGAGGTGTTACGTCCTTGACCTCGAAGCCATTGGAATTTTGTCCTACATACATTGTTGTTTCTGGAACAGCTGACATTCATTTTTCCTTTTGCAAAAAATAAATTTACTCTAATAAAATCGAGATTCATACCTGATTATAGGAATCTAATAATCAGGTATAACTTAGTACCAAGCTTTCTCATGTTCCTTGAAAGTTTGCCAGTGGCATGTTAATCTATAAAGGCATGCAAAAAGTGATAATCTTTGCTCTGTTAGTTACTATGATATTACTCCCGCCTTTACAGACACACGCGGTTAGTCGGAAGACTCAAGGCAAGATCATACTTGCTTCTATTCTGACAGGAATTGCTATTCTAACCAAGTTGCTGGAAGAACAAGATCGAAAAGATATAGAGAAACTGCATAAAAAACTTGGCACACCAGACCATGTTATCGAGTTTCATCAGGGATTTGACAAAATACGAATCGAATGCTGGAAAAATCGAAAATACACTTTCAAAAATGGTGTTTTACAAAGACCTTCGCAC
>Ga0207984_1001262_pt1 | contig 12966 bp, 11 predicted proteins | sample ETNtaG_30_FD_185760 | JGI IMG/M metagenome (GOLD analysis project Ga0207984, IMG submission 185760) | Marine microbial and viral communities from oxygen minimum zone, Eastern Pacific Ocean - ETNP201306PF43B (SPAdes) (version 2) | ecosystem: Environmental > Aquatic > Marine > Oceanic ...
GTCAGATAGCCTCGCGCCTCTGGCCGCACACATTTACATCAAAGATTGAAAACTCACCTTCCGCACCGCAGCCTTGAGCCTCCAAGCGTCCGAGGCCGCCTTGGTTGTGGCATTCAGATTACTTCATCGGGCCCCGCCCCAGACCACCTTGCCCAGCACGACCGGGCGGTCGGCTCCTGTGGCGGATGGTAGATTGTTGGGACGGCCGTCGATGGTTTCGCTGGCGAGGATGGCGAAGGCGATGGCTTCTTTGGCGGAGGATGGGAGACCGAACTCGTCGGATGTCGTGACTCGGCTGCGGTCCTGGAAGGCGGATTGAAGGCCGTGCATGATGGTTTGGTTTTTTGCGCCGCCGCCGCTGACGATGATTTCGTCTATGGGGCCGTTGGGAAGGAGGAAGCGCTCGTAGCTGAGACGGATGGATTCGACCGTGAACGCGGTGGCCGTGGCCATGATGTCGTGGTCGCTCAAGTCGAGGACATTTGCCTTTTCCAGGACGGTCTCGACGAATTCCTGCCCGAAGAGCTCACGCCCGGTGCTTTTGGGTGGCGGATATTCGAAGTATGGATGGGCGAGTAATTCGTTAAGCAAATCGGGGCACGCTCGGCCGCGGGCGGCGGATTCGCCCCGGTCATCGAAGGTCTCTTCGCCAGCGGTGAGCTTGGTCATGAGCGCGTCAAGCAGCATGTTGCCCGGGCCGGTATCGAAGGCGATGACCTGTTCGGGTGAGCAACCGGGCGGCAGCCAGGTGACGTTGCCGATGCCTCCGATGTTCTGGATGGCCCGACCGTTCCGGCCGTCACGTAACAGCAGGTAATCGACGTACGGAATCAGCGGGGCGCCCTGTCCGCCCGCGGCCACATCCATGGGTCGGAAATCTGCGACGACGGGGACGCCGAGCGATTCGGCGATGATGGATGGCTCACCGATTTGCAGGGTCGCTCCATATTCCGGCAGATGATGGATCGTCTGGCCGTGTGAGCCGATGAGGTCGATGTCTTCGAGTGGAATGGACGCCTCTGTCGCGGCGGCTCTAATGGCTTCGGTGTAGACGCGGGCGAGCTCGAAATTGGTGATGCAGAGCTGGTCGATGCGGCTGGTTTCGACTTCGGCGAGCGCGAGGAGTCTCGAGCGGAATTCCGGATCGAATGGAATCTCGGAGAAGTGCCGGAGCTGGAATTCGATCTTCTGCCCGCTGCGTTCAATTTCGACGAATGCTACATCCACGCCATCGCAGGATGTACCGGACATCAGGCCAACCACGAGCCTGGGGTCCTTGGCCTGGAATGCCTGTGGTAAGAAGCCATCGCGGAGCGCCGGGCCTGCGTCCTCCCCGTCTCGGAGCGTCGAGCCCACGTCGCTCACTCGTCTTCCTCCAGAAAGTAGTGGCTGAGGAATGCTTTGCGGTCGTCTTCGCAACGGATGAATTCGACTACTTTCTGCAATCGCATGAGATCGTTCATTCGTTTGTCCTGACGGCTCTCCTCCGAGACTTTCTCGGGGTCGATGGGGTCGACGAATCGGAATCGTTCGATCTCTTCAGAGGGCTCGATGACTCCGAGTTTCTCGAGCTCACGCATGGCATATTCGGCGCGCAGGTCGCCGCGGTTCCTGAAGACGAGGTGGTCGCGGAGCCCATCTGCATTCATTTCGTGGGGAAGGTCCTGGTGTGCCTCAAAGTAATCGGCGGAGCGCACCAGAAAATCTTTGTCCGGGTTCATCCAATCGACGAACTGCTGCTGAATGGCCAGGTCGTCCATATCGTAGAGCAGGAGGCATTTTGATGGCAGGCCATCACGACCGGCCCTGCCGACTTCCTGGTAGTAGGCTTCCACCGAGCCGGGCACCTGCGCGTGGATGACGTAACGGATGTCCGGCTTGTCGACGCCCATTCCGAAAGCATTGGTCGCGCAGAGCACCTGCGGCTCGCCGTGAATGAACTCGTCGTAGACCGTTTTCTTTTCGTCGGGGCGCAGTTGCCCGTGATAGAGGCGGACGTTGTGGTCCCGTTCCCTGAGGCCCTGGGCAAAGCGTTCCATGTCCTTGATGAGCGTGAAGTAAATGATGCCCGTGCCCGGGTGGGAGTTAATGACCCCTTCCATCAGATCGAGCTTCTGGTCTTCCTGCCAGACTTCTTCGACTTCGAGGGACAGGTTGGGGCGTTCGATGCCGGTAAAGTAGAGCGGCATTTCGTCTCGGGTAACTCCGATCACATCACGAATGTCGCGCTGGACTTCCGGAGTGGCCGTGGCTGTGAGCGCCACGGTAGTCGGGTTGCCGAGGAGTTTGCGATATTCGCCGACCAGGCTGTAATCCGGCCGGAAGTCGTGTCCCCATTTGCTGATGCAGTGGGCTTCATCGACGGCGAGGAGGGAGATTGTGACCTGTTTGAGCGCGTCAAGGAATTCCGGTTTACGGAAGCGTTCGGGGGTGACGTAGATGAGCTTGAATTCACCGGAGGCGAGCTGGTCGTAGCGGCGTTGCCGTTCTTCCGGAGTCAGCGTCGAATTAATGTAGGAGGCGGCGACTCCCCTGGCTCGAAGCGCGCTGACCTGGTCTTCCATGAGCGCAATGAGCGGGCTCATTACCAGGGCGGTGTCCGGGAAACAGAGCGCGGGCACCTGATAGCAGAGGCTCTTGCCACTGCCCGTAGGCCAGACGACCTGGGCATGACCGCCGTCGAGGATTCTGCAGATCACTTCTTCCTGAACAGGATAGAAGCCGGAATGCCCGAAGACCTGGGTGAGAGTCTGCTTTGCCTGCTCGAACATCCGGGGAGGTTAATGGTTTTGCAGGGAAAGAGAAAATGGCGGAGGGGGAGGGAGGGTGAATGGTGGAATGGTGAATGGTGAATGGTGAATGGTGAATGGTGAATGGGGTGAATGGGGAAAGGGTGAATGAGTTTCTCTGCGCACAGGCTGAATGAAGCCGGAAACTGCAATCCTGTCTTCTCTGACTGAAGCTGAGATGCAGAGATCGACTCTCAAGCCCCTTTAATATAGATACTTGCGGAAGCCGCAGGGCTGAAACTGCTGCGCTATGAACGTCATCGTGTCCGGGCTGAGTGAATTCTGAGTCTGCGCACCGATTCGCTGATGTGATTTGCCACACATCGCAAATGACGAATTCGTGCAAGGATGCTAAACAGTCCCAGTCTTTTACGATAATCACTGCAACATGGTCGGTTCAGCATCGCGGGCAGACTGTGGATAACCTGAGCCGCATTAAAGCCCTCCCAGCGCGGCATCAGATTTTTGGTCCCTCCTAACTGAACGGTATTGATGTGTCCACGCACTCTCAGACCGAGATCAAACCGATCCTCGATGTAAGAAAGCGGATCCGAAAACTAGGCATGTTCGCCGGTTTCATGACCATTGTTTACTTCGTGGTCATGTGTCTTCGGCTTGTCCTTCTGCCGCCGATATCTCACCTGGATGTCGCGGGCATGGTGCTCATTACAACGGGCGCATTTCTGATCACCTGGGGGCTGCTGAGCTGCTCTCAATATATCGCTTACAATGCCTCCCCGCGTACCTCTCGCATTGTTTTCCGAGATGAAGAGACCGGCCTTTTTACCTCGCGCTATCTGGTCGAGCGGCTGCACGATGAGATTTCACGTGCGTCCAGGCACTCCACCATTTTCAGCGTGCTGTTCATCCGGCTGCAGGGCATGGAAAAAGTCCAGGAAGAAGACGGTACCAAGGCTGCGCAGAATCTCTGGCGTGAGATCTCCTTGACGATTCGGTCGGTGATTCGCCGTGAGGACATCCCCGCACGGTGGGGTTCTGAATCTGTGCTCCTGTTTCTGCCTAATACCGAGTTTCTTGAAAGTTACATGCTTGCCGAACGTCTTGAATCCGTCCTCGGCGCGGAGAATCTATGCCGTGCAGAGAATGGCGCCTTCGATGTCGTAATCGGTTGTGCGACCTACCCGTTTGATGGCAACGATGTGGTCGGGCTGGTGAGATTTGCCGAGGCAGCCGCGCATCGCAACAACGATTCGCTGGCAGATTTCGGCCCCCTCCACGACCGTCTGACTTCCCTCAGCGACTGAGCAAAGTTCTGTCCCGCTCACTTTCCCTGTTGTTTCCCATCCGCGGCTCGATATAAAATTCCCTGATTCAGACCGGCATATCAGGGGGAGACTAATGCCCGAAAATCTTAAATGGGGAATCATCGGCACGGGGAAGATGTCCACACTCTTCACTCGTTGTCTGGCGGGTGCGAAGCATGCCAGCCTCTATGGTGTGGCAAGCCGCACCAAAGAAAAGGCGGCCAAATTCGCTGCGGAATTCAACGCGCCGAATTTTTGTGGCAGCTATGCGGAACTGATTAAAGATCCAAACGTTGATGTGATTTATGTGGGTACTCCACATACCCTCCACCGGGATTCAGTCCTGGGTGCGCTGGCCAACGGCAAACACGTCCTCTGCGAAAAGCCGATGGGCGTCTCGCTCATGGAATGCAATGAGATGATCGCCATGGCCCAGAAGACCGGGAAAGTCCTGCTCGAGGCGTTTATGTATCGCGTTCACCCGCAGACCATCAAGCTGCGGGAGGTCCTTGACAACGAACGTATCGGGGACATCCGGACCATTCGCAGCGCATTCTGCTACGGGCTCTTTTCGGATTCCTACAATGTTCGTCTGGACAAGGATCTTCGTGGTGGCGGGCTCTATGATGTCGGGTGTTACTGCATCAATTTCTCGCGACTGGTCGCAGGCGCGGAGCCCACCAGGGTCGAAGCGCTCTGGCAGGTGGGCGAGGAATCCGGGGTCGATGAAACTCTGAACTGCATCATGCAGTTCCCTTCCGGATCACTGGCGCTTTTCGACATCGGCATCCGCTCCACAGGCAACAGCTACGCGGAAATCATTGGCAGCAAGGGACGCATCATCATTCCCAATCCCTGGAAGCCCCATCCGGCCAAGTCCTCTTTTTACGTTTACGCGGAAGACAAAAACGAAGAGGTCGTCATCAACAACGGCGGCAACATTTACTCCCTCGAGGCCGACCATCTTGCCGAGGTGGTTGCCGGTGAAGCCGAGCCTCTGATTACAGCGAAGGACGCGATGAATAACGCCATCGTTCTCGAACAAATCTGGAAGCGAATCCATGGCGCCTAAATACAAAATTCGTCTCGCCAATGCCGAAGATGCTGAAGCCATCGTGCAGTTCAACGCCCTGATGGCTAAAGAAACCGAAGACAAAGAGCTTGACATCGAAACGCTTCGCCGAGGTGTGCGCTCAGTCTTTGCCCGCGGCGACCGCGGCTTCTACGTCGTCGCTGTATCGGAAGACAAAGTCATCGCCCAGCTCCTGGTCACATTTGAATGGAGTGACTGGCGTGCCGCGTGGTTCTGGTGGATTCAGAGCGTCTACGTGATAGCGGAACGTCGCAGAGAGGGTATCTACCGTGGCCTCTATAAATTCGTGAAACGCGTGTCCCTTAAGCGCGGCAGCGTCTGCGGATTTCGCCTCTACGTGGAGCGCGAAAACGACATCGCGCAGACCGTCTATCAGAACCTGGGCATGGAAAAATCACACTACGATATGTATGAGGAGAGCAACGGCTCTCCGGCCGCTGAATAGACCCGGCACAGGCAACGGCATTCTGGCGCATTCGGCTACGGTGTGTGAGATGCTCAGGGTCGGCCGCTTCGCAGCGGATTGGTTCGGCTGAAGCCGGTCTTGTCTACACCTTCGATTTTCAGCCACGAACGGTACGGTGATCCCCCTTCGCCGGCGCTGCCAAAATCGCACAGACGTAACTTCTCTCCGGTGGCGGATTGATATTCCACAAGCAGACGGGGTGGAAAGACATCATCGGGCTTTGCGACTTTGCCCTTGAGCTTTCGCGCGTCAAGGGCCGGGACGTCCGCCGGGTCCATGGTGTTGAATCTGCGGTCGTAAGTCATCAGCAGCGGGCCCCGAAACATCGAGACCAAGCCTTCGCTTTCTTGCTCGCCGACCCAGAAATGGGGGGACATATCGAGTGACAGCTTCACTTGGTCACCGGCCTTCCATTTACGCGTGAGCGCAAGGTAACTGCCGCTGTTGACGGGAACTTTCTTACCATTCAGCCGGGCCTTTGTCGCGGCGGACCAGTAAGGGATCCGGAGTTTGAGCGTAAACTCCGCGGGCTTTGCCGGCCGGACGGTGAGGCAAATTTTCCCTTTGCGGGGATAGCTGGTTTCCTGCTCGATCCTGACCGGTGTGCCCGATTCGAGTCTGGTCTTCATTGTGCTGCGGCCATACCAGTTCACTACGATGCCTTCCCCGTCATTCATGAGAGCCCAGTCGCTGATGAGGCCCAGCCCCCGCGGGCCATTGACGCTGCAGCAGTTGAGCTCCGGCGTCCCTTCACGGGCCTGAAAAACAATCTCGTGCGCGCTTGCCTTGCGTAAGCCGTCCATGGGTGTGTTGTAGGTGACCCAGCGCCCGGAGCTCGAATGCAGCCCAACGACTGAATTGAGCGTGGAGATTTCCAGCTCGTCGGCCACGATCGAACTGCCCGACAACCGGAGCATCTCGACGCTCATTGCGGCCCAGGCGATGGTGCAGCAGGTTTCAATAGCTCCCTGGTGATATGGATTGCCCTGGGCCTTCTCGCCCGAGGAGAAGCCTCCATTGTTGTGACGGTCAAGGCGCACGATGCTCCACCAGGTGTGCTCGAACGCCTCCCGGTAGCGGGCCTCTCCCGTGATCCAGTAGAGCTCAGCCAGAGCCATGATGGGGTGAAGGCTCTCCCAGCGCGGCTTAGGCGTCTCGAAAAACTCGTCGCCGTTGAGCGCGGTCTGCAGGTAGTCACCAGCCAGGGGAGCGCCATCGGAATCCTTCGCCGAAAATTCATCGACGATCTTGAGCGCAAGGTCGAGATACTTCTGGTCTTTCGTTTTCCTGTAAAGCAGACAGAGCGAGTGCGCCGGCGCGAGGTTCATCTCAGTAGATCCGGTATCGACGAGGCGCCGGTCGCCTTCCAGGAACATATCGCAGAACAGGTTCCCGATACGTTTCACGCATCGCAGGGCACGCTTATCACCTGTGTCATCGTGATAGAGAAGCAGCCCGAGCATCACGTGGTAGTGACCCCAGGAATCCCACGTGCCTCCGCCGTTTTCTCCACAGTTTGGCGCCCATCCCGTCAGACGGTGCTCGGCCGGAAACGGCCCCAGATAGCCGTCGTCGGCCTGCAGAGAGCAAAGGTCTTTGACAAACTTATCGAGATGTTCGCGCAGGCAAGAGTCCTGGTTGAGCCGGAGAACCTGCACGGCCGCGGTGAGGTATTTGCCGGCAAATTCCCCCGCCCAGGGAACGAGGTTCCTTATCGGCAGGCGATCTCGATCACGGAACATCTCGAGCATCCCCGAGTTTGCGTGAGGAGCGACGAGCAACCATTGATGGGTGACGCCCTCCAGGTAGTCGCCAAGGGATTTCAGATTGAGGCCGGTAGTAGAATTACGGTCAAAGGTGGGGGTGATCATGGTGATGTGTTGTCGTTGCTCGGGGAGACGATTCTTAAGCTGGGCTCGTTCGAGATCAGTTTGGGGGCCGATCACCGCTCTGTAAACCAATTCTTCGCAGCCGGCTGGTTCATCTCAATCCTCTGAAGAACGGCAAATTCGATTCGGGGCAGAACTATAAGTCCAGGTCCAGATCCTCTTCTAGATCCGGCAATTCCTCTTTCTGTTCGCCATTTTTGTCTTCCTTTTCCTTCGGTACCTCGAATTTGAAGTGATTGCCTGACTCCACTGTCTTGGCTATCCGTTCGAGTTCATCGATGGACTGACTGAACTGTTTCTTCCGGGTCTTGCTCGACAATGCGAATATGTGCTCCTTTGAGGCCCGATTCAGCCATCCTTTCTCCTCTTCGATGCATTCACGAATGGTGGGTGCAGAAACGGCGGTCAACTTTTCAAGCAGCCTCTTTGTTAAATCCCGGCACTTTGCCCAGCCTGGATAATCGCTGTAAGGGAGCCGCACGTGACAGCGGCAGAGAGCTTGAACAACGTGCGGCATTCTTTCCATTTCCCTGTCCCACTGCGTAAGCATGATGTCCAGGGCCCTGTTCTGCGCGCCGTCGGAAAAGAAGCCTCGGACGGGGATAACGTTGGCCTTTTCGTAAAGAAATTCAGCCATCACGGGAATCGCTTTCCGGCAGATGGGGTCTTTCTTGTATCTCTGCAGGAGGAGATGTGCCCAGTTCCAGTGGTTGGGGGTATTCCCTTCAGGTGCGAAGACAGAAGGCAAGCGGCCACCAAGAGAGCCAAGGCACAACCCGCCGAAGGCTCCTGTAAGCCCTTACAAGATTTCCTGTCTTTACAACGGACGCATCCTGCCGATCGGATCGCTTGCCATTCGTGGGGTTCTGTACCTCCAGGGCGAGCAGCAGGTACTTACCTGGAGCGTCACCCGTTACAGGCACATCTTTCCCCGCATTATTCCATCGTTCCGCGCTGCCTTCGGTGATGAGAAGCTGCCCTTCGGTATCATTACTCTTCAGGGCGCCGGGCATAACAAGATGCCTATGACAGAAGTCGGCGCGGCCCATCGCACCGCCATTGTCCGGGAGTTTCACCATGAGACTCACCTTAAGACACCGAACACTGGCTTCATCGTGGCCCACGACGTAGGCCGCGGCCTTCATCCCAGTTGGAAACGCCCCCTGGCCGAACGAGCCGTTCACTGGGCGCTTCGCGATGTGTACAAGAAGGTTCCCGATGAGTCCTACTCGCTCGACAAAGTTGAATACGAAAACGGGCGTGCCTTCGTGCACATTGTAAAGAAGAGCCAGCGCCGAAAACGTGTTGGCAGAGATTGGAAGACCGAAGTGGTCAAGAGCCCAGTCAACTTTGCTCCCTGGTCCGGCAATGATTCCCAATATATGAGCGGCTTCCTGATTGCCGGCAGCGATAAGCGTTGGTACCCCGCCAAGGTTGTACCGAATAAGAGCAAGAAGGCATTAGAGGTCTGGTCTGATCTGGTGGACCAACCGGTCGCCCTGCGCTACGGCTGGGCATCGTATCCGGTCGCCAACATTGGCCCATGGGAGAACCCGCTCCCGCCTTTCCGGACCGATGATTGGCCGGTATTTGAAATATTCAGCCTGACGAACGAGCTCAAACAGAAGGCACGCTCATCCTGGTACAAGAACCTTGATGAGCGATACGCTGATATGCTTGACCGAACCATTCGCCAGGGCAGCTTCGACGCTGCAAGGAGCGAGATGCTCCTGTACGGAGACGATGCGCGGTCGATCCTCAAGCGCAAGGCTGACAGGATTGCCAGCATCCTCAACGAGATGTCCGCTGACTTTTACAGGAACGACAAACTGCAACAGACGAACGTCATCGACTGGACCATCCGGAAGTGCCACCAGGCCCGTCTGCAAAAGGCGAAGCCGGTTCCCGCTCAGGTAACTGAGCTGACAGAAGCCGAAGGCATGCGTGAGAAAATACAGATGCTCAGCAAGGCACTCAACGATTTCCGAAATTCCCTCGAAGAGTGAGATTTGCTCCTGGGACACAAGGCGGCAAACCAGTTCGATCTTATTTCACCTGAATTGAGCGATCATGCGCGCCGCGAACTGTAACTGTCTATTTAATTTGATGAGTAACCGGGCGGGTTCTCAAGAATCGCTCAATTCCCATCCTATTAGATGCAGATCCAACGCTCCGAGGACTATTGAGCAGACCATTGGAACCAACCAGGAGCAGAAAGAACTGAAAGATTGCAGTAATTGCCTCTCAAGACCCTCTGTTACACACCACTCTGAAACGCCGCCTGGGTGGGTCTTCATCGTCGTAGTAGTCCTCGAACGAGCTCTCTTTCAGACCAGCATGCAGGAAACCGGCCAGCTCTTTCCGGGAGGCTGGCCACGGCAGATCATCTGCAGGCTCGTCGTCTTCCCGCCCTCTTGAAACGATGAGGATTTCGCCGCCGGGCGACACGAGTCCCGCCAGCGACTGAATGCAGCGAGACCGGAGGTCAATCGGCAGTGCCTGGATGGTGTATGCCTCGAAGACCAGGTCGAAAGCCATGTGCCAGTCCGAGGGAGTGTCGAACAGATCGGCGACCACGTAATCGACTTCCGATTCTGGAAATCGATTCCTGCACCATTCGATGGCGGTCGGCGCGATGTCGAATGCAGTGACATTGTACCCACGGCGGCTGAGCTCTTCCGCGTCGTCGCCCAGTCCACAGCCCACGGTCAGTGCACGTCCTTCGCCTGTCGCTTGTTGTCTATCAAGCCACTCCGTCAGATGCGGATTGGGAACCATGTCCGCCCAGGGGATCGTCACCGCCTGTGCCTTGCCCATCGCATACAGCTTCTCGAACCACGCAGTGGGCTCGTTACGCTCCAGGTATTCGTTTGCCAGAGCCCGTACAGTGTCGCGATCGGACATGTTGAGAGTGCTCGTGTTGCTGGTACTCACCAGAAGCCGAACTCGTTTGAATCCGTTTGCCCCAGGTAAGAAGAACTCAATAGGAGCTTAGAGTTTCAGGTCTGTCGAAGCGGGGGAGTAACGGCTTTGGCCGGGCTCTTTCGCCGCACGATCAGACCCGCCTGATGAAGGCGTTACTCCAACTCCTCTCGTGCCACCAGAAGAGTTTCACATTCTCTCGATGGCGAATCATGAGCTCTGTTTAGAGATATTCGTTAAGAATATTCTCCAGCATCTCCTGGCGGCCGCTTTCAATCTTTGGCTCGCCCTTCTTGAGCGTGTATGCCTCGAGGCTCTCGAAGTCTTCCTTACCAGCCTCGATACTGGCGCCCAGACTTTTGTCCCAACCGCGATAACGCTGCTTAACGAATCTGGCGAGCTTCCTTTCTCTGAGCATCTTTGCAGCATTCTTCAGGCCGCGGGCAAAGGAATCCATCGCGCCGATGTGCGCATGGAACAGATCGACCGGATCGATCGACTGCCGTCGAACTTTCGCATCGAAATTAAGACCACCGGTCGTGAACCCACCGCTCTGGAGGATGGTGTACATGGCCTTGGTCGTATCGTAGATATCCGTCGGGAACTGGTCCGTATCCCAACCCAGCAGCAGATCGCCGCGATTGGCATCGACGGATCCGAGGATGTCATTCGCCACGCAGAATTCGAGCTCGTGATGGAAAGTATGCGCAGCCAGCGTGGCGTGGTTGGCCTCGATGTTCAGCTTGAGATGGTCCACCAGGCCGTACTTCTGCAGGAAGGCGTAACAGTTACCCGCGTCGAAATCGTACTGGTGCTTCGTCGGCTCTTTCGGTTTGGGCTCGATGTATAACTGGCCCTTGAATCGAATCTTTTTCTTGTAGTCGGCGGCCATGTTGAGGAAGAGGCCGAGGTGATCGAACTCGCGCTTCATGTCCGTATTCAGCAGCGTTTCGTAACCTTCTCGGCCGCCCCAGAAAACGTAGCCTTCACCGCCGAGCTGTTTCGTAATTTCCATCGCCTTCTTCACCTGCGATGCCGCGTACGCAAAGACGGCCGGCGAAGGATTCGTCGACGCGCCGGCCATGAAACGGCGATGCGAAAAAGCGTTCGTCGTTCCCCACAACAGCTTCATGCCGTTATCGTTCTGAAGCTTTTTGGCGAGCTTCACGATCTTGTCGAGCCGGGCATTGGTTTCCGCGAGAGTATCCGCCTCCGGCGCGATATCGCGATCGTGGAAGCACCAGTATTCAACCCCGAGCTTCGTGAAGAACTCGAAGGCAGCGTGCATCGTCATCTCTGCCACCTCCATGGGACAGCTCGAGTTGTTGTATTCACGAATAATCGTCCCCGGCCCGAAGGGGTCGTTGCCAAGGCCCTTGAAGCTGTGCCAGTAGCAGACCGCAAAACGAAGATGGTCTTTCATCTTCTTGCCCAGCACCTTCTGATTCGGGTTGTAATGCTTGAAAGAAAGCGGGTCCTTCGAGTCCGGCCCTTCGTATTTAATCTTTGAAACTCCCGGGAAGAATTCCTGCATGGCATGTATCCTCAAGGCGTCTGAAAAGTTGAATTTTGCAGTGAGCAGCGAAATGTAACTTGGGCATGGAGTTCGTCAACCACCGCCATAATCAATGACCACCGAAGAAGAAATCAAAGACCTGGCAACGAAACTCAACCTGACTGTCGCCATCACTGAGGCCACCACCGGCGGCCTGATCTGCAGCCGATTAGTCCGCGTGCCCGGCAGTTCGGCTTACTTCGAACGGGGCATCATCGCATACAGCAAGCAAAGCAAAATTGAACTGCTCGGAACCACCGAAGAATACCTTTCCGAACACGGAGCGGTCTCAGCGAAATCGGCCGAAGCCATGGCCGAAGGGATCAGAATAAACGCAGGCACAGCTCTCGGCCTGGCGGAGACAGGCATCGCCGGCCCCATCCGGGGACGCTCCCCGAAACCCATCGGCACAGCGTTCATAGCGATCAGCTCCGAGGATGGATTTGAGACCTCCTCTTTTGAGTTCTCTGGCGACCGTACAGAAATACAAAATTCCATCGCCGAAGCCGCCCTAGAGGCCCTTTTGCAGTATTTGACTAAGCGCATGCAGAACTTAAAATCACCGCCCGCTTGACCCATGGCCCCGTGGCCGAGTGGCTTAGGCACTGGTTTGCAAAACCAGGTACAGCGGTTCGACTCCGCTCGGGGCCTCCACCATAGAAAGGTTTGGAACGTTCTTTCAGGACGCTCCAAACCTTTTCTTTTTATGGGCGTTTCGAAAAATGCCCCGCACCCGGCAGTAGACCCCAGTTTCTTTATCATTCGCCCATGAAAGGCAGCCTCGTCCTCTATAAAGAACAGCCCGCCATTGTCATCAGTGCCGGTGAACGCATTGAGATTGAGCTTGCCGGTGGCAAGACACAGAAGGTGCGGCACAAGGATGTCCTTCCTCTGCATCCCGGGCCGATAAAGGCGCTTGGTGAATTGACCAGTTGTGAGGGAGATCTTCAGACCGCGTGGGAGATGCTCGCCGGGGAAACGACGGAC
>Ga0207984_1001264_pt1 | contig 12953 bp, 6 predicted proteins | sample ETNtaG_30_FD_185760 | JGI IMG/M metagenome (GOLD analysis project Ga0207984, IMG submission 185760) | Marine microbial and viral communities from oxygen minimum zone, Eastern Pacific Ocean - ETNP201306PF43B (SPAdes) (version 2) | ecosystem: Environmental > Aquatic > Marine > Oceanic ...
AAATCAACACAAGAAGAGTGTAAATTAGCAACTTTACCATACTGACCAGAAGTCTCACAGTATAGATAGAAATCACCGTCTAAACTAGGTTGACCATTAACTGGACCTGTTCCTGAAGAACCAGTTCCTAAATTATCTCTTCTCCAACCATTAACACTAGAAAAAGTACTTGTAGCAGCATCATAAGTCCATTCTGCCCAAGGGCCTTGAACTGTCGCACCTGCAACCTCAAAACTTTCTGAGTTTGCTCCAATACCTGAAGTACAACCAGCAAGCACACAAGAACCATCATCATTAGTTGCTAATGAATTATAGTTGCTTGCTGCTGGATTTGTACAGCCCCAAACAATGGAACCATACATTATAGTAGTTACATGACATCCTGCTGCGGTTACACAAGCAGAATTTGAATGCCAATGAACATAATGAGTTCCAGAATTAACGGCTGTCCAACTAAGTGGACTTGGACCGTGAGCAACTACTGTTCCGCCAGGAGTACCTCCACTAACTGATGCTTCTGTAACAGTAATATATCCAGGGCTAAGAGAAGTTAAAAGCCCACCAGTAACCTCCAATGTGTAAGAGCTTCCGGCAACAACAGCAGAAATCGTGCTGTATTCAGAAAGATAATTACAGGTAGAAATAGTTGTAGTACCTGCAGTAGGTGCTACAGCTGATCCATAAGACGCAGTGTTAAAACACTGTGCATTAGCATTAATACTAAATACCATCATGGCTATTGCCATAATGTAACCAAGAATTGTTCTTGGATTTTCTTTGTTAACTTTAGAGTTCATAATACATGTTTTAGTTAATAAAATAAATAGATTAATAATTAATATAAAAAAATCCATTATTTACATCAATAATGGATGATTTACCAAAAAATTTAGTTGATGTATCGCTACACCAAGAAGACAAAAAATATAAAACCAAAAAAGACATCAGTTATCTGATATTTACTTGTTTTTAATAAAATTTTTACTGTTTTAGTCGTAAAACTAAGGCGTAAATCTACAACTATTTTTTTATTCAACAAAATTTTTCCAAGAATCTTTTCTCAAAAACTACCTTAGATTACGAAATTTAATATAAATGTTATAAAAAAGTATGAGAAAAACAATTTAGGCCTCTATTAAATTTAAGAAAAATCAAAGTGAATAATATTAATTGTACAGTTTTTATTAATTCTTTTTGAAAAATGATCGAAAAACAAATAATGTAAATCTATCGTAAAATATTTTACCCATTTAAATAAAATAATTGTTTTTGTATATTTGCCGGTTCAATTATTGATAGTTAAAACTTTATGTAATGAAGAAACAAGTATTCTTTATCCTATTATTTTTTTGTTATGACCTTGCATTTTCTCAATGCTCCACATTTTCTATAGATAGTACAAGTTCAACCCCTACTTCATGTACTGGGAGTAATGATGGTTCTGCTTCAGTTGTATCAATAGCAAATGGTTCAGGAAACTATTCCTATCTATGGAATACAGGAGATACTACTGCACAAATTTCTAACATAAATGCTGGAATATATAGTGTTATAGTTACCGATACCGACAGCTCTTATGGTTGTGTTGATTCTACTACAATTACCGTATCTAACGATTTTTCAATTACTACTACTTCTACCAATATTAGTTGTTTTGGGCTTTCAGATGGCAGTGCAACTACTACAATTTCTGGAGGTGGTAGCAGTGGAGGGACATCTGGAATTTATTGCACCTCTGGACCAACTCAGCCTTACTATTCAAATATTGAATTGGTTCGATTGATTGGCGATAATGATTCCATTTCCAATAATACTGCCGGGACTTGCGATACTTATCAGGATTATACCGCAATGAGTACTGGACTTACAGCCGGACAAACTTATAATATGCAAATTAATTTAGGGTCTTGTGATCCTACGTGGTTTTGGGTGGATGCAGCAAAAGTTTTTGTGGATTGGAATATGGATGATGATTTTAATGACACTGGAGAAGAGGTTCATTTAGTGGGGCCTGCTCAAAGCCCTTCTGTAAATAATTTTACAATAACGGTGCCAACATCTGCAGTTGGAGGAAATACACGAATGAGAGTAGTTGCTCAAAATTTTGACTACTCAAACAATTGGATGCCAGGAAGTCTTAATTCAACAGCCTTTGGGGCTTGCGATACAACCCCATGGTTTGGATCTACAGAAGATTATACACTATCTATTGTTTCAGTAAGTGCTTCTGCTTCCTATCTATGGAGTACAGGAGATACTACTGCGCAAATTTCAAGCCTCAGTGTTGGAACTTATGTGGTTACAGTAAATACAAACAATTGCTCCTTAACCGATAGCGTAACAATTACTTCTCCTTCAGCAATTACCTATTCTGAAACAACAACTAATGTAAGTTGTAATGGAGGAAATGATGGTACGGCAGCCCTAACATTGAGTGGTGGTACTCCACCATATACTTACTCATGGAATACAAGTCCTATACAAACTACCCAAACTGCTACTAATCTAATAGCCGGAACATATAACTTTACCATTACCGATTCTAATGGTTGTAGTTTAACCGATAGCGTTACGATTACTGAGCCTCTTGCACTTACTACTTATTATACTGTAGAAAATGTAAGTTGTTTTAATGGAAGTGATGGCTCTGTTACGCTCTATATTGATGGGGGTACAACCAATTATGTTATTACGGCTTTTGGTTTCACTCTTCCATTATTGGGTGGTATTGACTCTGCGGCATCTACTAGTATTATGCCTGCTGGCGTTCCAGCTGGAATCTATCCTTATGTAGTTACAGATGCAAACGGATGTAGCACAACAGATACTGTATATATTACTCAGCCAACCCAATTATCTTCTTCTTTTTTACCAAACAATCTTTCTGCTTGCGGACTTGCAAATGGTAGTATTAATGCTAGTATTTTAGGAGGAATACAGCCCTACACTTTCACTTGGAGTAGTGGAGATACAACAGAAGATATTAGCAACTTAATTGCTGGGCAATACACGCTTATAGTTACAGATTCTAATAATTGCAGTATTTTTGATACCATAACTATCACCCAGCCCTCTAACAATCTCTTAGTAAGTGCTACAACTTCCAATTATAATAATTATCAAATCAGTTGTAATGGAGGAACCGATAGTATCACTTCCACTGTAAGTGGTGGAACCCCTGTGTACTCTTATCTTTGGTCGGATGGTCAAACTTCTCCAACTGCAAATAATTTAGTTGCTGGTAATTACACGCTTACGGTTATGGATTTAAATAGCTGTGATTATACTATTTCTATTACTTTAAACCAGCCAACTCTACTTTCTAATAATGTAGTAAGTTCTAATGTACTATGTAATGGTTCTTCTGATGGAATTATAAGTGTGAATGTGAGTGGTGGTGTGCCAAATTACAATACTAATTGGGGAGGAATTGCAAATCCAAATGCATTATCTGTTGGCAATTATATTATTACTACAACTGATTCTAATGGCTGTGTAGCAGTTGATTCTGTTGAAATAATGCAACCTAATTTACTCAGTGGGTCAATTATGATTACCTCCAACTATAACGGACAAGATGTTAGTTGTAACGGAGGTGAGGATGGCTCTGTTATGGCAAGTATTTTTGGTGGTATTTTGCCATACAATTATTTATGGTCAAGTGGTGGAACAACTAGTACAGAAGATTCACTTTCTGCAGGAACTTATTCTCTTACTATTACCGATTCGAACAATTGTGTAACTACATTAAATGCTACTTTAACTGAACCAACTACTTTAGGCCTTACCCTAAATGCAATAAATGGAAGTTGTGATGGAAGTTGTGATGGAAGTTTGAGCGCAACTATTTCTGGAGGAACTCCTGCCTATTCTTATAGTTGGTCGAACAATGATACCATGCCTGTTACAGATAGTTTGTGTGTTGGTGCTTATAATTTGGTAATAATAGATGTAAATGGATGTATGATTTTCGATACTGCATTTATTTCTGAGCCATCTGTTTTAACAATTATTTCAGATTCCATTACAGACGTAAGTTATTTTGGTACCAATACAGGTTTTATTTATGCTTCAGTTACTGGTGGTAATTCGGCATACTCTTATTCTTGGACAGGTCCTACTGGGTTTTCTTCTGCAACAGAAGATTTAGATTCTGTGTATGTTGGTACTTATATTTTAACTGTAAGCGATTCATTAGGATGTACTACAAGTATGCAATTTATTGTGAATGGCCCTGTTGGTTATCCGTTAATTGTACAAGCGGATTCTGTTATAAATGTAAGTTGTAACGGTCTTTGTGATGGAGAGATATTTATTACAGCTGAAGGAGGAGATTCTACTTATTTCTATGCTTGGGCAAGTTCAAACGGATTTACTTCTAATCAACAAAATATAAACGGACTTTGTGCTGGAATTTATGATTTATTACTTTCCGATAGTTTTGGAAACATATTTGATACTTCTTATCAAATTTCTGAACCAAATACTCTAATTATTAGCACTTCTACCGATAGTGCTACTTGCTATGGTGGGATAGGTTTAGCTACTGCTTATGCAAATGGCGGAACGCCTTCCTACTCTTATTTTTGGAACTCTGGCGATAGCACTCAAAATGTAAACTTAACATCTGGAACTTATATCCTAATAGTTAGCGATTCCAACAATTGCATAGCAAGCGATACCATTACTATTTATGAAGCAGATTCAATTGTAATTAATTCTACAGATTCTAATGCTAGTTGCTTTGGCTTGTATGATGGATCTATTAGTGTGGATATCATATCAGGAGGGCAAACTCCATTTAATTATTCTGTAGATAATGGTGTTACTTTTCAGCCTACTAATTCATTTTATAATCTTGCAGGAGACAGCACTTATTATGTGATAGTACAAGATGATAACGGCTGTTTGGCTTCATTACAAACTACAATAAGCGAGCCGACTGAAGTAACTTTTATCATTACCGCTACTGATGCTACTTGCTATGGTTATTGTGATGGAACTGCTACTTTAAATATTATAGGAGGAACGCCTAGTTATACTGAGGATTGGGGCGGACTAAATCCTAATAATTTATGTGCTGGATTGGTAAATATAAGCGTAACAGATGCTAATGGATGTATTGCTACAAACTCTGTAACTATAAACGAACCACCACCACTTATTGTAAACATTTCTCAATTTGGGAACATCTTAGATGCAGGAGTTGGCTTTGCAAGCTATCAATGGTTAGATAATAATTTGAATCCAATAAATGGCGCTACTTCTCAGCAATTCACGCCACAAACAACTGGTGAATATTCTGTTTTGGTAACAGATGCTAACGGATGTTCGGCAACTTCATTCTCTATTATGTTTATTGCAGATGGTATTGCAGAAAGAAATACCCTATTGAATATTTACCCAAATCCCACTAAGGACAAATTAAATATTCAATATGAAGGTTTTGGAATTACATCATTAATAATATTGGATGTAAGCGGAAATATCGTATTGCAGAGAAATGACATTCTATCAGCAGGGGAAAACACCCTACAATTAAACTTATTATATCTTCCAAAAGGAATGTATGTTTTACAATTAATTAGCGATAAAAAGATAATAAATCATAGCGTAATTTTGCAATAAGCAGAAGTTTATTAAAAATTCCGTAAATTGCAGGCGCAAAAAAGAAAAGAAATGTATAAAAAAATATTTTTAAGTTTAGGATTAATTTTAGGGATTGCCCTATTTGCTAATCAGAAAATGTTAGCTACTACTATTACTGATAGCACAACTACTGAGCAATATACGCCATTCTACTGGGATGTAATTTCGGATGTTGACAAAGTATTGCAACATGAAAAAATGAAGGACTTGAACAAAAGAGCAATTGACCAGTCCAAAATTGGTAGTGAGCATTACGAAACAGCCGTTAAAAAAATGCAGAATAAAGATTATTTGGTAGCCATTGCGGAATTTAAAAATGCCATGAAAAGATACAAAAGAGCAAAATTAGGTCCTGATGCATACAACTATTTGCATACAAATATGGCTTTGTGTTATGTAAGTAGTGGGAAAACGAAAGATAAAGTAATGGCAAAACGATATGTCAATTTATTGACGAAAACCATCTTTAAAGAAGAAAAGTGGCTTTATAACATTGCTATTGTACAATATCACCTTAATAATCAAGATGAAGCAGCATCCATGCTTTCTTCTTGTATAAAAATGGATGAATTCAATTATCAAGCTTACACCACATTAAAAGCACTTTATGAAGAATCTGGCAATACCAAAAGTGCAAATAAAGTACACGAGCAAATGCAATCTGCTCAAGCAAAAAGATTAAAGGAAAAACAAAGAGCGAATGCTGATAAAAAAAGAGGGGAAACAAAGAAAAAAGGTAAAGTTGTAATTGCTGCATCCTCTGGCATTGAACCAGATATTAATAATTTAAAAATTGTTACTAATGACGATCATCTTCAATTTAACAAAATTAACGAAATTGACGAAAGAAGTATGGCCCAAATACAACAAGGAGTTGGTGCTTACAATGACGGCATAAAAGCGCTTAAAGACAAACAATACAGTAAAGCAATTGATGATTTGAAGGAAGCCGAAAAGCGCCTTAAAAGAGGAAAAATAACAGAGGATGGCTTGAACTTTGTAAGGGGAAATTTGGCAATTGCATATCTTAGTAAAGGAGATAAAAGAGGATTGGGGCAAGCAAAAAGATATTTGAAATATTTAACAAAACAAATTTACAAAACAAGAGACTGGACTTATAATCTGGGAGTTGCATATTATACTTTTGGCGATAAAGAAAAAGCCTTGGATTTATTCAAATTAGCTACAAAACAGGATCGTCTTTATTTGACTCCTTATCAGAATATGATTTATGTTTACACAGAAATGGATGAAGGAAAGAAAGCGCTTTCAGTTCAAAAGTCCTATGAAAAAAATAGAGACGATTTGATAAAATCATTTAGCAGACAAGATCAATCAAGATACAATGTTACTGATCCTTATTTGTTTAGAGTAAATTTGGGTACTTATGGAGAATTTGATACTCCTGAGGATTTATTTGATGAAAGTAATTTAATTTCTGTTCCATTGAATAATTCTACTACCACTTATTTAGCTGGAATTTTTTATAATATGAATGATGCGACAGATTACCAAAAACAAATGAGAAAGAAAGGGTATTCTGATTGTTTTATAGTAGCTTTTAAAGATGGTGAAAAATTAGAGTTTTAATATTAAACACATAAATTTGAAAAAAGCCCCTTTTGGGGTTTTTTATTTTTTCTTATTTGAATGGAAAATATTTGGACTATAAAATACAATTCATTAAAATTATTTGTGCTAATTTTGAATAGACTTAACTTGCCAAAAGAAAATTAATTATAAATTAAAAACAAGGATCATGAAAATAAAAATATTAATAATCACATCAGCAATTTGCACAATAAATGTTTTTGCTCAAATTACAGTTACGGATGTCGATATTGTTGAAGTTGGAGACATAATTTATCAAGCAATAGATACTAGCCCTGGGAGCGTAATAACTCCTGGAAACTCTGGGGTTAACCAAACTTGGGATTTCTCTTCATTACAGGAATCTTCTACAGGAAGTCTATCATTTATCTCCCCTATAGGTACTGCATATCAAAATCAATATCCAAATGCAAATTTGTGTATGAATGATAACGGTTCCTTTAGTTATTATGATAAAACTAGTGCAGGGCTTTTCATGCACGGTGTAGATGATACTGTATTTCATTCTCCAACTTTATTTTATCCACTGCCACTAACTTATAACCTTAGTATGTCTGATGGTCCGATTTTAATAATAGACAATGTGATCACTGGTTCACTTCTGAGTATGGCTCTTCCTCCTTCAACTGTTGCTACATTATCTAATGGTTTAGCTAATAAAGCTGATACAGCCCTAATTAAAATAACAAACACTACAGATTTCTTAGTTGATGCGTCAGGTACAATGACGACACCATTAGGAACTTTTGATGCTTTAAGATTAAAAAGTATAAAATATACTAATTCTGAGTTAGATATATATTGTTCTGACACTTTATCTGGTATAGGTGCCTGGATTCCTAATGTTCCATTTTCAGCAATCCCTTTCCTAGGAGGTTTCTCAAATAATGAAATAGAATATAAATACGAGTGGATAACAGATGATTCTTCAGTAGCATTTCTATTAGCAGAGATTATTGTTGATTCATTAGATAATATTATTAATGGAGTCTCATTTCAAACTTCAGTCCCTTCATATATTAATGAATCTAATCAAGATATATTTAATCTTTATCCAATACCCGCAACTTACAGCCTAAACATTGAAGCAAATTGTACCGATTTAACAACTTACAAAATGTATAATGTGCTTGGGAATATAGTTTTAGAAAATAATTTTACAAAATCCACGCAATTGGATTTAAGCCAATTAGCAAAAGGTAGTTATTTACTAAATATTACTACTGTAAAAGGAACTGCCACAAAGAAAATAATTGTAGAATAAATCTTTATAATTCAAAAAAGAAAAGCCCCAAATGGGGCTTTTTTTTATTTAAAAATCTAAATAAGAATTATGCAAATTGGTTTTTATCCCAACAAGAAAATACAAATGATTTACATCTTGCAAATCAGAAGAAATTTGCCTTGATATTAATTGTCCATATAAATAAATACTACTCTCTTTAATCTGCCTACTAATAGTTGCCGTAACATAATCTTGAATGGTTTTTACACCCTGCCCATTGAAATTCCCGTAAGAAGATTGCCCACCTTCTCTTTCCGCTTCAAAATCTGAAAGAAAAATATTCTTTCCAAAATGCGTTTCCGTACTATCCTCACCATAAATAGCATGATTCCATTTTACTTCCAGATTCCATTTTTTATGATCATAACTTAAAATTCCAATCATTTCCTTAAAATTTGCTCCAAGTGGATGCGCCAATGCTTGATTGAGGTGCGTATAATTTTGCATTGGTATTTTATGGGCGTAAGTGTATGGCTGTACCTGGTTGTATTCTGCTAATGCAAACACATTTTTTGCATTAAATGGCTCATTGGCTTTTACACCCAATTGATAAGCAAATTTGTTTTGAAAAAATCCTCCTGAATAGTTCTCGTCTCTGTCTTTTTGACGAGATATATTCAAATCATCCAAAAGAACTTGACCATACAGCTTATATTGTTTGAGTGAGAAGTTCAGATTAGTTCCAATCAAAGCATTACCTTTATTTGAGCCCATTGAGAACTCAACAGGACGGTAAAAAATGATTGGATTTAAATAAGCTAATTCATATCCCCTATTATAATCGCCAACTTTTGCTTGCCAAATAACACTTTCAAAAATTCCTACCGACAAATTATTCAAAATTTGCAAATCCAAATAATGGAAAGTAGCATGTTTCTTCCTTTTGTTGGTGAAATCCCAAATATCGGAAAAAGTAGTGTAAAGATTAGTGTATTTTACTTTCCAAAAGCTAGTTACTAACCTAAAAAAAGGATAATTACTACTATTATCTGATAGTAAAAGGGAGCGATAACCACTTCCTATAAAGTGTTTACTTTGCCCTAATTCTACATCAAAATGCTCAGAAATATTGTAAGCAATGCGATAATTAAAATCATCAAATAAGTATTTATCTCCTTTTTTCTCTACTTCTCCTTTTCCAGGAAAAACATAAAACCCCTCTAAATAATTATTACCAAATGTAGTCTGCCTCCCTTTAAATTTTTCATAGTCAAGCGAAAAGCTTAATTTGCTTTGACTTTTATAATTAAGAATTAAGCCATAAGAAAAGTTGTCAAAATCTTGCTTTCCAAAAGCAGATGTGTAATTTATAATGGGAGAGGTGTTAAATCCTAAGAAATTATTCTGCACCTCTCCTTGTGATAATATAGGTAAGAATGATGAGTTATTTGCTTTTATTCTAGATCCATAATAAAGAGAAGAAAAAGTATTTTGTGAAAGCAAATTAGTAGAGAAAAAAAGAATCAGAAATATACTAATATGCCTTTTCATCTCCCTTAATTACATTCCAGACTGTTAGCGCTACAAGATTAATATCCAAAGCCAAGGACCAATTTTCAATATACCAAACATCTGCCCTTACTCTTCCTTCCATATCTTTTAATTCTTTGGTTTCTCCTCTATAACCCTTTACTTGTGCCGCACCAGTAATTCCTGGCTTTACTAGCTGACGTACCATATATTTTCCAATAAGTGCTGAATATTCTTCAGTATGTTTTAGCATATGTGGCCTTGGTCCCACCACCGACATATCTCCCATGAGGACATTTATAAATTGTGGCATTTCATCCAAAGATGACTTACGCAAAAAAGAACCAATCTTGGTAATTCTTGCATCTCCTTTTGTTGCTTGCAAATCATTAGCATCCTCATTTTGAGCCATAGACCTAAACTTAAAACACATAAACTCTTCATTGTTTAAGCCGGAACGAACTTGCTTGAAAAGTATCGGTCCTTTGGAAGAGATCTTGATTAGAAGCGCTATAAGTGGATAAAGCCAAGAAAGTAAAAGCACAATAACCAAGAAGGAAAAAACTACATCAAATGCTCGTTTTAGCATCTGATTCACAATATCTGTAAGTGGCTCTTGCCGAAAAGTAATTACTGGAACATCCTCAAAAAAATCAATATTTACTCTTTTAAAAGGGAAGCTTCTAAAATCAGGAATAATTTTGAAACGAATCATATTTTTATCAGCAAAAGAAATGAACTCTTTTATTTTAGCGGTATAAGTTAGTGGCAGAGTATAATAAATCTCATCCACATCATTTTTGATTGCAAAATCCTCAATATCCTCAAAATTTCCTTTCTTAACCCCTTCTTTCGCCTCAAAAATAATGTCGTTTTCAGAAAATATCCCTAGAACACGGATTCCAAAAACATCCTTTTTATAAATGTAATTGTAAATTTGTTTTGCCACATTTCCTCCTCCAATCAAGATAACTCTTTTGTAATTAAACCCTGATTTTCTGAAAAAATAAATAAGTCGCAAAGCCAAGATTCTCCAGACCAAGACTGCTCCAAAGGAGAGAGCATAAGTAGCATACAGATGCTCACGAGAAAAGGTAGAAGCTTTTAGAGAGAACAAAATTCCTGATAATGCTACCCCATTTATCAGTGCTGCTTTGAATAAATTAAAAAGCACCCTGTCTAATCTTCTGACACTTTTTATATCGTACAATTTAAGTAAGAAAGCCGTAAGAGTCCAGATGAAATTGAAAATAAGTAAAAGAAATTTATACTTATCAGAGAAAAGGAATGTCTCAAATTTGATATAATAGGTAACAACAAAAGCAATATTGATAAAAAGCAAATCGCCTGCAAAATGTATAGCCCAAAAATATCGTGAATAACCCTTCACCTTAAATTAAATTTTGGTAAAAATAGGGAAATTTATAATCTTCCATCAATATACTTAGTGTCGATAAAAGATTTTGTATCAAAAATCATAGCTGAGTCATTGTGTAATTGTTTGAAGTCAATAGCTTTAAAATCATCATGCGCAACCCCCAATATAATTGTTGAATACTGCTTTTTTGTGTAATCCGTTATTAAATCAATTTGTAATTCATTCTTTACCTCCTTTTTGTTTGCAACAGAATCAAACACATCTACATTTGCTCCAAAAGAAATTAGCTCAGTATATACATCCAAAATTTTGGTATTTCTGATATCAGGACAATTTTCTTTAAAAGTAATACCTAAAATCAAAACATCTGCACCTTTTACATTAATATCTTTTTCAATCATCAGCTTTACCACTTTTGAGACTACAAATTTTCCCATTTTATCATTCACATTTCTACCAGATAAAATTACATCTGGCTTGTAACCCAATTTTTCTGATTTGTAAGTAAGATAATAAGGGTCAACACTGATGCAATGCCCACCAACCAAACCAGGCCAAAAAGGAAGAAAATTCCATTTTGTTTTTGCTGCTTTCAAAACCTCATGGGTATCAATATCCATCTTATCAAAGATAAATGCTAATTCATTCATAAATGAAATATTTAAATCTCGTTGAGCATTTTCAATGGACTTTGAAGCTTCTGCCACTTTTATACTTGGCGCTAAATGCGTCCCCGCTTTTATGATAGATTTGTATAAATTATCTACTTTTTTTGCAGTTTCAACATTGGAGCCAGAAGTAACCTTCTTTATTTTTGTTAGTGTATTTATTTTATCACCTGGGCTAATTCTTTCGGGAGAATATCCACAAAAGAAATCCTCATTATATATTAAACAGCTGTCTTTTTCTAAAACTGGCACACAATCTTCCTCAGTACATCCAGGATATACAGTAGATTCATAAATTACAATATCCTCTTTTTTCAATACTTTACTTATCATTTTGGAAGCAGAAAAAAGATGAAATAAATCTGGTTGTTTTTTATTATTTATTGGAGTAGGAACGGTAACGATATAAATATTAGCTTCTGTAATATCTTTTGAATTATTGCTTAAAAAAAGACCACTCTCAGCAGCCAAAAACTCTTTTGAGTTTGTTTTAAAAACTTTCTCAAAGTCCAAAATATTTATTTCTCCCGTTTTATCCTCTCCATTTTTTAGCTCCATTATTCTAGATTTATCAATATCAAAACCAATCACTTTGTATTTTTTTGCAAATTCTGTAGCAAGTGGCAATCCCACATAGCCAAGGCCAATAACAGCTATTTTATCTTTTATTATACTCATGACGAAATAAACAGTAAATGGCGAAAATAGGTAATATAGTTGTTTTAGTAAAATTCAATAGCAAAAATGAAGTAGACAAAAAAATAACCTTACTTTTGAACGAGAAAATAACTTTAAAAATCGTGCAGTCTATAACAGGGGAAAAAGTACTTTTCTTATTAAATAATGAATATCGTCCTGACGTAAGGGTAAAAAAAGAAATAGAGAGCCTAAT
>Ga0207984_1001273_pt1 | contig 12923 bp, 13 predicted proteins | sample ETNtaG_30_FD_185760 | JGI IMG/M metagenome (GOLD analysis project Ga0207984, IMG submission 185760) | Marine microbial and viral communities from oxygen minimum zone, Eastern Pacific Ocean - ETNP201306PF43B (SPAdes) (version 2) | ecosystem: Environmental > Aquatic > Marine > Oceanic ...
ATTCTTCTGGACGGTGGAACGTACTTCCATGTTTGACAATAGCTATATGATACCCCCACAAGGGGGGGACCGCCGTGGCGTACGCGTGACTCGTGGGAGTAAGAGACAACTCCCATTGGATTGTTCTGCCTATACGAAGGATTAGGTGGGTACTGACCAATCCAAACTGGGTTATTAAACACGTGCTGATACCCGCCTGATAATCCCGTATATGAGTTATCTTTTGCGCGGGTTTCAGTGAGCGATTGATGTCAAGTCCATCTGACATAGAATTGCTCACTTTTGACTATTAAAAATAGCATAAATAGTATACGAATAATGATCTAAATCTATTCTATCTCTTCGGTTCTCTTTTTCATTCCTTCTGCCTTGATAAATGGTGGTTCTTGAGGCCCTCCAGTCCCAGTCGGCATACCGTCAGCTATTTCAGTCATAATCTCTGATCTACGATGCCTAATAAAGTCCCTAACCTTATTGAGGTTAGTTGGGTTTCCAAATTTCAGATTCCATTTTTGGCCCAGAGTCAGGTGTGGTTCAATCAGTTTTTTCAGTCTCTTTGTTTCCGCTAATAGTTTTTCCTCATCCCAATAATTGTCTAATATATGTTGCATCATTTGGGCGTAGCGCCGTCGGCATGATTCAATTTGATATAGCTGGTGCGCTATCAAGCCTTGTGTTTTAACTGATAAAAAACCTTGTTCTCCTCGTTCTCCTAAGCGGCTAAACTTTTCAAATAAACAATCTGCTCCCCAAGGTATAAAGTGAAATTTATCTGTCTCTGGATTGAGATAAAAGAAGAAATTATTGCGGTTGGCCGAATATCCGTCCCAGAAACCTAATAATCCTTCCATGGCCCAAAAAGTATAAAAGGAATCCAAGTCTACGAATTCACTTATAGCCTGCCGGTAATCATAATTATTCAATTCTAGCTGAGCTACAATTAGCATGTCTGAACTACCTGTCCCTGTATTTAGTCCTTGGATGGCTAGCAGATTTTTCCCTGGTCGCAGTTTGTCTTTGTGCGCCGATATATCGACCCATTCAAAGCCCATGGCTTCATGACTGGCTGTGGCTTTACTAGCCCAATTCAGATTGGGCGGCGCATTTAAGCTAGCTACCCGATGACCGTTCAGATAGGCTACGGCTCCATCATCATATTTCAGCTTTAAAACTAACTTTCCCTTTGAAACAATCTGCGGTAGGTTATTGATTGCAAAAGGGAAGCGTAAATAGAGGCTGTTGGTTTGATTGTACATCTCTGTTTTAAAATCAAACTCTGGACTAATCCAATCTTGATAACCACTATTCTGTTCGTATCCCGCTCCGTTTTGCCCCTGTGTCCAATTGGAGTCATCAAAATCTAATTCCTTCCATCGTTGGTCATACCGATCGTCAGTCGGTACCCAAGCCCTTCCTGTTGCTTTAGAACTGAGAATAACTTCTCCATCTTCTCCTTGTATAGCTTGAATTAATTGTTTGATTTTCTGTCGACCGATGTCATCCTGACCTAATTTGTTTTCAAAGCTCCCAGACCAATTTGGAAAGAAGTCTACTACAGTACCTTCATATAACACCCCTTGATCACTGCCAAATTTACGCTTTAAAAAAGGCTGACGAACAGTTTCGACATGGCAATAAACACCCAGATAGCGACCATTAACAGTAACTTTAGCATAGGAACAACGAGGTGCGGGCGAACCTGCAGCGTTAAATAAAGCATAGCTCATCAATTGGCTCATCAAACTATTATCCTGGTGGTTATTATTAAGGGTCAAATTGGTTAAGCCTTCAATTTGTTCTTTTATATTCACATGGTTCAGTTTGATTTTAAGAGATGGACGAGTGGAATTTTGCGAACCGATAAAACCTTTTTTGCGAATACCGACTCGAGGAAAAGTCACACCATCAATGGATATACGACCTTCAACATAGGTATAAGGGGGTGTAATAGGCTTAAACTTCCGTTTCTCTTGGAATTCGGTTTCTATGTCCCGCTGCTGAAATCGAATGGTATCCCAGTCCTTATTAGCTAGGCTAATCTGGATATCCAATAAGCGATCAGTAGGAAACAAATCATCCAAGGTGATTTGGTGCTGTGTTTCAAATTGAGCATTTGCGGATATAACCATTAAAAGTATTAAGATACTCATTAGGGTTATTCTGGTTATAATGCTAGGTAATGTTTCTAATTTTGTTGAACTGAATGACAGCAATATTTTTGACCTCAAGGTTATTGGTAAAATTGAAATCAATCTTTAAAAAAGGTTAGCTTTGCTAAGCTAACACGAATGAACTGGCTGGTCAATAGGTTAGGAAAAGACAAGTAGAGCATCGGCTATCACAAACCAGAAGTGAAATGTGGTGCCGAGAAAACTGAATAGATTTAGGCCGTTATTAAGGTAATAGCTAGAGCAAGATGAATCACACAAATCAGCCTTACATATACTGATAGAAGGGATTACGGCTTATCGGGATAGAAAAATAAAAGTCAAATTTAGGAAGGAGACCAAAGGGTACCAGCTTGGCAGCTGATACGTGCCTGATTATCCTGTACGGGAGTTGAACCTGTGAAGATCTTTACGCTGTTTTGGTACCTGTTTTTTGCGCGGGAAAATTACCCGATGTATCGTATGTACCGTCGTGGAGGTGGATCCTATATGTTGGCATTGGACTCAACGGGTTATTGAGGTATATGGGCTAATTTAACTTACCCTGACTGCCACCAACGCAATATCATCGTCTTGCTCCTCTATAATGCTATTATCCTTCTCTTTCTGATAATGGTGTGGAGTTGCCTGATACAACCAATAAATGGTATCTTCAGACACTTGTTACTTTTATCAACTGCAAGTGTGATTTATGGAAACTCACAAAATCGAAGTCAGAAGAAGACTCCATCCCCCACGTCAAAGTTGAAACCATACAGAAATATCCGATTACAATTGCCATTCTTTTCATTTTAGGTTCTCCTTTAATTAACATGAAACCGGTAAGTTATACCGAGACTCTTGTGGGTAGGGGAATCGTACACGTACAATTAGCATAAACAAAAAAAGCCTCAATGCTTAGCTGGTTCAAAATCGACGGCTTCTCCATCTCGAACCTTATCTATTAATGACTTCAATATGCAAATGCTTTAGTGATTTATTATTTCTTGATAATCAGTCCATGTTTGGTTTTGTGCCATTTATAACTTCTATCTGGTAATCGGATTTAACAACCAGATAGAGTATTCTATCACGATTACCGCATCGAGGTAAAGAGGTGATAATTGGTCTCTGAACTACCATTACATTCACCTTCCACATTTAGCATTTGATTTCAGTTTTACGGTATCTATCCGATAATCAGGATTGTATTTTATTTTTAACTTAAATACAACTTGGTTGGATCATAAAATCAATCGTTTTACTCACTTCTATTCAGCTAATATGTTACTTTCACACAATTGAACCTGCCTAGTATCCTACCCGCTAATCACACATTATGCATAATATACTTTTTGTTAACTTTTTTTGGCTTGAAATATTAATGTTTTCTCCTGATTTTGCCGTTATGTACTGCAGAGACGCTTCATCTTAGTCTAGATTCAGCTAGGGGTTGTTTAGTCCATGAGCCTCACCTCTGCAACGACAGAATTTTGCCCCTTTTATTTCAACCTAGTCGCTGCTTTAAGTTCTTGCTTCCAATTTTCCTGCCAATGGCCGGGACGATGCAATAGCTTTTTTTGCCGCTGTGTACATCCTTCAATGAATTCATCCGACAGTGAAACGAACCAGTCGGCATGGTGGGAGGGTTCATAGGAGAAAAACAGCGTTCGACGTTGCTGCTTCATATTGGTGCCGGGATATCCCGCGTGGTAAAGATTTTCGCTGAAGATTACCGGTTGTCCTGCCTTAACCTCCAAAGTTCTCAGTTCCGGAAGGACCCCCAAATCATTGAGATCAAACGGCGGTTTCAGACTCAGTAAATGGCTTCCTGTAATTAGGGAAAGAGTGCCAGTTTCAGAATTTTGATCCATAAGTGGAATCATTACCTTGACCATTTCAAGCTGAGGGAGGCCTTGGTGATTTAGGTTTTGCGTTTGGCTTCCATTACGCACAGAGTGATAGCCTACTGGCCGATTCGCATTTCTGAAATAGCCGTAGTTTTCTGTCAGACGTGGTGACCGATTCAGTAAGGTCACTATCCAAGGCAGAACAAAATCCAAATCGAGGAGATTCCTAAAAATTGTATTCGCTTCCAGGATATTCCGCACCACGATTTGGGTTAGTTTTCCATCCGAATCATACATCGGCTCCATCTTCACGTTCGGATAGCGAAATTGGTCAAAGCCGGAGACGTTCATCTCATCAATTATGTGATTAATATCTCCTATCCATGCTGATGGAAGACATTCGGAGAACAGATGATACCCACGCAACATAAAGCTGTACAGCTCTGGTTCAGGCACGAATGTCATTACAATACTCCTTATCGCAAATGAATCAGAATAGAATTGAATTTCGGAAACAACAATAGCAGGACTGCATCAAACTTCTTCATTAGCGCTTTCCGCTAGGACTATAAGACGGTGTCTAAGGATTCTCATGGCTCATCTTCTCACCGCGCAGCAAGAAAGCGCGGATATCGTAGCGCCCTGGGCGCTCAACCGGCAAATCTCCCGACTCGACCATGACATCCAGCGGCGAAGAAAACGTGCGCAAGGGTAACTTGACGACCTCGTGCAACCGCGCCGACTCGTAGATGGCCATAATAATCTCCACAGCCGCCCTACCATTTTCAGCCTGCCCACGGTGTTCAACCTTGCCCTCGATCCATTCGATGAGTTCCCGCATTTGACCCACGCTTGGGTCTTCGCCCTCTATTGGGAGTTCTTCCCAACCTCCAGTCTGACTATTGAGCAGCCGAATTTTTTGCTCGGTTAAGTCGAGGATGCCGTCCTCTCCGTAGAAAATGCCCCCTTGGCGATGCCCTGGCCAGCCAGAGGTTTCCTCCAGTTCCAGCAGCAACTGCCCGACGGTGCCATTGTCAAAACCAACGATACCGGCGCCTTTGTCTTCGATGCGGATATCGCGCTCGTAACGCTCGGTCTTGCGCTCAATATTGCCGATCACCCACTCGACTTTGGGATCGCCCAAGATGTAGCGCATCATATCGAAGGTGTGCGAGCTATAATTGAGAAATCCTTGGGTGCCCCAGGCATTGATCTGGCGCACCGAGCCGATGGCACCCTCGTTGATCAGCTTGCGGGCCTCAGTCCAGGCCGCATTGAAGCGTCGCTGATGGGCAATCGCCAGCTTGACATTGTTGCGCTGGGCAGCAATGAGCATTTGATCGCAGTCACCCAAATTGGTAGCCATCGGTTTTTCGCACAGAACGGCTTTGGGCCTGCGGGCACAAGCAGCGATAGTAATGGGTGCGTGCAGCTTGTGCCAGGTGGCGTTGCTGACAATGTCCAGATTTTCCTCATCTAGCATTTGGCGAAAGTCGGTATACCGACTCTCGATGCCATACTTGTCGCCGAATTCGTCCACTGCTTCCTTAACCGGATCAGCCAGCGCCACAATCTCGATCTCCTCGACCCCCTGATAACCACGAGCGTGATAATTGGCGATGCTGCCACATCCGATGATGCCTACTCGATATTTTTTTGCCATGATAATCCTCCTTTTTTCTCTTTGATGACCTCGAAGCGGCCAGACTCAGGCCTCGGTCGCGAGTATGCCGTCGTCATTGAGCACAGGCCGTTTAAGACGGATATGATAAGGCGGTTCAAGAACGGCCTTTTGTATGTCCAGCATTCCGTCGAGCATGGATTCCGGCCACGTATTATACCCTCCGGCATAAGCCATATTACTATATAGGAGTACGCCGCAGATGTCGGGGTTTGGGCCGCTTCGGGGATGCATCTTATACGGTTGTACTGCACCCAATGAGTTTATTGAGGCTAGGTAGCTTTTGCACCATTGATTCCAGTGTTCACGGTTGGCTTTTGATTCTTCTGCCCAAGCCATTTTAATCTCCCATTGTTAGGTTCCCAGATACCCTTACATGCTAACATGCAGTAGAATCCTCACCGTTTCTACTGCATGTATAGAACGAGAATGAGAGCTTTCTAATGCATGACTTGCAATAATGCGGAAATGCATCCTACGACAAAATTTGATAGTTGTCAAGTAAACGAGCAATCCTGTGAACTGGGCGGGTAGGATCCAAGCTCTGAGGAGGCTAGCCTTAGTCATTGAAACTGCCAATCACTGACGAGAAAAGGGTGGAAAATTTAAGTCAGTAGGGGTTGTTTTTAAAATGTCAGTTATTCGGAGTGTTGGATTAGGAAGAAAGAGGCTAATGAAGAGAAGAAAAAGGGTACCAACTGGGCCGTTGATACCCACTTGATTAACCCGTACACGAATTATCTTTTGCGCGGGTTTGAGTGGGTATGCAATTCAACTCAAAAATTTGGATATCTATCGAGTGTCAGAAAGATCCCGTGGCCTCATACTAGCTTTGGTCAATTTTAACTGCGCGTGTGAAAATTGATTGACTGGATCAAAAAATTGGCATACCATTGTTCTGCGCCTGATGTCGCTGGTGTTGTTTGTGTCCAAGCACCGGATGGTATTCTGATCGAGTTTGTATAGGTGAAATCTCTCTGAATTTATTAATTGGCTGAATGTGTCAGAAAGGCGATTGCAAATAATAATATTTATTATTTCGTGCTCAATAGAATTCCCTAGTGCTTTGTATCATGGTGATCAGACTGAATACTTAATACTGATGACTGCTTACTTTGAAAAGTCCAACTTCTTATTTGACCTTCCTTTAACATTGGAGAAATCGTGTCGACATTTCCGCTTTCAGACAATCTGATCAACCGTTTTCACGAGCAAGGTTTCATCAAAGTAGAAAACTTTATTAATCAGGCACAAGTCGCAGAACTAGCCTATAATTATGATCAAGCCGCCTCTGGTGAGGTTCACGTTCCCGCCTCTGGAAGCGATCATGTTAAGGGGCGAATGGTACAACTTGTCAACCCATCGCAACATATTACGGGTTGGCAAGAACATGCCTATTTTCTGCAAGCGTGGGATGTTGCCAAACAGCTGATCGGACAAGACGCCATCTATGTCTATGATCAGATGATTTTCAAACCTTCCCATCATCCAGCCGAGGTGCCGTGGCACCAAGATGCGGGATATTGGCGGAAAACCCGTGGCTCGGACAATGCTGTCACTTGTTGGCAAGCCTTATCACCCGCTTGGAAAGAGAATGGCGGGATGCAATTCATCGTAGGTAGTCATCGGGGAGAAATTGCAGAGCATTATAGCGTGGCTCATCGTTCTGAAATGAATGGTGCCTTGGAGACAAAGGTTGACCCAAGGCAGGCTGTTGCCATATCCCTACAGCCTGGCGACGTAACTTTTCACCATTGTCGGATGCTTCACCATACAGGTGGAAATTATACCGATACACCTCGCCGGGGGCTTATCACCCACTTTTGGTCTAGTGATTAAAAGGGTAACAGGACATGTGCTACGTTAACAGTTTGGCTGTCCTTAGTTAGGTAACCTTTGTCTGACTAATATTGGCTAGGCACTATATTTCTGTGCAGGTGCAACACTGATGTATCATCGGTGTGTGAAAAATTGGGTTGCTCAATTGGAGGCGGTCGAGTAAATATGGGATCTATAAGAAAAGAGACTATTTGGAGAGAAGAGAAAGGTACCAACTAGGTAGCTGATACCCACCTGATTACCCCGTACACGAGTTATCTTTTGCGCGGGTTTCAATGACCTCCCTTCAAACTTGGCTAATTCGGCCTGATGCCGTTGCTCCGACATGGCATCAGGCTGTTGGTCTTGGTCAAGGGATTTGCTGTAGCCTTTCAACCGTCTGTTGGAGCTTAGCGATACCAATCCTCCGGGTTAAAGCGAAAACTACCGAGCACGTCAAGCAAAAGCTGGCTGGCGCCTTCCAGAAGGTGTTCCGGCATCTTCTGGTTAATGTAGGCGTTGTAGCGTCGGAAAGCCCACGCCTGACCATATTGCTGCTGAAGCAGATAGCGCAGTTTTCCTGACCGATTTGGAGTCCCTCGGTGCCAGCACTGCGAATTATGCAGGTAGATGTCGCCTGCCTTGCACAAGATCGACACGGGGCCACGACCTTCAAATTCAGGCGTTCCTGTTTTCGGCGGTTGCCTGCCAGAGTAATGACTGACGGGAACGTATTGCGAGGGACCGTGGTCAATCGTACCAATGTCAGACAGCGCGATCTGCACCGTCAGCCAAAAGATCGGCATTTCGATGCGCGGGTCATGTCGAGGAACGTCCTCCGGCAGCGGGAACCAAAGGGCGTTGTCCACATGCCAGAGGTCGATTGACTGGTCGCGGCCGTTTCGTAGCACCTGGTTTCCGCACTGCTGAAAACCAGGACCGAATATGGCTTCCATCAGACTGTAAATCGGTTCCCGAACCAGCATGTCACAGAAGATGCGATCCAGTTCATTCAGGTGCCAGATGATAAACGCATTGCTTCCTTTGTGGCCGCTTTGGGTTAACTTGGCGAGTCGGGGCGGTTCAAACAGTTCATCAACCTTCGCTCGAACGGCTTCGATTTCATCTAGTTTGAGCACCCCTGGGATCAACACAAAACCGTCCCGCTTGAAGTTGCGAACGATTTCGTTAGTGTGCGTTTTGCTGAATGGTTTGCCTTCTCTAATCGACGTTGGCTCCACGGATTGTTCCTCCTGATAAGGCACCCCGACGTAGCTGTCGCTTCTTGGACGTAGCTACTAGCATATAATATCCATCTTGTGTAAAAAATTCGGATTGTCGATTTGTTGTTGTGTCAATGTTTGCTTTCATGTTCATGCCTCAGCACAATATGAGAGCGGTCATAATCGCAAGCGATGGTAACCACATCAATTTTGATCGCATCTCACAACGTTAGTTTTAGCCCTGGTGCTCTGTCTCAGTGATAATATAGGTGTTGGAATAGTGAATATGAACACGCCCCTCTTCTACGACTGGTGTGGGAGAAGTATGAGTATTCAAACCTAGATATTCCAACTGCAGTTCCACTACATGGAACATTTTGATGTAGTGAACCACTTTACCGCTTTCCAAATCAACGCAAATAGCAAATAACTCAGTTCCATCTTCCCGCGCAGTAGTCAGCCAAATTTGCTTTCGCCAAAGAACGAGTGAAGACTAACTTTGATTGTGGATCGGTGTTTTCCACCGCACATTCTTATTTTCGCTAAATTCGATAAGAAGGTTTTGGGCGTCAGATTTGCCATCTCCATTTGGACCACGAAACTGGTTCCAGGATTCGCCCTCAACACCAGATTGCAATGACGTGAAAAAGGTGCGATTTCACTGTGCCTCTTCTAATTCTCATTAATTCAGCGATTTCTTTGAATGTTATGTGGGTGAAATGATAAATAATCTTACTAGCCCTTTTACTTGTGGCCTTACCTTTCACCAAAAAGCGTGGGCTTCTCTATAGATTGAGATGCTGAGCGAACTTTATGTTTTCACGCGAATTCAACTCTCAAGGAACTAACTTTTGCATTCTATCACGATTGCGGTATCGGGGTAAAGCGGTGGGATCGTTGGCAGGAATTGCTCACGACAAATCGGGCGCATGGCACCCATAAAGGTAGGATTGCTGTGTCAGCCAGATTCTTAATGGTAGGCTTATCTCAAGAGCGACAGGATTAAGATTGTCTGATTTTGCTATTTCTAATCATCGCTTTATTATTTGTTAAGTGGAACATCGCAGAATGATATACTAAATGATATACTAATAGTGTAATAAGAAACAATCAAAGAACTGCCGATGAAAATCATCATCATCACGTCTTGAACAGGACAAAAGAAATACAAACTAAAAGATCGGCTTTTAAACAAGCTGTCAGTAGTAGAAGAAGATTAAGGAAGTTAACTGATACATGACGCGTGCAAAATCTTAAGGCTAAGATTCTAAGTGGATTTAGATAAAGGTTTAATTATTGATGTTTCTTCGAAAGTGGAAGATTTTGCTGATGCTTTTTTTGTTTCACTATAATGTACCATTCACCATCACCAGAATTAGAGCACCTAATTAAGGTTCTGGAATCCGTGCCTAATTCGGAGACATATGTTTACCAACTGCGGGACGATCAACAGAAAACGATGGATTGTCTTAAAGTTTTTCAACGTGCTGAAGGACAGTATATCGGCGTTTCTCACTCCTTACAGAATGACGTTTTTGGGATTCAACTTTCTCGTTCTGGTGACCTACTCAACTGGACATATGCAAATACGTTGGATATACATGTTTCGCAAGCCAATATTTGGCCAACTGAAAATGGCGCCCACTTATTGGCCTACGAGAAGGATGCTCCAAACTCCTTTTGGATTCGATTGCGATTTTATGCAGACTTTGACAGCTTCTGTGAGGTAGATTTTGCTGCTGAATATGATATTCAGCAGAGCTTAGGTCCAACGGCCGAAGGAAAGCCCAGTTTTGATTCAGTTAAACTGGCCAGCAACCAATTAAGCCAATCAGAGATTGACCTACGGTTTCACTATTATAATGATACTGAAGTGGATCGTTTAGCTGTTGGCCGATTAGTTGGTTCTCGTTTATGGTAAGCTCTTCCCTCCAATCAAATCAATCAGGCCATAGAAAAAATGGGAGCTATCGGTAACTTTGATGATCGAGATAAATTTACTTGGAATAACCAAACTTTTTACTTACAAGAGGTTCAACAACAGCCGAAAGAATGGAGCTCTTGGCGTATCTTACTGACCAGTGTTGATGGAATGACAGTAAAGCAATTATCTATTAAAACCCATTGTGGCTCAGTCTCATATGCCAATCCTAACATCAGTGATAACGGTCAATCTAAGTTAGTGGTATTAATGGGCTAGCAACAGTTTTGTGATTAATTACGAGCGTAAAAAAGCAAGTATATAGTGAAACGAAAATTAAAGTTGCAAACAGCCTTTGGTTGTCAATCAAACCTTAAAGTCGTTATTAACGACATTTTCGCGGTTTGGTGGGATTCTAAATTTGATTATCAGGCTGACGCCGAAATCATCTTCAAGCATCTTAAAAAGATCCGGCAAGATTGCCTACAGAACTTAGGCATGGAGGACCCACCGAATCCAAGTGCTGGCTTTTACTATAATGTTTATATTCACCATGGTGAACAAGATAGTTTCCCCCCCGAATGGGGAAATGGCCAAGGTACGGATAAATATCAGCTACCATTCTTGACTTTGCCCGTTGGTGTTCATACTTCCGAGTCAAACTTATATCATGAAGGATTTCACATTTTTCAGTACAAAGCGAATTCGACAGGATTTGCCTATAAAGGCGATTCGCAGTGGTATGTTGAGGCTTCGGCTCAATGGTATATGTGTCAAAACCAGCCTCAGGAAATTAATGCTTTTGTTGAAGCAGGTGCCATGGGTGCAAACCCACACTTATCTTTATGGCATAGCTTTAGCAACCAAGCTGAAGGAGACCCTATAGATTGGCTTTACCAAGTCCGTCAATATGGCATGCATACCTATCTTTACTATTTAACCAACGTGGCAAAAGTTTCACCTGATTTGATTACAAACGGATTTTATCTGGGTACCGATCTAAGTCCCCAAGAGTACCACTATCGACAGATCGGAGCAGATCGTCTACGTAAATATTTTGCAGACTGGGCTGCGCACAATACAGGTGGTTTAGATTATTTAACTCCAGAACAAATCGCAAGAGCAGAGCTAGAAGTGAAAAACGTTGCTGATCCCAATAACTTACATCCATATGTCCGTTCCTACGATAATCCGAAACAAGTGAAAGGTTGGATTTATCCCTCAGAAGCATTCAAACCAAGAGGTTGGGCTGTTATTCGAGTGCAAAATTGTGGCTCTGGTACCTATAGGTTTAAGTTAAAAGGAGATTTGGTTGGAAGTGAAGGTGCTGTTTCTCATTTTGAAGGACGAATCGTGGTGATCTCTGAAACCCAGAAGTTGTATGCAAAAATTAACATGGTCGATGCAATATCAGGACAGGGTGTTGTTAGAGTGACAAATAATTTCAGTGAGCTCTTTCTGGTGGTAGCCTCGGTTCCAGAACATTTTAGTGGAACACAAACCTACGGCTATCAAGTGAAAATTGAGATTGATTCGCTAACTTACGAGTAACGGAGAATTAGCTTTTCTTATCCCAGACGGTGGCCAATCCCAGACGGTGGCCAATTTACCAGTAGATTCTACACCTAACAGAGCTCCCTCTATGTCTTCCTTAATCTCTTCCACTGTCAAGAGCCTATCGTACATTGCAACTTCATCAAGGAAAAAATCTGCATGTCTAAAATGGTACAAATCGTAATTTTTGGAGCCAGCGGTGATTTAACTGCCCGAAAACTTATACCTGCTCTTTTTCATAGTTTTTGTAATCAATTCTTTACGGATCCCATTCAGATTGTTGGTGTTGCTCGCCGGTCTTGGGACCAAGAAAATTTTCGTCAACAATTAAAAAATAAAATTGACCTGTCTTTGCTTGATCCTAGATCATCAAAACGCTATTGGACTCAGTTTATTCAAAAAATAAACTATTTTCAAATTGATCTCAGCGATAGACAGGGGTATTTTCAACTAGCTGATTATTTAAGAGAAATCGCTGATGGGTCTTGTCAGCGGATCTTTTATCTGGCTATTAAACCAGATTTGTTCTTGCCTACTGTCACAGGTTTAAGTAAAGCTGGCTTATTAGAAAAAAAAGACGGAATATCGGCACGTATAGTAATTGAGAAGCCATTTGGCAATAATCTGGCTAGTGCAAAAAAACTCAATCTTGAGTTAAGTAATTTGATTAACGAAAAACAACTATACCGAATTGATCATTATCTAGGTAAAGAAACAGTCCAAAATATT
>Ga0207984_1001287_pt1 | contig 12826 bp, 7 predicted proteins | sample ETNtaG_30_FD_185760 | JGI IMG/M metagenome (GOLD analysis project Ga0207984, IMG submission 185760) | Marine microbial and viral communities from oxygen minimum zone, Eastern Pacific Ocean - ETNP201306PF43B (SPAdes) (version 2) | ecosystem: Environmental > Aquatic > Marine > Oceanic ...
TTTTGGTGACGGTGTCATAAGTCAAAGGATGCGAACGCTGTCGCATTTCCTGATCCCTTTGTGCCTTCGGCTGGCGTCCCCAGCCTCGCGCATAATCAGGCATTTCTTCAATGGGATTGTTCGCAAGAGTTGCTTCCGCCAGCTCTGACTTTGACGATTTGAATCGCGCCCAGCCATCGCCGGTAAAACTGTGACCGGCATCCGTGAAAAGATGGCGGCGAACTGGCGTGTCCGTTTTGCCGTCGTCCGATATCAGCGTCGCGGCGAACAGAAAATCAGGGTCAGGTTCGTCAAGTGACAGTCTGAGTGTGACAGACGAGCCGTCTTTTTTGATATCTGTCGAAAGAGTGACATCTGGGAAAACAGGCCCAATGCCCGGTCGCCATCTTGTCTTGCTGCTGTCCTCATCGATGACGACCGTGCCATGAAACGCACCCGCGGTGTACACAGGCGACCGTTCTGATGGCTTTCGGAAATCGAAAAACAGCTCCCACGAATCGATGGGCGTGCGTTTCTGATCATTCGTTTCAAGCTGGATAACTACATCTTCGTCAACGATAGAAACTATTGCTTTACCGACCAGGTCATCCTGCTGCTTCAGTTCGAAAGTTTGCGGCTCATCCAGCGTGAACACCTGGCGCGCCCTCTGCGGTCCGAAAGTTTTCCTGGGCTTTCCGTTGGTCCCGTCCAGCACAAGACAGGTGCCGGGGAAGTTCACATAGAGGTCGCTGTCATCGGCCGCGATGGGCGTGACCTTCCACTGGTTGTAGTTCTTCTTGGGGTTCTGAAAGTTCGTCATCCCGATTACCGTGTTCCACAGCTCCAGGCCGTTGTAAGCATCGATGGCAGTCACGTGATGCATGCCCAGGATGAAGATGCGCCCATTCGCGGCTATCGGTGCTACGGGTACTGGCGGCCGATTCCCGACGCGTGCCGGGCCCGGGCCGCCGAACCACAACAGCTCGAGAGGCCACTTCACCCGCTCATCGGCGGAGGCTTCTGAATTCCAGTCGAATGCCCCGACAAGCCTGCTGCGGATGAACATCCCATTCTCAAGCCTGCCAACCTGGGCCGGCCTATTGGAGGCGAGTGCTCCCATCAGCCTGTTGATATCCATTTCGAAGGGAATCACGGCTCCACCGGAGGGCCGAAGGATGCGGAAGAGATCAGAGTCAGCAGAAGGAATCGTTGTGCCAGGCCCTGCAACGGCCACGTTCGCAAAGTAGTCCGGCAGATCGGGCAAATGTTCGGCAGAGAGAACTCTGATCTTGTGACCATAGAGTTGGGATTCGTCGATAAGGCGTTTTCTTTCGGATGCGATCTGTTCACTCGGCAGAAGGGCAACGACTTTCAATCGTGTCATCGCGGCAATCATCTCGGCCAGCCTTGTATCGTCCTGTCCAGCAACGAGTGCGAATCCATTGGTGAGTGAGAGTGACTGCACTCTTTCGATGCAGGTCTGCATTGCCGGTAGAGGCGACGATGCAGGTTGCTCGCGTTGTGAATCGTCAATGACAGCGGCCTGCCTTTCGCCGGAATCAAAACAGTAAATGGTTCCGGTCTCCGTCGAGGCATACAGACGCCTGCCCGCGATGGCCATCCCTCTTACCTGTCCCTTAAGTTTGCCCTGCCAGACGCTGCTTCCATCTTCCGCCCTGTAGGCGCGTATGATATCCTGCCCGCCGATCAGCAGGTCCTCGCCGGCTTTGGCGATGGAATAGGGATGGGGGCCTTCAGTTTGCCAGAAAGTTTTGTGAGCTCGATAGAACAGACTGCCCCGGCCGTGCCGAGAATAATCACGGGCATCCACGACACCGTTCCCCGCCAGATAGATGCGAGGTTTATGCGTGAGCACTCGATGCCTTCCGCGTGTCATCCGGCCGCCATGCCCCGTCACTATGATGGCAGCTCGCATCCCGTCGAACTGGCCGGGAGGAGCTTCCTCGCCCCACGGCCTCGGCTTGCCGCCACGGCGATGAACAGGATTGAAGAACATCCTGCCGCCATAGGTGGCCCAGCACCCGCCGTTCATCTGGTTGCCGGTGCCGATGCGATAGTGAAGCAGTTTCCCGTTATCGAGTGAGAAGCCTGCGGGCACGCCTCGGCCGGTTGGTACAAGCAACACTCCCTCGGCAGCGAGCAGGTAGCCCTGCGGGGCCACGCCACCCATTGAATACGAATTGTAGTAAGGCGTATGCAGATACTTGGTGCCGCTGGTGTCATTCACCCAGATCTGTTTGCCGGTCTTCGCATCAAGCGCGTAAACAAAGACACCCTCCGAAGGCCATACACCTGCTGTGGCATAAACGATTCCATCGAGCACGAGCACGCCACTCCGACAGGGCCAGCGCGAGATAAGCTGATCATTGCCCACCAGCATCCGGTTTTCAGGAGCAGCCTGAAATCTCCAGATCAGTTTTCCTGATGCTGCTTCCAGACAATAGACGTATCCATCGTCGGATGCGAAGTAGCATCGGCTTTCGCTGATATGAGGCGCGAACCTGACCGGGCCACCGGTCGTGAATCTCCAGCGATGTTTGCCATTCGTTGCATCGAGCGCACGAACGGAATCGTCCGAGGATGAAGAGAAGAAAAGGAGACCGTCCTCCACCACCGGCTGAAAGGTGTAGTCGAAATCAATGCGATGCAACTCCCACCCAGGCTGCGGCCAGGCGGGACGAGGTGGCTGGGCAGGCCGATACTGCCAGGACACAGAAAGGGGAAAGTCCAGGGCCTCCTGAGAGACGCTGGCTCTATGCGCGTCAGCTTTGTAGCAGGGCCAGCTTTCCCCGTAAGACGGGCCCGGGCTGGCGATCACCATGCACAGAAATGGAAGGATTGGTTTCATGGCTAAGGCGAAATGAAGGCAAGCGAATCAGAGCCTGCTAGTCCGGCCGAGACGAGGGCAATCTTACGGATTTGAATGACAATTTTCAGGGGCAAAGCCCCGGGCCGTTTGCCTAGCCCAGCCCAGCGGGCTGGTTTTTCGGGCGGAAGACCCTTAGGGGCAACGCCCCGGTCATTTGCCCCAATGAATGGCCTCCTTATAAATGGCCGGGGCGTTGCCCCTTTTCAGATCTTTGTACCATTCACCCAGCCCGTTGGGCTGGGCTAGGCAAACAGTCCGGGGCTTCGCCCCTGAAATCCGTCAAAACGACTCCGTCTTGGAGGACTAGTCCGGCCACACAAAAAGTCTTATCATCCTCCCGCTCGTCGCCGGCCGCCTTTAAGACAGGTCGGTATTGGAAACATACCAAAACGAAATTCTACTCTATACCTTGCAGAAGGCTGGTTCAGGGGATCAGACATGCCAAAGATCGATCAGTTTGAGAGTGTATTCAAAGCTGCGGCCAAAGAAGTCTTTACTTACGAAAGAATAGAGGTCCGATCTGCTTTCCTGGTGACCGATCTGAATCAGGACGAGGCAGTCACATTCAGCGAACAGGTCAAGGGTTACCTGTCCATTTTGGGAGAGGTGAGCTGGACGACTATCACCGGCGATCAATACAGCAATGTCGAAGAGCTCTTAAGCCTGGTGGAAGAAGGTGGGGCGGATCTTGTCTGCACATATAGAAATCTGCACAGTGCGGCCTGGAAGTTCCCTTTCAGTGTCGGTGAATATGTGGATGTTCTCACCCAGATTGCCAAGCCGCCGATTCTGCTTTTGCCTCATCCGGAAGCTGGACGCGCGGCAGAGCATTCGATGGATGATACTGATGTGGTCATGGTGGTCACCGACCATCTCACGGGCGATCACAGGCTGATCAATCACGCGGTTCGCTATACCGAAGCGAAGGGAAAACTATTTCTCGCGCATATCGAGGACGAGGCCCTATTCGAGTACTACATGGATCTCATCTCCAAAATCTCGACCATAGATACGGACATGGCGCGACAGGAGATCCGGGAGCGCGCTGAAAGAGCACCAGGTGACTACATCAGTTCCTGCGATCAGGTTTTAAGAGAAAACGGAATAACTTCAGAAGTTGAGGCTATCGTCACCCACGGCCATCACCTTGCAGACTTCAAGAAATTGGTTGAGGAACATGAAATCGATCTGCTCGTTTTTAATACGAAGGATGACGAGCAGTTGGCGATGCATGGGCTGGCGTATCCACTTGCCGTGGAAATCAGAGACATCCCTCTATTGATGTTGTGAGCTCTGGCCCTCGGGCGAGCTTTGAGAATTATCAAGCCCTACTAAACGACTGCACAAAATGACGAATAACTCCATCAGGGATCCTTTCGCAAAGATATCCGTGTTCTTGATTGCCTTTGCAGCCATCTTTGTACTGTGTGCATCCACAATTCAGGCTGAGGATGCAGCCAATTCTGATGTTGAGCACGTCGACCACGAAACAACCGGAGGCGGCCATCATGAAGTCTCAAGAGGGGTCACGATTCTGTTTACGCTTATTTTAGCGGGCATGATTCTCTGCCTTGCCCTTGAGGAGAAGATTCATGCAAAGAAGTCGCTCATTGTTGGCTGTTTCTGTGTTTTAAGCCTGTTTCTGGGCGCCATCTTTCACTTATTGCCCTTTAAGGAATTGAGCCCGATTACTATCGGCGGACATCAATTAAACATCCCGGTCTACATTCCAGGAATCGACTGGGGAGTGATCGCCATCATTCTTGGTTCCAGTCTCTTTGTTGATGTCACTTCTAAATCCGGTCTGTTTACCTGGATTGCAGTCAAGCTGACGAAGACATCCAAAGGCGATCCTGTAAAGCTCCTGTGGTTTTATGGCGTTATGACCGTTGTTTTTTCGGCGGTGCTTAACAACGTAACAGCGATGATTATTGTTGGATCGCTGACCGGAGTGTCCCTTTCCAAACTTGAAAAGCGGGACATGCTGCTGGGGTTCCTGGTGATAGAGGGGTTGCTCACAAATATTGGCGGTTTACTGACACTTATCAGTTCGGTACCCAATATTATCGTAGGAACGGCTGCGGGAATTCCATTCGTGAAGTTCTTTATTGTGTCGGCCCCTTATGTTGCTGTAGCGACGGTGATCACCATTGTGTTGGGCGCGAAGCTGTTCGGAATCAGAGGGCTCGCAACAGATGAAGAAAAATCCGAGGCTGCCAAGTTAGTCGCGGGATTCGATGAAAACGACGGAATCGAGAGCGCGAGTTTTTTCTGGTTCGGCTCGATCATGACCGGACTGTTTATCGTTGTGATTGCAGCGACCTCCGCGCTTCCTTATGTCAGTGATCTGGGCATGGGTTATGTCGCCCTCAGTTTCGCTGCGGTGATGCTGATTCGATACAAGTCGGAGGTGGACAAGTTCTATCAATCCGTGGATTGGGATCTTCTTGGCTTCTTTGCATGTCTGTTCGTCGTCATTAATGTGATGGAGCACGCGCTTGTGCTGGAAATGATCGGCACGTGGCTGAAACCGATCATTGATATGACCCCCAAAGCTGGAAGCGCAGCTCTCATGGTTGCTGCAGGGCTGGCCAGCTCAGTCACAGACAATATCCCGCTGGCAGCGATGCTGTCCAAGATTCTTGGCGGGCTTCCAGACGCTCCGAGCATGAAGCTCTGGTGGGCTGTTGTTTTCGGCGCGAACCTCGGCGGAAACATCACTCCAATCGGTTCTGCTTCGACACTCGTGGCCGTGACGATCATCCACAAGAACAAGCTGCACATGTCGTTCGCCGGATTTGTGAAGATGGCCGTTCCGTACGCCGCGATTCAGCTCATTCTTGCCGCGATTTACGTTGTGCTTTTTGTCGGATGAGGATTGGACTCATCTGTGCCGATGAAGTAATCCACCTGCGTGCGCTCCTTGTTCTATGGAGATCGACAGGGCCGCTACGGGCCTCGCTCATTGCTTAAGGGCTTTGCGCTGATAGAATCGTCCGCCAGTTGGAGCAGTCGTCTCGAAATCACATTCTCGTGTCTTCCGGGAGGTTTCCATGGCCGCCGTGCCCTGCGAATTATCAAAAATCATGATTGCCGAGACCAGTGACTACCACGTCATCTGGCTCCGCGAAAAAACAGGTGCCTGCCGTGATTTCCCCATCCTTATCGGCCTGTTCGAAGCCGTTGCTATCGATAGGAAGATCCGTGAAGTCGAGACACCCCGCCCGCTCACACACGACCTGCTGGCGAGCACCATCTCCACCCTTTCAGGCGAGCTCGAGAAGGTCGTTGTTACCGAACTCAAAAACAACACCTTCTATGCGTCGCTCATGATCCGCCAGAACGGCAGTGTGGTCGAGGTGGATTCACGTCCCAGCGATGCTATTGCCCTCGCGGTGCGACTCGAGACGCCGATCTTCGTCGAAGACTCGGTCATCGATCAGGTCACAAGCTGGCAGGATCAGGGCGAAGAAGGACTGGTGTAACTGAACAGGCTGATACGCCAGCCGGTCTGGCACCCTGTCAGATTCCCTCGTAAACACCACATGTCACATTCATTTTTCCAGGCTCATCGTCCCGTTGTTATGGGTACGCGCGGCGTCGTCGCGTCCGCTCATCCTCTGGCAAGCCTCGCCGGGCTGCGCATATTAATGGAGGGTGGCAACGCGATCGATGCCGCGGTGGCGGTCGCTTCATCGCTCAATGTCTGCGAGCCGTTCATGAGCGGAGCGGGTGGCATTGGGCTGATGATCGTTCACAGGCCGCGGCTTGGCGAGACACGACTGCTCAATTTTTCGGGGTGCGCTCCTTATGCGGCCACGCCGGATAAATTTACTCGAGAGTCACAGTCATCCGGTATCCGGGCCCCGCTCGTGCCGGGGAACCTGGGCGGATGGCTGAAGGCCCATGGCGATTGTGGAAGCATGTCGCTAGAGCAAGTTTTTGGGCCTGCCATCGAATACGCGGAGGGAGGCTTTCCACTCACACACTTCGGGCATTCTGTTTTTTCGGGCAGTGAGTCGCTGCTCCGCAAGTGTCCGAATGCTACGGCCAGCTATCTCATCGAGGGCAATGCACCGAGGCCCGGCGAGATTCTGCGACAGCCGGATTTGGCCAACACTTACCGCCTCCTTGCAAGGGAAGGCGCAAATGCCTTTTATGAAGGTGAGATTGCGGAAGCGATTGCTGATTTCTGCAAGGCGGAAGGTGGGCTCATCACGCTGAAGGATCTCCAGGATTACAAACCGTACTGGCAGGAGGTCATCACCACTGATTATCGGGGCCTGACCGTGGCTACTGCGCCGCCGAATTCGGAAGGCTTTCAAATCCTCCAGTCGCTCAATCTTCTTGAAGGATTCGAGCTCGGATCGTTGGAACAGAATTCAGCGGAATACATCCACACCGTGGCTGAGGCGATCAAAATCGCTGTGGCCGACCGAATCCGCTATTGCGGCGATCCCAAGAACACGGACGTCCCCATCGACGGGCTGCTTTCCAAAGACTATGCGGCGGAGCGACGAAAGCTCATGCGGCCGGGCGAGGCGAACATCGTTACTGGTGAGCGTTGGCAGAAGGAGATTCCTGAAGGCGCGATCACCGCGGGTAATCCCCGCGAATTCTTACCCGGAATGACCACTCACTTTTCCGTGGTGGATGCCGAAGGGAACGCTGTCTCCTGCACGCAGACTCTGGGCGCAGGATTTGGAAGCGGCCGTGTGGTGCCGGGTACCGGCCTGGCGCTGAACAACGGAATCAACTGGATGGAGATCGATCCCGCATGCGATACGCCCAATCTCGTCGAACCCGGTAAACAGTGGTCGCAGCCCATGGCCCCGATGCAGGTTTATCGTGACGGGAAGTTCTACCTCTCTGTCAGCACGCCCGGCAGTTACGGTATTCTTCAGACGACTCTGCAGATGCTCCTCAACATCGTCGAATTCGGCGCTAACATCCAGGAAGCCATCGAAGCGCCGCGCTTCCGCTGCTGGGGAGGAACAACGCTCACCATGGAGAATCGCATCACTCCACAGATCCGAGATACGCTGGCCGGCTTCGGACATGACATCGATGTTCTGCCTGCCTGGTCCGTCAGCGTCGGCGGCGGACAGGGCGTGATGGTCGAGCCGAATGGCGAAGCCAGACTCGGTGGGGCGGATCCAAGGAGGGATGGATATGCGGTCGCATGGTAGGAGGAATGGAGATGGTTGATGGTTGGGGTGATGGAATGATGGAGTGATGGGCATCTGCGCTCGTAGCCACGGGCTGCCAGCCTGTGAGCTCATATGAACCCAACTTGGCTCACAGGCTGGCAGCCCATGGCTACAGAATGAAAGCTGTAATTGTTGAACGGCGGAGATGGCTGATGACGAAAAGCGGGAAGCGGGACGAGAACTCAGGTATAAAGCGCGCCTCACCGGATCAGAGCATCACTGCGCCAATCCACTATTCCAATATTCATCTACTCCACCCATGTCCAAGATATTCAGCGAAGAGGATCATCAGTTTTTTGAAGAGAATGGATACGTCATAGTTGAGGAGGCAGTACCACCGGAAAACACGAGGGCGGTCGTGCAAGCGATATTCGAATTCCTCGGATTCGACCAGGACGAACCGGAAGGCTGGTATCGAGAGCCGCACAGAACGGGAGGCATGGTGGAGATTTATCATCACCAATCCATGTGGAACAACCGGCAGCATCCCCGCGTGCACCAGGCTTTCTCGGAGATCTGGGGAACGGAGAAGCTGTGGTGCTCAATGGACCGGGTTTGCCTGAAGCCACCGCGCCATTCGGACCATCCTGAATACGATCACAAAGGCTTTCTGCATTGGGACGCGCAGGTTACCGAACTCCCTCTCACATTCGGAGTGCAGGGCGTTGTAGCGCTGACAGACACCGCGGAAAATCAGGGCGGCTTCCAGTGTGTTCCAGGCGCTCACAACCGGCTCGCGGAATACGAACGTGAAAACGGCGGGCCTCTCGACCGCAGTTGGCCGAACGATTCAAGCCTGAAAGGTCAGCCCATCCCGATGAAGGAAGGAGACCTGTTGATCTGGCATTACGGGTTGATTCACGGCAACGGGCACAACGTCTCCGATCGGCCGAGGCTGTCTCAATACATCTCCATGAGCCCGGCGAAGGATGAGGAAGAGGACCGCCAATCGCGCGTCGCTCAATGGCGGCAGAAGACTCCACCAAACGCGCCCGCATTTCCTGGTGACCCGCGAAGTGTTGAGCAGAAGACGCCGCCGGCGGAACTGACGGAGCTGGGTAAGAAGCTGTTGGGGCTGGATGTCTGGTAACTGTCAGGTCTGAACCGACGTCGGTCAGCCATCATTTGGATGATGACCTCTTTGAAAGATCGGCGCGCTCCTGTTGAGCTCTCTCGTAGAGCTTGTCCCAACTGCCCTCGAAGAAGATCATCCGGCCAAAGACGCTGCGGCTTTCTCCGGCCGGGCAGGCAGGAATCTTGGGGTCCACAAACAGTCGGGCATTCAAGTGAGGGGCTCCTGTTACTGAACAGCGATCATTATTCCTGCGCCCGGAATCAGGTCTGATCCTATTGAACTTCCGTTAGACTTGTCGCATAGCAGACGAAATTGAGTTCTCCGACCTCTGTAGCTGGAGATGCACCGTATGAGCCAAATAACTGATTCGATGACACCGGCTTCTGATTCTGACTTCGTGTCCCTGGCTGAGAGATCCATCTCTCAAGGTTATTTTTTCCAGGGGATCCAATTCGCTGACTCTGGTCTGGACAGAAACCCGTCGAGCAAAAGACTGCAAGAGTTGAAGGCCCAGGCATTGATGGAATCCGGGGATCTGTATTCCGCCCGGGAGATTCTGGAGAGCCTTTGTGGCTTTAAGGAGGACGATGGCGCATTAGACCGTTTGTTCGAAGCGTTTCGAGACACGTTCGGCCTGGTCTATCAGTCCCGGCAAGCTGACAGTTCCAATCTTTGGCCAAGCGACGATCCTTCAGAGGATCAGCCTGTATCCAGCGATGCTGAAACTAAGGACAGGGCCGATCTAAGAGAGTTTGAAAGATCGCTCGAACAGCTCCTGCGAGCCAGCAAGGGGTGGTCGAGTATTTATGACGCCTCTGCTGAGTCCATCGGATTGTTGGCCAGCCTTTATAAGAAGCTCTGGCTTGCAACCCAAGAACGGGAATGGGCCGAAAAATCGCGCGACATCTACGAGACGGAGTTTCTCAAGACCTGGTCGCCGGGCTGGCATGGGGTCAATGCGGCATCCATGTCATGGATGCTCGGAGAAACGGATCGCGCCAAAACGTTGGCGTCCATCCTCATTGCTAAAAAGGAGTCACTGCCTCGTAATGGTGACGATGCCTACTGGACTCCCGCGACATTAGGCGAAGCTTATTTGCTGGATGGCAATCTGAAGGGTGCCCTTAAGAGCTATAAGGAAGCGAAGGACCAGATTGGAGAGAGCGACTACCAGAAGGCCCATTCCAGTTGGAGGCAACTGAACTTGTTAGAGGCAGGAGGAATGGACGTACCGCCTGCGATCCTGGATTTATTCAAGCCTCCCGCCATAGTCCTTTTCGCCGGCCATATGATGGATCATCCGGAAAGGTCCGAGCCGCGCTTCGTAACGAATATGGAACACATGGTCCGTTCGAGAATAGATGAAGAATTGGACCTTACAGATGCTCGCATAGGCTATTGTTCATTGGCCTGTGGATCAGACATTCTGTTTGCGGAGGCGATACTCGACAGAGAAGCCGAGCTGAACGTGTTCCTCCCATTCTCAAAGGATGATTTCATAGAATCGAGCGTGCAGCATGGCGGGCTTCAATGGGTGACCAGGTTTCACCGAATCCTTAAGCTTGCCAAGACGGTTAACTATGTAACGGAAGAGCGATATCTCAAGGATAATTCACTCTTTGAGTTTGGAGCTGATGTGATGCGGGGCCATGCGGAATTGCGTGCAGAAGCACTGAATTCCCAGACTCATCTACTCGTCGTTTGGGACAGAAAAGAATCGGACCTGATCGGCGGTACATTCGTTTCCGTAAAGGCCTGGAATGATAAGGATGCAGGGCACATTATCGATATCAATGACATTCGTGAAGAGTGCATTGAACAACGCGCACCGGATCCAAGAACTACCACATCATTGAGAGCGATTAGCCCTACGCCTCCGCCGCCCGTCAAGGCCGTGAATCAGAGGGAGATCAGATGCCTCTTGTTTGCCGACATCGTCGGTTACAGCAAACTCCAGGAGGAGCAGACGCTTGAATACAGAGACTTACTTCAGGCGGTCGCGAAGGAGCTGAAACAGATTGGAGAGCCTGGACTGATTAACACATGGGGGGACGCGATCTTTGCAGTGATGGATGATGCCCGTTCTATGGCCCAATATGCCCTGGCTCTGAAAACCGCAGTAAAAAACGCTGGAGTGAATCTGCCGAACATGGACATCCGAATCGCTCTTCACGCAGGGCCCGTTTTCGAAGCGGTTGATCCTCTTACTAAGAACACAAATTATTACGGTGCCCACGTCAATCGTACCGCAAGGTTAGAACCGATAGCTATAAAAGGACGCCTGTACGCCACCGAACAATTTGCTGCACTGCTGACCATGCAACAGGCCAGAGAAGACAGTCATGAATTTAAATGCAAAAAAATAGGCAAAGTGACGCTTCCAAAAAACTTCGGAGAGCAAGAGGTCTACGAAATTGAGCCTGTCAGTTAGTTTCAGTTAGGGCTGGCGTTCTTCAATTCGACAAAATGCATTTGCATTTGGCTGGCCGCCACCTGCATGGCGAAGCAATCGACGGGAACTTCAGTGATGTGGATCAGAGCATCATCCCTGCGTACGCAGGAGAGAAAGAGCCCCTGCATGCGGAAACAGCCGGTTCTATTGTGTGTCTTTCAACGCCTGATCCGCCATCTTCAGGATTTCCGGATCGCGCTCTGTCTCTTTGAGCTTTTCAAGCGCGGCATTGGAGGACTCCAGCTTCAATTGCCCGAGCGCGCGGATGGAGTCTTTGATCATCTGCTTTGACTCCGCGGGGCCGAAACCCTTTCTCATGAGGTTACGCCGATCCAGGCCGGCTTCGAGGATGGGGGCGGCTTCCGGTTGAGAGAAAGTTGCGAGCGCTTTGGCGGCTTCCCATTGGATGTCCTGTCTCTCGCTCTCGAGCATTTTTTTCATGGCAGGAATAGATTTCTCCGACTGCAACTGCGCCAGGGCTGCCATCGCGTGCTTCATCACGCGGGCCTGGGCGGCTTCATCGAAGCCGGAGCTTTTGTTGTCGAAGGGCCAGGCACGGTTCCACCAAGCCCAGATGGTCTTCCGCGGCTTGGGCTGCTCGGGGGCCTGGAGGCTTTTGAGGTAATCCCTGTCGAGCATTTTCAACAACACCGGCTCCGCCTGCATATCACCTGCGCCGGCCAGGGCGAGGGCGGCGTTCCAGCGCAGATCGTCGGTTTCGTGTTCGAGGAACGGGACGATTCCTTTCAATGATTCTTCGTCCTTCAGAAGCCCGAGCGCGCAGATGGCCGTCCTCTGTTCGCCTTCGTCTGTGGAGTCGAGAAAGGGGGTGAGCGATTTGGCTGCCGCAGGATCGCCGTAGAGCCCGATGGCCAGTATGACGTGGATACGAATCTCATCGGATTCATCTTCGAGGCCCTTCTGGAGTGCTTCGAGAGAGCGACGATCTTTGAGGTTGGCCAGGGCCATAGCCAGGAACGAACGGACTCTCGGGTCCTGGTTGCCGGATTCTTCGAACGCTTTGGCGACCCCTGCAATAAAAACAGGGTCGGATGCTTCAGGCGGATTGCCGGCAAGCCGCCTGGTGAGCTCGAAAGCGGCATGCCACGGTTTGTTGACGCCTGCGCCACTGAGGGTTGCCAGCAATTCGTCGGTACTCTTTTCTTTCTGAACGGCCGCAGAGTAGGCAAGGAAGAGGCCAACGCCGATGGCAACGATCG
>Ga0207984_1001288_pt1 | contig 12824 bp, 7 predicted proteins | sample ETNtaG_30_FD_185760 | JGI IMG/M metagenome (GOLD analysis project Ga0207984, IMG submission 185760) | Marine microbial and viral communities from oxygen minimum zone, Eastern Pacific Ocean - ETNP201306PF43B (SPAdes) (version 2) | ecosystem: Environmental > Aquatic > Marine > Oceanic ...
AATACGATTTATGCCTTTAGAGGCGTAATAACGCAACAGATCCGCACTCGCCCCGTTACGAGGATCAATTTCAATAGAGCATGTTTTAAGATCATTGAAATTAACAAGCTGGTTCAAAGCATGAATAAGTCTGTCAAAATCTTTCCGCGAAATAACCGATGGTGTTCCGCCACCAAAATGAAGTTCTCGAATCAGAGGCCGATGGCTTAGTTGGCTAAATAAATCGGTAAGGAGGTCAATTTCACGAATCATATAACTAATACACTGCTCATATTGGATTGAGTTGCTTGAAATCACAGTGTAACACTGGCAGAAAAAACATTGCTTAGGGCAAAAAGGAAAATGCAAGTATAACGAAATTGGTTTTCTAGACGTATCGTTAATATACTGTTCAATAGCATCAACAAAATCATTTGGACCAACAGTCTCTTTCCACAATCCAAGCATTGGATAGAATGTGTAATAAGATCCTTTGCGCTTTCCATACTTATTGACTAAGCCATTACCAGGGTAAGGAAATTCAACGGCACTTTTCATATGTAGTCTTTATTTGATTTGGTAGAATTGGGTAAAATCGTAATGGTAAAGAAATAACCTTTACTAAATATAATTCATAGAATATTAGATTAAGCTTCAGCTGTCCCACAAAACTAGGGGCAAGTCATGTATAAATTTTTTCAAGGTACGAGTGAACAGAACTAATGTTTTTTAAAATAAGAGCTTAGGATCTGCGAATCGCCCTCGAAGAAACTTGGTATCTCTGCGTGCTGTCATCCACCCAAATACTTGTCTGTCACTTCCCTTAGTTTCGTTTGGCTCTGATCCATGGATTAAATATCCTCGGATGAAAATCAAGTCTCCCGGAAGAGTTCGGGGATAATAGCGCTTTAACCCTCTGGGAACCTTGCATCTATTACCACAATCCTTCACTGAACCTTTGCCAAAGTCTTGGGTATATTTCGATTCCAACAATCCATACTTATGAGAACCGGGAATAACGAACAAACCTCCATTCTTTTTATCCATTTCAGAAATCGATAGTTGAATAGAAACAAGACTTTCGTTAGATGGTTTATAAGTTGAAGCATCCTGGTGAGGGACAAAATTTTGATTACCAAATTTAGTCCCATATTTTTTAAAAGTATATTGACTGTTTAATGCAGTAACTGGTGACTTAAAATATTGAGATAATAGAGTTAATATGCGCTCATTTTTCATGACTTTGCGCAAAAATCGAGAAACCAATTTTACATTTTTTAAATACTGTATTTTTTCGAGATGCTTTAGGCTTACCAGATGATCCACAGTTTGCGCTATTAGATGCTGTTCTCGATCTGGGTTTATGATTTGCGGGCCATTTCCCAATTCTAATAGCTCTAATTTTGAAGCAATATTTTCACAATCAAATTCACTAAACACCCCACGAATCACACAAGTTCCTGCGACATCCAGTTGCCCAAAGATTCTTTCTGGTTCCTTATAATCTAAAACCTTAAGCATATTTTCCCTTCTTAATTTTTTACTGTTATTATTTCAATATGCTAAATTTAATTTTCAAATTTATCTCTTGGCAAAGTCTATCCATTATCAAATTCCCAACTTACTCCCGCCAGAAATCACCCCAATTTCGAAAAGCGTAACGGTATAGACATACCCGATTATTTTCCCAGAGAGAATCGGGTATAACCATATCGGACAATCATTTGTTTAAACATTCCATTCAACTATTGGGTGAGGATAAACCTTCTTCAAAATCATGATTTGGGGAGGAAGTACCTTGATGACCTCGAAACATAAGTAAATTAGCAAAAGTCAATTCATCTTCACCATGAGTTAAGAAATCCACACACGGACACACAGTCAAGAATTCAGCCATTCGCTGCGGTACAGAGTAACCAACTTAACCTACCATTAAAGATGGTATTTGCTATCGTGTTCGAACTGAACCGTTAATTAAGTACCACTTAAACTTATTGTCTGTTTCACTCCGGGAAATTGTGCTTCTTTGAGATGGTCTAAAGACAAATTGAATTCATCAAAGCGAGTCCTCCAGTATACGGACGAGAGCAAACAATCTTCTAATCTATCCGTTAACCCCTTATCTATATTACCCAACACTTTCTTTTGCATATAACCACAAAAGTACATGGCAAATGCATCGTCACGAGCAACTAAATAAGCAATATTTTGAACATATTTAAATTGTTGATGAAGTTTAACAGGACTCTCAACCTTATATAATCTTTCAAAATTCAAGTAGTAATTCATACGAAACCATATTTCATCCAAAGAATCGGATACAAAAAGGTTCCTTTCAGCTTTTTGTCTGATTTTCCCATAAGGACCTGAACTATACCTAATATTCTCGAAACTAACATCATCAATTAAGCCATCTTGGACCATGGTTTCAAACATTGGGGTATTCGGAAGAGGTTGATATATTGTTATATTATACCAATCCAAATCCATAGCCATAGCCAAGTTGACTGTATCAAGCATCATACTCCTTGTTTCACCGGGAAAGCCAATTATCAGGAAAACGCGGGTATTTATTTTTTCATGCTTCCTCAAAACTTCCGCAGCTTTCAAAAAAGTGTTAACATTACCTGGTTTTTTAATTTTTCTTAATATGTCAGGGTTTCCTGACTCCACACCAATATTCAGTCCTAGACACCCACTCTCAGCCGCAGCTTCAATAATTTCGTCTGTACACGAAGACGCTATTACTCCATTTGTGCAATCCCAAGTAATCCCAACATTTTGCTTGACCATTTCGCTAAAAAGTTGGAGTGTTTTTTTTCGATCGTGCAAAAAATCATCATCCAACCACATAATGTGACCAATTTGGTATTCATTACGCAGTATTAAAAGCTCATCTATTATTGACTGCACTGATCTGTGGCGGACACCAACACCATTGAAATTTCTTACGCTACAGAAGGTACACTGGGCTCGACAACCTCGATTCATTAACACAGTCGAAAATCTCGTGTCTTGAGGTGTTAAACAATAGAATGATCCTATAGTTCCATAGCTAGCTAATTCAGTTGAATCCATTAAATCGTGAGCAGGAATAATATTTATTTCATTCTCTTCAGGCAAAATGTTGTTTGGCAAGTAAAGTTTGGGATCACTCGAATTAAAACAAATTTGAGCCAATTCGTTGGAAGGCATTTCTTGATTTACGATTTTAATAAATTTTTTAAATGCCAATTCTGATTCATAAGGAAAAAGAAAGTCACAGGTTTTAAAATCGTCCAAAAACGAGTTCACAGTCACATCCTCAATAAAGCAATTAGTAATATGCACGCCACCAATTGCAATAGGTAAGTTTGGTCTTAAACGTTTGATTTCGTTACATACCCTGACTGCTGAAGTATGAGATTGGCTAAACATACACGTGATACCCACTATATCGGGTTCCAAAACCTCTATTTCTCTAGCAAGCTCGTTTTTCCAGACTTTGTCAAAGTCAAATTCGACTTTGCTTTTTGCCAAATTACATGCTTTTAAAACTACATGGTTCAAATTCACTATCTGGACACTTATTCCCTCAAGCCTCAGATGGCTAGCAATTATTCCTAGTCCATAAGGAGGAAAATTCCAATATCTCCCACGTTTTGCGGTGTCAAATTCAAACATGCCCGAATCCGCTTCAGGAGGAGCGACTAATAAAATTCGTTCTATTAATCGCTTAGGAAAATGTCTTGTCAACTCCAAATCAATATTACGCTTTTGCTCACCATTTACATGAAATAATTCAATTATGGGAACGAAATATTTATTATGATTTTCAGAAGCATCAGGATTTTCCAAAGCTATTTTGATCTCATCCAAACTGTCTTCTTCTCTCCTCACAAGGGTAAGCAAGGAACTTCTTTGCCTTTCCTTCACTGATATAGTAAAGTTATTTATTTTATTCGCAATTTTCTAAGAGTTTATTTAATGTCAATGCTTCCTTCAAGTGTTCTAACATCCCATACACAGAAGGGGAATCCTCCGGAAAGTCAACAACAAAGTCTGCCAAATTGAATTGAAGAAAGCGATGTTTCCAGTATTTGGATTCCTTCAAAATTACTGCAGTAATTTCTAAATGTTTGTGTGCAGATATCATATCTCCCATCAAAACTCGGCCAAGGCCAGCGAACAGGGACATGTATGGGTTGTCTGGGTATGCAACTTTAACAGCTTCAACCCAATAGGTGAATTTTTCAGGCCTACCTTCCGGTCGCAGATTCTTATTATTGATATAGTTCATAACAAGATTAAAACAAAACCAAATGTGTTGAATTTGCTCTGGAGAAGGTACTATGTCTTTTGGCAGATCAAAGATTTCAGGACCTGAAAAAATGTCCTTGTCAGACGATATTTCTCTCTTAGAATCTGCTTTGGATGGAACAAAATCTGTTGATGCATGCTGTTTTTTTTTCAGGCCTTCAGCCATCTCTCCCTTTTTTTTGCTGGTAAATTGAAATGTTGCAAAAGAAGACCAGTCTAGATCCAATTCACATGAAAATCTGAAGGTGTCCATCATTTCCCCAAACGTCTCAGTACCAAACAATCCAATGATATAGTTTGCTCCTGTAAACACATCAGGAAACTTATTCATGATCGCTCCGGCTTGACGTAGAGTCGTTAAGTTGCCAGGCTTTCTCATCTTCTTTAGCATTTCTGGATTACCACTCTCAACACCAATTCTAAAACCGATACAACCAGATTGATGCATTAGAGCCATCAATTCTTCTGTGATTGATGCGCCAATCAAACCATTGTTAGAGGCCCAAGTAATTCCATGTTTCTGTCTTAAGGACTTAATTCCTTGCAATAATTCTACGACTGCTTCCTCATACCTCAAAAAATCATCATCTAGGACATCAAAATGCTTTATTCCCCTTTGCTCAACCAGATAAGTAATTTCATTCAAAATCTCGCTGACAGGAGATTGGCGAACCCCTCTACCCATAAAGTCAGGTACCCCACAAAAATCACAATTAGCTCTGCAACCTCTGTTCAATAAAAACACTGAATAGGGGCGTTCTTGACCGGACATTCTTGAATATGGACTAAGATTTCCTACGTTATGGTAATCCTCAATTGGAATCATACTATATGTATCAACCAGGTTTTTTTCAAGTTCTACAGGGACGTGTTGTCCTTCAGTCTGTTTGATTTCGCCATTTGACTTGAAATGGATACCTCGCACTGAAAATTGTGGCGATTCAACCTCAAAAAGGTGATCCAACAGAAAGTTGACTCGATATTCCCCTTCACTTTCGATGACGAAATGGCAAAGATCAGCCATTAGGTAATTTTGGTACTCACTCGTTGCTATTGGGCCGCCAGCTAACACAATAGAGTTACCTCTTTGTTTTAGACACTGTAGAATACTAGTTAGAGGGTAGCCAGGCTCAAAAATATCTCTATAAACATTAATCGAAGTTACTCCGACTATAGAAGGAACTTCCCTATCGAGATATTCCTCAAGCAACTCCAACCAATTGTGATGATTGAAGGTTTCATCGTTAATCACTCGTTTCAGCAAAGTGTAGTTTAGATCAAAAATATCAATGTCTAAATCTTTATTTGAGAGAGATTCAGCCAAACACTGTAACCCCGTAGGCGGATAAGCATAGTATCCTCTGGCTTTTACAATATCTACATTAAATGAATCAAATAAAAATTGAGGAGCTTGTATCAGAGCAATTTTTTTGTCAAGAGTATATTCTTCACGCAAACGTGTAATATACTCGGTCAGATGAGTATTGCTGAATCGATACTCTAGCGAGACCGAAGATTTTCTCAACATAGCTCAGAAAACTCCTTCTAATTCAGAATCTAGTATTGAAAACAAACAGAAAAACTACTAGCGACAATTGAATTCGTATATTATAAGCCATAGTAAACTCAATGCTGAAATCAGTTCCAGTATGGCTGAAATTAGTTGGCGCAGTCTTCTAGAAGACTATCCAAAATCACAGTAAAGCCTAGGTACTTTATTATGCAAACAAGTTGAACCTTAACACGCTTCACTAATAATGGGCAAGATACGATAGGCCTTCTCCAGCATCAATAGGAACACAACACCCGGACATCATAGATGCCGTTGTTGAAGATAAGAATGAAAGAATAGGGATGATTTCTTCGGCTCTACCGATATGTTTCCTTGGAAGTTTTTCCTCTATAAATTTTTTATAGGCATCTGGGTTTTTTTCACTCAATCTTACGAATGCATTCTGTGGGGCGAGAAATGCCCCAGGTAATATTCCTGTTACAATCACCCCTGTATCTGCTATTTCCCGTCCAAGCGAACGCACGTAGGCGGCGAGTGCTGCCTTAGATGTATTATAACCAACGGACCCTGTTGCTTCAGTTGATGCAATTGAACAAACATGAACTACATTACCGGACCCTTTTTCTATCATTTTTGGAATAACAAGCCTATTAATTCCGACTGCTATGCCAACATTTAGTTCATACAATTTCTTAAAGTCTTCTGAAGTTAAAAGAGGATCCTTTAAACCCAAACCACCTCCGGCAACATGCACTATAACATCGAAGTCACCAAAAAAGCTCTCTCCTGCCTTTATTAATTCCGAAATCTTGTCTGATTGGGTAAGATCGGCAGCAAAACTCATATGCCTCTCTGAATCAGGCAGAGATTCCTTCAATTCCTCCAATTGTTCCATAGATCTTGCCGCCATTACCAAGTGAGCTCCTTCTTCAGCAAAAGCCTTGGCACATACGTAGCCTAACCCTTTTGAAGCACCACTTATAAGTATCTTTTTACTTTTTAGCTTATACATAATCTATATTTAAAGTATCGAAGCCTTAATCTATTTACTAAAATGAAAGATATCTATAACTAATAATGATTATATGTGAAAAGCATACGATACACACATGATCAAGTAGTAAAACAATTCTTATAACACATTTGCAGTGACATTGACTGACACTTAACACAGGATTCTAATTGTTTGAGTTTACTATACTAAACAATGCGATACAAATTTTTAAGTCGTGAATTATTCCTAGCTGAAGCTAATCAGAAAGCATGTTTTCTTTTAACTCTTTCCGCGTTAAGTATGGATACATGTCTTCAATTGGTTTAGTTTCGACTGTTCCATCTGGATTCCTTTTGTTCAGCACTTTTGGCATTTGCTGTTGGTTAGGATCCATTATAATTTCACAGATAACGGGATCTCCACAGCCAACAATCTGTTTAAGTTTCTGTTCTAAATTTTCTTGGCTATCCAATTTAACATATCTAATTTTATATGCTTCAGCCAATTTTGATATTTCTGGAAAACTGAGTCCAGTTTCTTGATTACACCCCATTAGGCGTCCGCCAAAACCATGTTCTTGGGTTTGCTTAATTGTCAAGTAACCATTGTTGTTCAAGACAAACAATTTGATTGGAAGCGTATTATGCATGATGGTTGCTAATTCTTGTAAATTCAGCTGAAGTCCCCCATCCCCACTAATACAAATAGTCCTTTTATTCTGATTGGCCACGCAAGCGCCTACAGCAGCGGGCAACCCCCAGCCCATTGAGGCGAAACCAGAATTTGTAAAAAATTTCTGGCCCTTCTTTATTTTAAACGCTTGGTGTGTACCTTGAAAAGCAATTCCCATGTCGGTAACTATGATGTCCTTTGTATTTAATATATCCGATAAGATATCCACAAAATAGTAGGAATTTACAGGGCTTTTTTGCTTCTTGTATTTTGGAAGGATTACAGAGTACTTTTTTTTCCAATGTTGACATTGATTTACCCATGTTGAAATATTTAGTGGAGTACCTAACAATTCTTTGTTCAGTGCCATAAGAAAAACCTTAGCATCACTTTGAATCTTTACGTCAATAGACAATGTTTTTTTGTTTAACTCAGTTTTATCAATATCTACCATAATTTTTTTTGCATTTCGTGCATAATCTTTTGATGAGTAGCCTGTTTGTGCAAGAGCTAGTCGTGTTCCAATTGCAAGGTACAAATCTGAGTTTTGAACCGCAAAATTAGCTCCTCTTTGACCAAAAGTACCGGGCCTACCAACATATAATTCATGGTTAGTTGCAACAATATCATTAGCATTTCGTGCTGTCACAAAAGGAAGATTATAAGTTTCTACAAACGCCATAAATTCTCTCTCTGCTTTCGAAATCTTGACTCCTTGACCAACATGTATGAGTGGCCTTCGAGAAATTCTCAATAGTTTCGCAACTTTTGTGACCTTATCTTCCAACTTCCGCTCAAGTTTATTTGGATTCTCATTTGGGAAAAATTCAGCCAATTCATTTTCGTTTATGTTGGCCTGCTGGATGTTTGCAGGTATGTCAATCCATACAGGACCCGGTCTGCCAGTTGTGGCTTTGTAAACAGCCTTCTGAAGATGGTACTTAATTTCATTAGGGTCTTCTAACATAATTGCATATTTCGTTATAGGTTCAATGATATCTATAATGTTTATCTCTTGAACTCCAAGTTGTCTTAATCCTGAATTCCCAATAGTTTGATTTAGATAAACCTGTCCAGAAATAACCAGGTTGGGGACCGAATCAATCCAACAACCAGCCACTCCAGTTATTGCGTTTGTTCCCCCAGGCCCACTAGTTACCAGCGAAACTCCTATATTTCCGCTTACGCGTGCATACGCTTCCGCAGCCATTACAACTGCTTGTTCATGATGACAACAATAATATTTTATGTTACTTTGCCCAAGAGCATCATTTAAGAATATGCTACCGCCTCCCGAGATGGTAAAAATATCCCTTACCCCAACATGTTCAAGGAATGACACAACATAATCTGCTAATCTAACCATACCCAACTATCTCATTCTTTCCAAGTCCATTCTTCATTTTAAACTGATGGCATTCATCTTTCTAACATTGTAATAATCCGAATTCTCCATTGAATTGTGGATTATTCCTTGATGAAAGGCATTAACCAAATCTCGAACAGCATCTTCTATTGTATGTTTGGGGACAAAACCAAGATCCTGCTTAATTTTATCTGATGAGATATGATATGATCTGTGATCATCCGTTGGGGTGGTAGTAATTTCTACACCCCCTTTATCGACAACCTGACGTATAATTTCGGCAATTTCCCGCACGCGATGATTTTCATAACCAGCATTCCAGACTTTTGCAGCCACCAGATCTTTGGGACAAGAAAGCAAATCGATGTATAGATCTGTGATATCCTCAATATGGATATTTGGTCTTTTCTGCCCTCCTCCGAAAACAGTAATTTTACCAAGGTTAACTGCGTGGTTAGTTAAAATGTTGACAGTCAAATCCAAACGCAATCGCGGCGAATAACCACAGACAGTCGCTGGCCGAACAATCACAGTAGTGAATTCAGGGGTTTGATACTGGTTCAAGATTTCTTCGCATAACGCTTTATATTTTGAATAATCAGTCAGTGGTTCCAGCGAGAGCTCTTCTGTCACATTTTCTTCCTTTTTGACCCCATAGACACTTGAAGACGAAGCGTATATGAAGCGGTTGATACCATTGTCCTTTGATATCTTAACTAACGGTCTGAAAGCATCATAATTAATGGACTTACCAAGATCTGGATCTAGTTCAAAACTAGGGTCATTTGAAATACAAGCTAGGTGTAAAACACTATCACACCCTGGCATAATTTCTTCCAGTAGTTTTATATCTCGTATATCTCCTTTAATTTCTTCCAGATTTGGATGATTCTTCACACTATCAAGAACGTGTTCGCCATAGATATATAAATCCAGTACTCTAACTCCATAATTCGCTTGAAGTAGTTTTGGAACTAATACACTACCAACGTAGCCTGCACCACCCGTAACCAAGACTTTCTTTAACATAATATGCTCCAAATTTGTGTTCAATGATACATTTGATTAGCCTAGTTAAGAAATACTGGTAGCAGATTCAAGGCATTTTTCAAATTATCTGTGAACAGTCACTAAATTTCGTGAGTCAGTAATTCTTTGAGCGAATGCGCAACTTGCTGAAAAACGCCATTCCAATCACTAACCTGTTTCTGTCTGAAAAGTTTCATCGTCGGGTACCAGAGAGAATTCTGTCGGCCTACCGTCCATCGCCAGTCTGGTAGATATGGTATCAGATTCCAAACAGGTTTTCCAAGCGCTCCCGCCACGTGCACAGTAGTATTAGACGTGGAAACGATTAAATCTAGAGAAGAAATTTGGGCAGCAAAATCGTCCAAGTTTTGCAGAGAATCTACCGTCTCATCATCATAAATCCGAACGTTCGTTTCAGCTATAAATCCTTCAATTTCCTGCTTTGCATCCCCATACTGAAGGTTAACAAAGAAACAATTCTTTTCAGATAATAACGAAAACCACTGGCTCAAGTCCGTGCTTTTAAGCATTGCCCTTCTCTGATCAACTCTAGTACTTCTCCAGGATATACCAACCAATAACCTATCCTCAGCCAAAGCCTTGTATTTTTTCTTAAAAGACATAACTCTGTCTGGACACGACACAAGATAAGGTTTACTCCCACAAAAATCACTCTCAGTAACCCTAAACCATTTTCCTAGGTTTCCAATTGGAATTTGACAATCAATACGCTGATCAAATAATCGCCCATCCGGCGGTGTTTTTGCCGATATAAAACTGACGTTGGGAAAGGAACGCTGAAACAAGGGAACCAGTCTCTCCTCACATTCAACGACAATTTCATTGGAAAAACAATCAAGACCGTTCAGCATGCTGGCAAACATGATCTGATCTCCAACCCCCTGTTCTGCCCAAATGAGAATTGATTTACCTTGAACATCCGGGTCATCCAACAAAGGTTGTGGGAAATTCCGTTTGCTCCAGAATTCTCCGAAGTCATCACAATTCCACCGCCACTCATATTCTTTCCAGCCATTTAGGAAATCTCCCTTAAGTAATAAGAGCATCCCTAAATTCTTATGTGCATCCGCAAAATCATGATTAAGACTAATGGCAGATTTGTAAGCTTGAATAGCCTCCTCTAATCTTCCCTGGTATTGGCAAAAAACACCATAATTAAAATGTAATTTAGCCTGATTAGAACCAATCTTAAGAGCGCATCGATGCGCCTCAGCTGCCTCAGAGAAATCCCCATCTCCTTGTAACGCAGCACCAAGATTGCTATAAGCTTCAGCATAATCCGGATCAACAGAAATAGCTCGGCGATAACACTCAATCGCAGCTTTAAATTGGTTTTGTTCTTGGCGTAAATTTCCAAAGTTGTTGTAGGCTTCAGCATACTCCGGATCAGCAAAGATCGCGTGGTTATAATGTTGAGCTGCATCCTCCCATTCATTTTGTTTTTGCAGGACAAATCCAAGATTATTATGAATCTCAGCACAACCCGGTTTAATTGACACAGCACGCTTATATGCCTCAGAAGCTTCCTCTAGTTTGCCCTGTTCTACCAAGACCAGCCAAAGCCCATTACACACTTCAGCCGAACTAGGACTAATAGCCTCAGCAACCGCATAAACTTCAACTGCTTTTTCTAACTCACCCTTAACACGAAGAAGGCGACCTTCCTGAATATATGCATCCAAAAACTCCGAGTTAATCTGCGAGGCTCTCTGATAGTGTGCTATCGCTTCATCTATCTCCTCCTGCTGTTCCAATATACTGCCCATACAAAAACATGCTTCAACCGAGTCAGGGCAGATTTCCAATATTTTCTCATAGCATTTGATAGCATCATCAGATTTTTCAACAGCAGAATAAATCGAACCCAAACTAAACAAGTAGGCTAATTCTAAAGGATCTATAGCAACTGCTCGGCTAATAAAGCTGACCGCATCAGTAAAACAGTTCCTTTGAAAAGAAATAAGTCCAAGCAAATGGAAAACATCAGCGTTTTCAGGTTGGGTCTCAAGAATTTGGCGGTATACAGTTTCAGCTTGGCTAAGATCGCCATTTTGATGATGCCGAGAGGCAATATGAAGAAGATGAATAATTGTCTTCATTATTAAAATTGTTTACAGATAACAACCAATAATCAAATAATTAAACTAAGCATCTCACACCACCATTATGGAAAGCCACCCAGAATCAAACTCAACGACAAATTTATAATTCCAACTAGGGTTTTAAATCCGCATTCACATTATATCGACACCCAGAGCTTAAACTGAACAATCACATTTATAGCTAAGTATCTATTAATTTTATACTCATTATGATGTTAAACAGGTGTGATTACACTTTAATGCGTCAAACAGATCTTTCTTCAATTGTATAATTGCGTCTTTCCAACACAACCCGAGTGTTTGGCGATAAAGATGGACATTGGGATACCATAACGACTTGTAATTTGGTCCCATCCAAATTTTTGGCTGAGAATAAAACGGAACCAGAACGAAACTTGTTCCATTAACTGCTGATCTCAGATGAACGTTCGTATTGCTGACCGTAATATGGTAATCCAATGAATCAAGTAAAATAACCATTTCTTCTAAGTCTGCATTGTAAGACGAAAAATCATGGACTTGACGACCGAGAAATTCCGATAGCGCTTCAATTTCAGAATCGCTGGAATCGCGTTGGAGATTAATTATCGTTCCTTCTAAACCTTGGAATAATTCAGCAAATAAACGGAAATCCACCCGACGATATAATATAATGTCTTCTTCAACACCCGCCCACCATGACACACCAATATACGGCGGCCTTCCAGTTTTTTCTAAGAGACGCACCATTTCTTCCTGTTCATGATGCCGTATATTGAAGGATATTAATGAGGGTATTTTATCCGCCGATGTCATATCAAGCAATCTCGGTAGATCACCAATGAGAAAAGTGTAATCTACTTCCACGTC
>Ga0207984_1001300_pt1 | contig 12743 bp, 5 predicted proteins | sample ETNtaG_30_FD_185760 | JGI IMG/M metagenome (GOLD analysis project Ga0207984, IMG submission 185760) | Marine microbial and viral communities from oxygen minimum zone, Eastern Pacific Ocean - ETNP201306PF43B (SPAdes) (version 2) | ecosystem: Environmental > Aquatic > Marine > Oceanic ...
CGGACGGATTCAAAACCGATGAAATCCGCTGGCGATACGGTGGACAAAAGGAGGAATACGGTCATTGGTATTACAGTCGCGGCACGCCAATCAGACGACTCCATCGCGAAGGACGTGAGGTCTACGAGAAAAGAGGCGACACCTGGCACATGGTCAAGAGAGACTATTAGAGTCACACCCAAGGTCCAAATAGTAGATCAGGACGGGGTGTCTTTACGGATTTCAGGGGCAAAGCCCCGCCGGTTTGCTTAGCCCAGCCCGGCGGGCTGGGAAGTAATGAAGGACAACCAAAGGGGCAACGCCCCGACCATTTGCACGACTGACCTGCTGCAAACGACCGGGGCGTCGCCCCTGAAAGGCAATCCTTCTCTAAACCCAGCCCGTTGGGCTGGGCTAGGCAAAAGACCGGGGCTTCGCCCCTGAACAACAGGATTCCCATTTTTTAACACGGATTTCATGGCCCTGAATCAGAACAAGATGAATGAAGTCCGGTCAATGAAAATGCCACCTGACTCAGGTGAATTTTCAGAGCAGGTGGAATACTGTTGCGACGTCAAGCGTTCCACCGTCATATTCATTCTCAGGCATCATTTGCAGAGCAGAAAGGCTGGGCCCCAATGAAAATTACTGACCGCGGAACTGTATTCAGAAGTGAGGCCGGCACGGACCGTCAGAGCTGCGCGTTCCCTCAAATTACCATTACCGAAAGCGGGCGGTGGATCTGCGGTTGGCGTTGCGCCTGCAGAAAGGGCGAGGATGAAGGACAGCACGTTGCCGTTGCATGGTCGGATGATGAGGGTGCGAATTGGAGCGCTCCAGCCGCGCCGTTCAGCCCGCCTGAAAGAGAAGGGAAACAGGGACAGCTCCGTGGCGTTGGGATTACCCCACTCGGCGGGGAGCGCCTCCTTGCCGTCCTGTGTTGGGTGGACCACTCCGACCCTTCTCTGCCTTTCTTTAATGAGGAAACAGAAGGCTTGCTCGACACCCGCATCATGCTGTCGAGGTCAGAGGATCTCGGCTGCAATTGGTCAGAGCCTGAATTCATCGATACGACTCCGTTCAATTGTCCGGTACCATTCACCGGCCCCATTATGGTTTTGCCCGACGGCGAATGGCTCTGCCAGTTCGAGCTCAACAAACACTACGACGATACCTCGCCCTGGGTTCATTCCTCGGTTCTGATGTTTTCAGACGATGAGGGGAAGACGTGGCCCAGGCACGCGCTCGTCAGCCGGGATCCGGCCAACCGTATCTTCTACTGGGATCAGCGGCCGCAGGTAATGGCCGATGGTTCGATCCTTGACCTGTTCTGGACATACAACGCCGCCGACGCCACCTACCTCAACATCCATGCACGGAGTACCGCAGACAATGGTCTGACCTGGACGGAGCTCTGGGACGCCGGCGTCCCCGGCCAACCGGCACCGGCCGTCCCGCTGCCCGACGGCCGGATTGCGATGGTCTATGTGGACCGCACCGCCGCGCCCGCCATCAAGTGCCGGACGAGTACCGACGGCGGCCGGACATGGCCGGATGATACGGAATTCATCATCTATGAAACCGAAAGCAGCCAGACCCGATCCAAAGGCGATATGGTCGATGCCTGGTCAGAGATGAGAGCCTTCTCTGTAGGTCTGCCGGCCACCGCAGCACACCCGGACGGTGGTTTTGTGGTGGTCTACTATGCAGGAGAGGAAACGGACAGGACGGACATAGAATGGACCCGAGTGAGGCTGTGAGGATGGAGTGGAGCGGCCATTCCTCCATCATCCAACCCTGACAACTTTCCTTTCCTCTGCATAGCCGAGCTCTACCTTCAGTTTGCTCCACATTTTGGCCCACATGATCAGGGCCAGGCCTCCGTGCAGGATCACGCACATCACCTGGGGCGGCACATGGATTTCACGACGGAATTCGCGGCGGATTTCAGGTTCGAGAATGTCCAGCACTGAAGTCACCGGCGAGGAGGTCGAGGCAAATATGATCGGTTCATCCGCGTGGCCGTCTGAAACTATCAGGATAAACAGCGCCACTCCCAGGGGGAGCAGATTTATGGCAATCGCGGTGACAAGGCTGAGCGCGGCAGCGGTCGTCGTCTTTTTCATGACCGCGCTGAAGAAAAGGCCGAGGAAACCATAAAACAGTGCGGTAAGGATGAGCACTCCCACCGTCAGGATTACCTGGAACGGGCCCAGCCCTCCATAGAGCAGGCAACTCGAAAAGATGGGTATCGATGCGAAAAGCAAGAGGAAGACCAGCACCAGTGAGGATGCGAGTTTGCCCGCGATGATTCGTCCCGGTTTGAGGAGAGTCGTCCTCAGTAGATCCATCGTCCCCTGCTCACGTTCGCCGGTGAAGGTGCCGCACGAGAACACCGGCGCGATGAGCATGATCATGATGCACTCCATGATGGCGAGGGTCATGAAGACGTATCGACCGGAATTTGAAAGATTGACGGGGTTGTGCCTGTTGCCCCTGACCACCGCAATGTAGGCCAGGTAAAAACCGATCATCAGGATTGCCATGAAGATGGTCAAGACCACCACAGTCCGCGCACTACGGAGGCGGCCGCGAACTTCACGGCTCAAGACCGGATTCTCAACAAGTTGGATGATTGCTCGTTTGAGTTTCACGCTGAAATACCGCTAATAAATCTCCGGGAGCGTCGTCGTTGTTATCCGTTCTTCCCTGCGTCTTTCCTTTTTGGGGTGCATGAATACAACTTCGCTATCGGCAAGAATAGCCCAAACAAGCAGAGCCGTGGATCGCGAAGATCGGACGAGTCACCAGAGTATCCACCAGGAATGCACTTCTTCTTCTGGGACGACCGAGTAATAAAGCAGGATGCCGTAGAGGACGCCAAGCAGATGCGAAGTCATCCTGTGGCCATAGGCTGCAGCTTTACGGGATCGTGAGGATTTTTTAGTGCAGATTCTTACATAAGAAACTCAGAGAAAAGGCCCCCTTACCTCCAAGTGGGATCTTGAATGAATTCCAGACACTATCCGCTTGAGATTCATCGCCTGCTTTTTGGCTTGGTCGTGGGAGCTTTCCTGGCCTGTCTGAGCGCACATGCGGACATCACGATGGAACCTGCCGCCGGGCTGGCCAGGCGTATCGTTATGCAGCGCGGGGAAGTGCGCGTGCAATTCCAGAATTCCTGGAACAGCTTCATGGCTGTGACTCGCAGCGGGAGAGGCTTGTTCCTGGTCGATCCGGTTCTGTATGGCCTGTCGCCCGTGGGCAAGAAGCATCTCCGATGGGCCGACTTTGGGTGGGCGAGACTCAAGTGGCGGGCCCTGGAACAGAACAAGACACGGGACGTGCTATACGTCGAGGGCGATTACGAAGGCTGGCGGGTGCAGGCGTGGATAGCACTTTACGGCCAGGAAGAGGCCATTTACGTGAGGCGCAGAACCATGCGCATCCGGGCACGGCCGGCCGGGGTCAGCGCCTGGGGAACGCTGGGAGCGAGTTACGGCGAAGGGGACGTCGAGAAAGGCAGACTGTCCGTGATCATTGATGGCGCAAAGCTGGACAAAGAAACCAGCAACATCAAGGACTACCTCGTTTTCCAATGGGCGGATAAATCAGCGGCCCTGCTGAATCCGGGTGAAAAGCTCCAGCGGCGGGGGGAACGGGCCAGGCATTTCGCCCGCCTGATTCACCACAAGAAGAACAGGTTCATGGAAGCATTGCTGTCCCAGGATTCGGCACGGGTGACCGCGGCTGATTATCTCGAGACAAACTTCGTGCTTCTCTGGGGCGACGGAGATATTGGCGGCCGCGTCAAGTCTGCGCTTGCGGACCGAGCGTCCCTGGCAGCGCGGCTGCCGGAACCGGTTCGGCCGGATGAGGTCGCTAACCCTGAGCCGATCGAATTGCCCCGGCCTGCGGCGAACCTGCCGAACGCTCTCGTGCGCGCTTCGTTTCACACACCGAAGGGGATCCGCCGGCGCGTCTATCCGGCCGGGAAACCAGTTGGCAAGCCTCCGACCATTGACGGCAAGCTCGACGATGCGGCCTGGCGGAAACCGTGGACCGGCGAGTTCATTGCCCGGAATACGAGCGATGTGCTGGCGGATGTCGAGACCTCGTTCCAGTGCGCATATACCGCGGACGCGCTCTACCTTGCCCTTCGATGCAGCCAGCCCAATCTGTCCAGGATACGCAAGGCGCGCCACCGGCCGCAGAAGTGGAGCAGCGGGGAACAGGTCGAGATGTTTTTTCTGGCCGGCGAAAAGGTCTTTCAGATCTGCGCCGATCCGGACGGCGGCGTCTGCGACCTGGTGGACAACAACATCAAGGCCGATCTGAAACTGAATCTGAAAACCGGGACGGATGAAAAAGGCTGGGCGTACGAGATCGAGATTCCTTTCGCGGAGCTGGGCATCAAGCCGCCGGAACCGTTCGACACGATGGGTTTTAACCTGGTCCGCAATGCGGGAGTGATCGGCGGCCCGATGGATTGCTCTGCGTGGAATGCCGCGCGTGGCGCCTTCGCTGGCGTGCAGAATTTCGGCACGATCTTCTTCGGCGAGGATGCAGATTTCCGACGCCTGAATGCCTGGCACGTGGACATGATGCTGGACCGCGACGTGTACGACACTCTCCACGCCTCGGCCGGACTGTGGCTCGATATCACCGCTTCGGGCGAGCTGCCCGATGATGCGAAGATCTTTGCAGGCATCCTTGATGCCGGTGACAAACTGGTCCGCGCATCAGAGATCGAAGCCCGGGGAAAACGGGGCAGCCTGATTCTCAATCTCCAGGACCTGCCGGCAGGAAAATACAGGTGCAGGATCGGTCTGACAGTGGGAGACAAACCGGTCGCCGAAACCGCGTCGGCTTTCGCTATTCAGCCGGCGAAGCTTACCCCTAAACGCCGCGGGTCTGTGCCGATCTCGGTCCAGTCCGCGCACGGGGCCCAACGTCTGCCCGTGAGTCTGGGCGTGCCTTTCCCGCGCGGGGCCCTGACCGATGCCGGACAAGTTCGCCTGCTCGACGCGAAGGGGGGCGAATTGCCCATCCAGACTTCCGCGCTGGCGAGATGGGATCCCGCCGGAAGCATTTCCTGGCTGCGCGTCCATTTCCAGGCGTTGAAAGCTTCGGCGACTGCAAGCCGATATGTGCTGGAATACGGCGCGCCATCCAGGGCGCGCCCGCAGCAATCCATTCGCATCACCGAGCTTGAAGACGTTTACGTCGTCGACACCGGCCCGTTGCGTTTCGGCGTGCCAAGGGAACAGGGCGGCGTGATCAGCAGCGTTTTTCTCGATACCAACGGCAATGGAAGCTTCGAACCCACCGAGCAACTGATCGTGGAAAGCGAAGCGATTGGCCCTTACCTCGTGGATCGAAATAGCAAGCTCTACCGCGCTTCGCTCGACAGGAAGGCCCGTGTCCAAATCGAACAGCAGGGCCCTCTGCGGGCCGTATTCCGCATCGAAAGCTGGTACGTCGCACAGGACGGCGCAAAGCTCTGCAAGCACGTGACGCGAGCCAGCGCGTTTGCCGGTCTGCCACACCTGCGGCTGGAGCACACCTGGATCATGACCGCGGCATCGGGCGAGGCCGCGTTCAAGGACATCGGCTTTACCTTGCCGACGGTGAAAACTCGCGAGGTCGTGTTCGGAACGGAGGACGGGCCATTCCATCTCTACAATCGTTTCCCCCGCTATCTCATCCAGAGCACGGAGAAGCACTACGAAGTCCAGGCGGCCTATCAACGCCTGTTCGTGAGCGATGCGAAGGAGCGTCACCCCATTCGCTGGCGGGCCATGGTCGAGGGCGCCCATGCGCCGGGCTGGATGGCCCTCCGCGGCGAGCGTGGCGGGATGGCCCTGGCGGTCGATGAGTTCTGGCAGAACTTTCCCAAGGAGCTCGGGATCGATGGAAACGAGGCCACCTTCCACAGTTGGCCTCGACACGGCAGGCCGAGAAATCGTCCACTGTCCGATGATACGGTCTCGAAGCTCGACTTTGTGCACGGCGGCGAAGTGCTTGATTTTACCGTGCCGAAAGAGATGGCCGATTACAAACCCGTCAACAGCTACGAGCAGCGTTTCATTAACGGCGCCGTCGCATCGAACGCCATCGGCGCCGCCAAGACCCATCGTTTCGCGGTAACCTTTTTTCCACCCTCGGCCACCACGGCCCAAGTGCAATCGGAGGTTAGCGCGGTGGCCGATTCGCCGCACGCTCTCGCAAGCTCCGAGTGGATGGCGGCCACCGGTGTCTTCGGCCCCATGCACCACCGGGACCCGAAAGGTTTTCCGGAAATTGAAAACGCCTTTGACCTTTGGAGCCGCATTGTTCCCCGTTTGAATCGGATCGGCAGTTGGTACGGCATGTGGCTCTATGGTCAGTTGCACACCACCTACAACGTCCCTGCGGAGCGATGGGACATCTACCGGGTGTTCAATCAAATGCACCACAGCGGTCCGCGCTGGCCCTGGCTCATGTGGGTGAGGTCGGGTCAGAAGGACCTGATGGACTTCGCACTGGCCAACACGCGCATCGTTGCCGACGTGGGATTCTGCCACCACTCCCGCCCGGAGTTTGAAAAGCTGGGCTGGCCAAAGGGAAAGATCCGCGGCGCGCTTACTGACTACAAGGGTCTCGTTCCGTGGCACTCCGGCAGCCGCAATCCGGACTACAATTCCATGACGGCCTTTTTGATGTGGCATTATTATTTCACTGGAGACGGCTGGACTCGCGACGTTGCCAACATGTGGGGCGAGCTGGCAAAGCGACAGGGGCCAACAGGCGGGTCGCGTACCGGCGCCGGCACCGTCCGGGCCAACCTCGACCTGTACCGGGCCACGTGGGACACGGACCTTATTCCCATCTATCGCAAGACAGCGGACGCGTTGCTTGCCTCTCAGTTCCCCGACGGCTCGTTCCCGGAATGGGAAAACTACGCCATGTGGATCGGCGATTACTTTCAATTCACGGGGCAGGAGAATTCGCGTACCGCCCTGGTCCGCTGGGCGGACGCACATCTGCAAGGGCACGGTGACGTAAGCGAAATCTGGGGCAACGCCATGAATCTCATCGCGCAGGCATGGTTTGTTACCGGCGACCTTCGCTATGCTCGAGCGGCCCGGGGACACCTCGAATCCTGGTGCCGCAGCGTGAACGACAACCCGGCCTCGCACCTGCGCGGGATGCACGGCGGACGGGACGGACGCTCGCTGAGCTTCGTCGGCTTCCACCTTCCGAGGTCCCTCCTCGCACAAAAAGCCTGGTTGGATGCCGGCGCCGACATCTCCCCCATCTACCCGCGCACGCACTACGGCTGGTCACCGAAATGCACCGACGGAATCCACCGCATCGAGGTGCCCATCCTCGACGACGACGATTCACCCATCGAAGTCCGCGTCGACGGTTATCTCCACTCAAGAGAGCGCGACCCCCAAAAGGAGTATGAGCTAAAGGTCCTGCTGCTCGGACCCGACGGCAAGCCGGTCAGAGACGATTCATTCACGACCAGCCAGCGCACCTGGGACGCGCACGGCCGCTTGCGCATCGCGCCGCGTCCGTGGCAGAAATTCCGCGTTCCGAAGGACGGCCGCAAGGGCGTCTACCGGCTGATAGTCGAAAGCAAGTCCATCGAGTTCGGCCTGACGCTACCGGTCTCCAATCGCAAGGAAGTGGTCGCCCTCAACCTGGATGCCCAGGGCCGCCTGCTCCTTAACGACCATGCGAGTTTGTCATCCTTTTACCTGCCCGAAGGTACGAAGCGTCCAGCGCTACGGCTCTCCTGCAGCGCGAGCAGCCCCCAGACCGTGCAGCTCCGCGATCCTCAGTTCCGGGTCATTCAGAAATTCTATCTCAACGGCCTCTGGCCCCAGTCCCAACGCCGCTCCACGATCATCGGCTTGCCCGCGAATTATCGCGGCGGATTCTGGACTGTCTCAGCCGGAGTCGCCCATGCCATCTGGGTCGAATTCACCGGCGACTGGAAGCCGGAATACTACGCGGTCGAGCCGAGCCGCGGCTTCCGTCTGGAAGAATTCAACGCACCCGTCAGACTCAAACCATAGGGAAGCCCGTCCTTGAAACCTCAACTGCGCATTAGCTACAGCACTCCTCTCGTGCGGCGGAATCAACTAAACACGACGTCAGAGGAAACTTCGCATTCGTTAACGTCAGTATCTGAATAATAACTAACTGTAGGCCACGTCCGGGGCCTGTCCCCGGCGAGCCATGATTGGGAGCTAGAATGTGTACCTTTACATGTACTTTGCCAACAGCGCATCATGTCCAGCAACCGGAAAAGTGCTCCAAACGCCCGCTGGCGGGCGTTTGGAGCACTTTTCCGGTTGCTGGACATGATGCGCTGTTGGCATTTTGGGAGTGGGTTGGACGATTCTAGCTTCCAATCATCGCGCCACGGGGGCAGGCCCCGTGGAGGCGAAGAACTGACGCTTGAGCGCCATACGCCGTGGCATATGCGAAATCTCTTGTGACGTCGTGTTTAGCCACGATCCAATGATTGCGGTCGTTTCTCACAGGGTCTGCCTCTGTCTTCAAACACTGCATTTCATTACCCAGAATCGAGACTTTTCTATTCCAAAGTCGACCGCTAACATAGCTGTAACATGAGTTATGCGAAATCATCTGGATGCCCCTCACACGTCTTTAGAGCGGCTTTTGGTAACTCAGAAGTAGAGTCATGAACAAGTACATTCTCTCCATTGATGCAGGCACGACCGGCGTGACGGTCGTCCTTTATGATCGGCAGGCGCAGGTGGTTCGACATGAGTATGGCGAATTCAGGCAGCATTATCCGCGGCCGGGATGGGTCGAGCATGACGCGAGTGAGATCTGGCAGGTGACGCTCCGATTGATCCGCCAGGCATCCGAGAACATCGCGCACGATCAGATTGCCGGGATCGGAATCACGAACCAGCGCGAGACCACAGTGCTGTGGGATCGTAAGACCGGCGAGCCCGCGGCAAACGCGATCGTCTGGCAGTGCCGGCGCAGCCAGGACCAGTGCGAGCGGCTTCGCAATGGTGGGCACACAGAACTGCTGGCGCGTAAGACCGGGCTCGTGCCGGATGCTTACTTCTCGGGGACAAAGATCCAGTGGCTCATCGAAAACAACGAGAACATCGCGTCCAGAGCGAGGGCCGGCGAATTGGCCTTTGGTACGATTGACTCGTGGCTGGTCTGGAATCTCAGCGGCGGCGCCTTGCACGTTACGGATTTCACTAACGCTTCGCGCACCCTTCTGTTCAATATCGAAGAGAAGACATGGGATGACGAGCTGCTCGCCATGATGTCCGTGCCGGATTCCCTTCTGCCCGAAGTCAGGAAGTCATCGGAAGTGTACGGCGAAACCGAAGCCGGAATCTTTGGCGGCCCTGTTCCCATTTGCGGCATTGCCGGGGACCAGCAGGCCGCGCTGTTTGGTCAGGGAGGCGGCACTCTGAATGCGGCGAAGAATACTTACGGCACCGGCTGCTTTTTCCTGGTCAACACCGGCGAGCAGCGTGTGCATTCGAAAAACGGCCTTCTGACGACCCTTGCCACAGATACAGAAGGCAATCCGGTTTACGCGCTCGAGGGCAGCGTGTTTATCGCGGGCGCGGTAGTGCAATGGCTCCGTGACGAACTCAAGATAATTAAGAGCGCGCCGGAAAGTGAAGACCTCGCTGCCAGTGTACCGGACACCGGAGGAGTCTATCTCGTGCCCGCGTTTGCCGGGCTCGGCGCGCCCTACTGGGATATGGCCGCTCGCGGTGGAATGGTTGGCATCACCCGGGGCACGGGCAGAGCGCACATCACCCGGGCCGCGCTGGAGAGCATTGCCTATCAGACGCGGGATCTAATCGATGCCGTACAGCAGGACCTGGGCATTCAGTTGGAGGAGCTGCGGGTGGACGGCGGTGCAACCGCGAACAATTTCCTCATGCAATTCCAGGCCGATATTCTCGGTATCCCGGTGGACCGTCCTGCCAATATCGAAACGACCGCCCTCGGCGCAGGATTCCTCGCCGGACTTGGCTGCGGTTTCTGGTCAGCCTGGGATGAGATTGCAGATAACCGGAAAACAGAAAGACGATTCGAGCCGTCCATGCACGATGACCGGAGAGATGAGCTCTTTAAGGGATGGAAGGATGCGGTCGGACGGATGGGTCGAGCGTCCTGAACAGTTGCAGCGATTGCAGGAGATGATGACCAGAGCCCACGCGGATATAGTCAAGGACGGGCCGACCTGGAATTCTAATTGAGGAGGCAGATTTCTGACGTATTACAGAAGACCCTTTGTCATGACACCGCTCCTGTTGCTCGCGACTTTCAGCGCTGAAGTGGTCCTTTCCGAGCCCGTCCCCAACCCTCGGCTGAGGAATAAGCCGATGAATGAATTACAGAAAGCTCAACGCGAGGTGCTTCTGAATTACCTGAACACGGCGATGAGAGAACAATCTGGATGGATTGGTATCCACGCGGCTGAGGCGCTAATCCAGCATGGTCAGAAAGCTGTGGTGCACGAGTTCTTTAAGTCAAAGGCAAACGAGAAGACTCCCAAGTATCGCATCGGAGTTTGGCGCGTTCTGGCAAGGTCGGCGCCCGACGACATTCGAGCCAAATGGGTGCAGAGAATTCGAGAGGCACTGAAGGATCCAAACGGTCCAGATCGCCTTCATGCTACGGAGACGTTGGCCAAACTGGCGGATACACAACGAAGTGCTCCGCTTGCCGAAGCCGCCCAGAGCCAGAATTCCATGGGCGCGTATGCTCGGTGGGCACTGCTTCGCAGCGGAGGAAACCAGGACGAACGGAAGCTGGCTGAACTTCTTTCGGCAGACGACCCCGGCGCTCGTGCCTCAACGGCCTATTCCTTAAGGAATCAGGAAAAAGTGCTGCCAGAAACTTTGAAACATCTGAAGCGGGTCGCATCCAGCGAGGCCAACGACTCCCCGGCGAAGGTCTACCTGTTGAGCGCGGTATTCACTCACTCAACCGGCAAAGACAGATCGAACGCGAGGCAGAAACTCATCGACTTTGCTCAGAATGGTTCACGGGGCCAGAAGTATGAGCTCTGCACCGCACTCGGAATCTCCGGTGAAATTGGCGAGGTGAGAATTCTCCGCCAGTTCTTCAGTGAGGATGATCCGGATGTGAAGGTTGCAGCGGCAGACGCACTGCTAGGCTTGAAATAGGCAATCACGTTAAAGATCCGGAATATCAGAACCCAATCCAGAGGACCAGAAATGCCAGCACACTCAACTGACGAACGTCCCAACATTCTTCTCATCATGACCGACCAGCAGCGTGGGGACTGCCTGAGCATCGAAGATCATCCCTGCCTGTTGACCCCCAATATGGATCACATTGCAGGGGCAGGAACGCGGTTCTCTCGCTGCTATTCCACCTGCCCTTCCTGCATTCCTGCGCGCCGGGCTCTGCTGACGGGACAGTTTCCCGCGACGAACGGAATGGTGGGTTTTCAGGACGGGCATGAATTCGACAGCACCTATACGCTGCCGCAGGTCCTCTCCGACTCAGGTTACCAGACTTACCTGGTCGGCCGGCCCATGCATCAGTTTCCATCCAAGAAGAGATACGGGTACGATCAGATGGTGCGCGGCCCTGTCGGCTTTGATGAAAAATATGAGGGGTCCGGCGGAGCGTTCGGGCACGGCATTTCGGGGAACGGCTGGACGGCCCGCCCCTGGCATCTAGACGAAGGTCTCCACCCCACCAACCAGTCCGTCAGCGAGGCTCTGCGATTCCTGGAATGTTATCATGACCCGACCGCGCCGTTCTTCCTTACTGTTTCTTTCATCGCGCCCCATCCGCCGCTTGTCCCGCCGGCGTTCTATCTCGACCGCTACCTGAGGGCAGATATGCCAGAGCCGGTGATCGGTGACTGGGCGGAGCCACCTCCCAACGACGGAATTGGACTCCAGGTTCAATCGGATCAGGTCCACTTGAAGGGCGAGGCGCTGAGGTCATGTCAGGCCGGGTATTACGGCCTGATCAATCATCTGGACGACCAGCTTTACCGCCTGCTCGGTTCTCATTCCGGAATGAGTGGTAACATTAATCGGAACACGGTCATCATCTTCACGACCGACCACGGCGAAATGCTTGGGGACCATTGTCTCTTCAGGAAATGTTACCCCTACGAAGGCTCGGCCCGCATCCCGCTCCTGATTCGAGGAACGGCCGAGATGGGTTTCCCCGGCAATAATGTCATCGACAGTCCCGTCGGCCTGGAAGACATCATGCCTACCATCCTTGACCTGGCCGGCGCCGAGATTCCCGACTGCGTGGACGGCGAGAGCCTCGTGCCATTCTTGCGAGGCGAAGACCAGGAGTGGCGTCCGTTCATCCACGGAGAACACTCGCCCTGTTACCGACAGGAACAGGCCAACCATTACCTCACGGACGGAAAAGAGAAATTTGTCTGGCTGACCCATGAGGGGCATGAGCAGTTGTTCGACTTGGTCAACGATCCGGACGAGTGCCGAAACCTCGCGGCAGAGCCCGATTCTGAAGGCCGGGTCAGCATCTGGCGAAACCGTCTGATGGAGCGCCTGAAGAACCGCCCAGAAGGATTCACCGAGACGGCCGCTCGGCCAGAACTCGAGTTCTCCGAGGTCGATGGTCAGCCGGATCACCCGGAAGTTGGCATAGTGGTTCGGCCCGATAAAGACCGAGCGGGCAAGCACCTTCATTCGGGAACTCCGGCAACCGCGCCAGGACGGGCCTGGCGAGAAGTG
>Ga0207984_1001302_pt1 | contig 12736 bp, 7 predicted proteins | sample ETNtaG_30_FD_185760 | JGI IMG/M metagenome (GOLD analysis project Ga0207984, IMG submission 185760) | Marine microbial and viral communities from oxygen minimum zone, Eastern Pacific Ocean - ETNP201306PF43B (SPAdes) (version 2) | ecosystem: Environmental > Aquatic > Marine > Oceanic ...
GGCGACGACAGAAAATTGCAGATGAAGAAATAATCTTTGTACCCTTTCTGAAACGTGAGACCGGGATTGTATGCCAGCCCGCACGGCCCGGAACCGATATGCGTAATGGCCGGCAAACACCACGCGGGCTGGTCCGGGATGCCCCTTTCATACATCTTCTCCGCGAACCACGGATTGGTCTTCCAGCGATCGCTCTCCTGGCCGAGGAAACGTTTGAACTCGATCTGATGGGCCATGTCCCAACCCGATTCGCCCCCCGGCACGATGCAGACGAGCCGGTCTCGATCGCCTCCGCCCTGGTTGTTATCCACCGTGAACAGGTTGCCGAACTTGTCGAATCGAAGCTCCATTGGATTGCGCAGCCCCGTGTGCACTCTTTCCACGTTGCTGCCATCGAGCTCGCAGCGGAAGACCGCGCCATCGCCCGGCCCGACATAACGTTTGCCTTCCCTGGTGGTGATGTTGTAGCCACGGTCGCCGATACTCCAGTAGAGGCGTCCGTCGTGGCCGATCGCGAGCCCGTGCATGTCGTGGCCGCGTAACGAAACCTTCACACCGAACCCGCCCTGGATGGAATCACGCACCTCGGCTTTGCCGTCGCCGTCTGCATCCTTCAGCGAATAAAGGTGAGGGATGCAGGTGTAATAGACGGTGCCGTTACGCGCGAGCAGACCGGCGCCGGTGCCGTCGAGCGGGTGATTGAACTTGTCCGCGAATGTGGACACGGTATCGGCCCGTCCATCCCCGTCTTTATCTTCGACGGTCTGGATGCGCTCCTCGAAATCGGTGTAATACGACATGGGAGTCTTCTCCTGCCATTTCTTGTACATGGCCAGGCGGTCTTCGACGGTCTGCGAAGCGACGTCGTCAAGGATCCAGTGCTCCTGAAATCGGTTGTCTTCGATGCCCTTCAACTGGCGGAAAGTCTCGGCCACCAGGAACCGGCCCTGCTCATCGATGGCGAACGTAACAGGATTCGCTATCTGCGTGCGATCGGCGAACAACTCGATCTTGAAATGGCCCCTGAAGTCGAATGTCCTGGCGACTTCGTTGTCCTGCTGGATCAGTTTCTCCGGTGTCAGTTTGGGCGGGGCTTCGGCTTTCATCTTCTTAATTTTCAGAGGCTCATCGCTCTGGACGATGTGATCGATAAGAACGTGTCCCCATCCGCCTGAGTGCTCATCAATGATTTTCAGAACGGCTGTCTTGCCTTCGTGTTTGGAGACATCCCACTGGGCATGACGCAGCTTCTCCTTGTCGTGCCCGGTGGCAGTACGGACGATCTTCTTATCCACGAGAAGGTCCATGCACGTCTGTCCGGGGTGGTTTCCACCGCCAATGAGAAACTGGAGATACTTCCGCTCTATCTTGAATGGAGGCGAGGTGAGTGAGCCGGTCGAGACATCTTTGTCGTAGTACGAATTGACCAGTGAGAAGCCACGGAAGTCGGTCACCTTGCCCTGCGCTGCCAGGGTGCCGGGGGCGGGGGATAGGCCGAACGCCTTGCCCACCGCTTTCCAGCGTCCGTAGTCCTTGCCCTCGAAATCAGCGACGAGGATCTCCTTGCGAGCCTCTTCGGCGAAGAGAGGTACGGACAGGAGGCAAATAACAGAGCAAGCCAGGGATTTCATGGAGGTCTTTTTACACCAGCTTTCTGGTTTCAAAAGCTGTGCGTTTTCGGGTCGAGGATGCGAGGGCCGTGATCGACCGTGTGGCGCGGGAAAACGTGGAGCTTGTGGATGGCGGGGAGGAACCAGAGGCATCCGTTCTTGACGGTTGGGTCGCCGAGAGGCAGATGTTGATGCCGCGGTATGTGCATTCCGGGCTGTGATAGCCTGAGCTGTTGCCATGGAGTCCGCGCTCCGAGCCATGGCGGTTTGTAGATCATGGGTTGCCGGGTTGGGATATCAGGGCTCGTAGGTTTCCCTGATCTCAAATCGGCCCAGCTTGCCGGCCAGTGGGTCCCTTTTTTCGATCTTGCCTATCTTTGCGCCCTGGGGGCCTCTGGTGATGGCTCGCAGAAAGACTTTCATGTACTTGCTTTCGCCTTCAGCCATCACTTCCATTCTGCCGTCTGTCCAGTTTCTGACCCACCCCTTTATTCTGTATCTCTTGGCGGTCGCTTCGATGAATTCTCTGAACCGGACTCCACGGATCTTTTTCCCGCTGTAGATCCAGTTCACACGCGGATTTTTGCCGACGTATTTCTCCGGCAGTGGATCATCCGGGCTTTCCTTGAGGCTTGACTCGAGCAGCAATCTGACGACATCCGACTTGGGAAGCCTCTTGGAGTTAGCCCGATACCTGCCCGGCTGCCTGGCGACTCTGTATGGATTCTGAATGACAGCGGAAGGATCGTGTGTAGTCGATATCAGGCTCTTTTTGATATCTGCTTCCAGGACGGGTTTATCTGTTTCGGGGTCTTTCACGGTCCGAGAGCCGGTGAACACCCAGTCAGCGACAGGCATGAGACGTCTGTCTTCCATGTCCAGAATCATCTCTTCCAGCTTTTGCCTTTTCATATTTTTTCCATCCAGCCACTCGACATAGATTTTCACTCTGTCGCCGGCCGGCAGCACGTATTTGCCATCTACCTCTCGGCCCGACAGACCGGGCTTGGCGCCGATTCGGGCCAGCATGGACTTCAACTGTTCCCCGGTAACATCGGCTACGAAAAGTGAGGACTCCTCACTGCCAGTGGACACGAGAACGTTATCGATCATCCCCTTGGTCTTGGAGAGATCCGCCTTTTTGGCAATGATCCCCACCTGCTTTTTATCAAGGTCGACTCCTATATTCTGCGCGGTGGCAGCGGACAGATAAAAGAAAGCGATCAGCGGAAGGTAAAGAGACTTCATTCCTGTTTTCCTCCTGAAATTGCCTGCACGGCGGGGGAATTACTCGTCTGACTCATAAGGCCGGAAGCCGCGGACCATGAAGCCTCGCTCGTCGCCTTTGCTCTCCCGAGGGTTCTGAGCGTTCCTGGCGCGGTTTTCCGTGGTGGTACCGCCAACGATGACGTAATCATCAATGCTGCGGTAACGATGAATGAAAATGGGGCGTGGCTTATCTGAAAAATTCTGTTTCGAGCCGTGAATGCACTTCACGTGAAAAAGAATTCCGTCGCCTGCTTTGCCTTCGACGGGCAGCGATCGTTCCCAGGGCCAATCGTCAGGGTCGAGCCCGAGGTGAGAGAAGGTATCCGTGTGCTCCAACTGCCCAAGTTTGAACGAGCCGGGCACGACATGCAGGCAACCGTTATTCAGACCGGTGTCTATACAATAACTCAAGACGGCCACCGGGCCAAAATATTTGTGTTCAAAATAAGCCGAGTCCTGATGCAGATGCTTTGGATGCCCTCCGACCGGTTCTTTGCAGAGGGATTGCCCATTGCCGAAGAGCTCTACATTAGGGCCGAGAATCGCCTCGGCCAGGTCGAGCATCTTTGGATTCAGGCCAGATTGAAAGAATGCCGCGCTCGTCTGGTAACCGATCGGGACGCACATGATCTGCTGTTCCCGCTGATAGCTTTCCGGGGCGGGGAGGAAGAGTGCACCGTCGGGTGTCTTCCAGCCTTCAACGACCTTCTCAGCCTGATCGAGCAGGCCGATGGAACGCTCCACGGTCGCGAGAATGTCGCGCTGAATCGCTTCCGCGTATTCCTTGAAAAGTCCCCGGACAACCAGGCAACCGTGTTCCTTAAAAATTTCGGCGCCCTTCTCCGGATCGAGGTCATCGGCGAAAACTTCGATATCTTCGATGGTTACTTCAGGTAGGACCGCGGTGGTCATGGTAAATCCGGAAAGGGAAGGTTCTCTAATTCATACAAACCAGATTGACGATCTCACTCAATCGAGCTCGGCTTCGCAAGCCGGCACATTTTCTACGATTCGGGGCGCGGCTCAAACCAACACGCTACCTGGTGCCGTTTGTTTCCCTCGAGGGGCGGACCTTGAGCGCACTTGTCTTCGTCTCGCAGGGCGTGTTGACATTCGTTGTAGAAGACGCAGCCGGAGTCACTTTCTTCGAGCTGAAGTCCCGCTCCAGTTTCAAGCTCATCCCAGCTCCCAGTACCTGCGTGCATCAACTGCTCAGTAAACGGATGCCTCGGATCCGGCCTGACGTCGCTGATGATCTCCGGGTCGCCATGCTCGACGATGCGGCCGGCGTACATGACCGCGACGCGTGAACAGAGCTTTCGGAGAATCGGCAGGTCGTGAGAGATGATCAGCAGCGTCAGCCCCATCTCTATTTGCACATCGGCCAGAAAGCTGATGAGTGAAGCGCAGTTTTCAGCATCGAGCCCGGTCGTCGGCTCGTCCGCGATCAGAAGCTGAGGCCCGCGTTTCGGAATCTGCAGACCGAACCCAAGCGCGGCCATGCTCTGGGCGATGATGGTTCTTCGTGCTTCGCCGCCGCTGAGGTAGCAGGATTTTCTGTGAAGAAGCTGTTCAGGCAGGTGCAGCGAACGGAACAGAGAATGGACCAGCCCCCTTCGCTCATCGGCGCTCAGCTTCGGGAAATGGATCCGGTACGCTTCTTCGACCGCTTCACCTGCTGAGGATTCCGGGTCGAGCGCTGTATCGGCATCCTGATAAACGAGCTGCAGCGATGAGCGCATCCGGCGCCACTCGAAGGGCGTCGCGGCATCCGGCCTGAATGCGGCAGCGTCTGCGAGCCGCAGCTCAATCTCACCTTCCTGCGTGGTGTCGAGCCCGATGACCAGGCGGGCCAGGGTAGTCTTGCCGCAGCCGGATTCACCGAGCAGTCCGATGCATTCGCCCTCCCCAACACTCAACGAAACATCATCGACAGCCGTGGTTTCGCCAAATTGTTTTGTGACGCCGCGGACAGTGACCGTAGGCTCGTCCGGCTCTTCAGAAACTACGTGGTCCTGGAACCCCGCGACAGGAGAAGAAGGCTGCCGCTGAGCGTAGGCACCACTATGAAGATCCCTGAAAGTGGAGAACAGTTTTCGAGAATAGTCGTGTTCCGCTTCTTCCCAGAGATTGGCAAACGGTGCATCCTCGACGATGCATCCGTCCTCGAGTACGTAGACTCGGTGTGCCAGTTTCTCAAGAAGATGAAGATCGTGGCTGAGCAAAACCATGGTGAAGCCGCGCTCTTTCTGGATGCGACCCAGCAATTCCGCGGCTCGGGCGCGGATACGCATATCGAGTCTGATAAGCGGCTCATCCGCAATCAAGAGTTTTATCCCCGATGAAAGTGCCATCGCCAAGTGGACACGCTGGCACATGCCGGTACTGAGCTGGGCCGGATAGAGCCGGGTGACCGAGGACGGCAGCTCGACCAGTTCGAGCGCGTCATCCACGCTCAGTTCGCCGGCGCCGGCCTGTGAGATAATTCGGCCGATGGTGATATATGGATTCAGCGTATCCCGCGGATCCTGGAGCATGAGAAACGCGCCCGAACGGCGAAGACGGTCAGCCTCATTCTCGAAATTCCTGCGCCATTGTTTCCAATCAGAAGAGTGTGAGCTGGCTGTAAAGGCTGACTCGTTGGATTCATTGTCACTCGGCACGAATCCGACATTTCCTTCGCTGCTCCCAGCCGTATCAGAGATCCTCCCACCAACAATCCCGGGCCGCGAATCGATCAGTCCCAGCATCGTCCGGGCGAGCGTGCTTTTCCCTCCGCCGGAAACGCCTGTGATACCGATGACCTCTCCAGCTCCGGCCGAGACTGAGCAGTCTCTGAGCGCCCAAACCAGTTCGCCTGCCTGGGGGCTGTAGAAACAGACGGAGAGAGATTTGATTTGAAGCAGGTGGCCGGAAGAGATGGCTGATGGTTGATGGTTGATGGTTGAACCTGCCATCTCACTATCAAAGGCAACCGGAGGGGGAGGTGCAAACAGGTTTGCAGAGACCGGCCTCAGCAATCTAACCAGCTAAGTCAATTCTTCCGCAACTGCGCGGGCAGGCTGCCTTCGGCCGCAGAGGCGGAACATGCGGAAGATCCCAACACGCTTTACCTTTTACGTCCCCTTGCCTATCCTTAACCGCCTTCCTTTCTGCATCGGTTTCTTGAGAATAAAATCCACGAGGAAAGTTCGATGATTCGCAGCCTTGCACTGCCCCTTATTGCCCTGTTTCTCTGCCTGTCTACTCATGCCGCGGATGAAGGCTATCTGCGCATCCGCGACGGCGCGCCCAAAAGGTTCGTTCATTACAAGCTCGACGCGGGAGAACTGGTCAGGCCAGACCAGCATTTCAAGGAAGCGAAAAATATCGGGCACAACGATCTGCTCCTCACCATCAAGGATGACGAAGGAGCGGTATCGACCGTCCGGCTGGTCAGGAAGCGGAATGCGACGATTGTGATCCCCCGAACGAAATTCAACCACCTGCTGGTTGGTGTCGAGTGTCTCGACCTGGCCACTTACCAGGATGCTTCGAATCTGCTGAGCCAGTTTGCATCCTCGAAAAGAGAAATCATCAGGCAGCCCAGCCAGGCCGCTGAAGCGGCCGTCCTGAAAGCGCGGGCCAAAGCTATTGCGAAGTTCGATGAATTCAGAACCAACCGCCAGCAACTCGATGCCAAAAATGCTTTGGCCGAGATTGAAGCTTCTTGGGCCGCCATACAGAAGGATGCACTCAAGGTTCGCTCCAAATTGAGCCTCACCATCGAAGGCGATTTTCCGGAACTGCACCGGGCGATTACCACGACCGAGAGCTTGAGCTTTCCCGTTTCCGATACCGCTGCCTCGGTCAAAAGTCTGCAGCGTCTGCGCAAGCAGCTCGCAAGCTTGAGTGAAACGGTCAATAAGCCGAAGGAAGAGCGGCCGGCTTACGTCGTCAATCTTGAAACGGATTACCCGGAAGTCCATGCCATCAGCGGCGTGAAGCTCGGTACCTCGGCCACGGACACCGCTGAATACTTGAAGTCACTTCAAAGACTATCCGCGGAACTTCAGTCCATGGATCGGAAATACAAGGCCGGTTCGGCGACAGCCGTCAAGGTCGATCCGGACGGGTATGCAAAAGCGCAATCGGCTCTCAAAGCAAGGCCGAATCTCAAGCAGTTGAGCGCGCTGTCTAAAGGGCTGGGAAAGGATGTTGCCGCAAGCCGCGCCTACGTGGAGAGCATCAACGCTTCCTCCATCACGCTCACCGAAGAGGGATTTGAAGACGCTCAGAAACCGTTTCTCAAACAGGTCGCCGGACTGGACACCCCGCTCAAGGCACTGGCGGCAGCCATAGAAAAAGTCGCCGCGGCCCATGGAGCAGTCAAGACGGCTTCAGAAGACCTGAACACTGCTCTGGATACGAATTCGGTGAAATCACTTGCATCGCTGTCGCAGGCGGATTTTGCAGGAAGACTGACAGATAAGAACCGTGAATTCGATGCCGTCCCCGTCCTGGCCTCCATCAAGGAAATCACGGGCAAGGTCAGCAGTCTCACCAAAGAACTGTCGGGGGCCGGTGGCGGGAAGAACGAGTTGTCCAGGGCCGTAGAGGCCGTGTCCTCGCAGGCAGCTCTGCTGCGGGCCTCGGCAAAGGAGTTGAAGGTCCGGCAGTCTGAAGTCCCCACACTCATCAAGCGCCTTCAGAGGAGTCCTCGCTTGAGCACGCCGGATATCGATGGAACCTCGGCCGGTCTGTCGGCGTATTCAGCCGCGCTTGATGCCGCGGGTGGCGCGGTCAGAAGCAACATCATTGCGGTGGCAGCCCATTCAAAGAAAGCCACATCCGGCAATACGATTCCGGCAGAAATCAAAACACGGATCAAGAAGGCCTCCGGCGCAGCGAGGGTTGTCATGCAATCCCTGGCCGGTCCCCGCAACGCGACTAAAGCTGTCCAGGCAGCCACCCGCCGATTCGAGAAGGCGTCGGCTCAGCTCAGTTCGGCACTCTCTGCGAGCCCTGCATCAGCCAAATACAGAGCGAATACGAGCAGAGCCGCGGGCAACCTCAGCGTTGCCGCTAAGGCACTGGCCAGTTCAAGTGCGAGTCTTCAGAAGGCGGATGACAGTGTTACCCGAAACTCTTCCTCACTGGCGCTCGATCTGGGCGCGTTGAACACCGCTCTGAACAGCAATCTGAGCCAGCTCCCGAACGATCTGCTCGCGCTTCTCGCCAGCATCCCGGCGGCCATGTCGAAAACCGTCCAGGCCCAGAACATCATCGGAAAAATGACTTTTTTGGACCGCACCGCCAGGATGGCGAACGAAGCTTCTACATCCGTTTCAAACCGTGTGGAGGAAGTGATCGAAAAGGCTGGACTCAACAGAAAGGAAGTGAATTTTGTCCCGGTGCAGAAAGCGGTCGCTGAGGCATCGAAGCAGCTCGAGACACTCTCATATTCGGAATGGAGTGCCCAGGCGACGAGCGTTTCGAGAGCCGCAGAGAAAATGAAGGCAGCATCCGATCAGGCGGCCGCCAGTGTCTTCCCGTTCCCGCTCACGACTGCCGATAAGGCAAAATCCGCGGCAGAAGCTTCAAATGCGCTGAATGGCCTCCTCAGTCAGGCATCAACCGCCGCAAAGGCATTGAATCAGAAACAGAATGCAGCGGCTGCGTCTTTGAAGGCCCTGCAGCAGGCCATGTCGGTTGCTGGCCTGGGCGGGGAAGATCTTGTCCTTCCAACAACAGATCTGGACGGCTGGGATCAAGCGGCATCCGAGGCCCTTCCGGTGGAAAAGCAGTGGCAGAATGTCGCTGCCTCCAATGCGAAGAGAATGAAGCAGGCAGGCGAACGGGCCGGCGTGCTCCTGGCCGACCGGTTGGAGAAAGAGATCGAAGAGGGCATCGCTGTCATGCGCAAAGAGGTCGATAAGGTCGAAGAATGCCTGAAGACGGCAGTGGCGAACCGGGACGAGATTGCCGAATACCAGGTGGAGCATGCGGTCAACGTGGCCGTGGACGGCATCCATCCGGAGGCGCTGACTGCTTATGGAGAAGTCCGTTCACTTCTGGCTTTGGATGACGCCGCTTTGAAGAGAGCTGCGCAGGTCCTTAAGCGCGGTCGGAACGCCATCAAATGGAACAATGGCGCCCCCGAACGGGCCGTCGCCACGTTTGAGAGCGATACCAGTAAGCTGCAGGCGGAGATGAAGAAGGCCAGCGATTGTGTCTGGGCTCACAAGACCGCGGCCACCAACAAGGCGAGTGAGCTCCGTGCTCTCATCAGGAAGACCCAGGCCCTGGTCGCCCGAGGCGAGAAAGAAGGGCGGGAAAAACCCTGAAAACGCTAAAGTTTTTTCAGATCTTCCGATAATTCCAACAGCGGTTATTTTCCAGTTTTGAACGGCCACGGATTCGGTCTCTCCGGTGTCACACCGAATTTCAGGCAGGAAGAGGACCGTTCTCCCTGTTCATTGAGGCTGAAGGATCTCCCTTCACTTCGTCCCAGCCACCTCGATGAGAGAACGAACATGTCCCACATCCAACCGGTATCCGACCACTACGGTCCGGCGATTCAGCCCTTTTATCCCAAGCCCCTTCACCCTCCTCTTGAAGCCCCGGCTCAAAAGGGTGGGCACGATACCGTCAGCATCAGCGCGGACGCGCATCGGCAATACCAGACCGCCGGCCATCCCACGCACGCTCATCATGTTGCGGCCGCGCAGCCTCTTCGTGGAGCAGCAGAAATTCACCATCGCCCGGAATTGCACCCTCAAGAACCTCAGAAGCCCACGCATTCACTTCAGAAGCCCAGGCACTCACTTCGCAGAGCTCTCAAAGCTGCAGGACTCGGCGCCCGCCACATCGGCGGCCTGACCGGCGGATATATCGGCCGGTTTGTCGGTAAACAGATAGGCGGTCTTGTCGCAGACCTGACCGGCAGCAAGGCGCTCGGAAAAGCCGCAGGCACGATTGCGGGAACGACGTCAGGCGCGTTCGCAGGCGGCCTGTTCGGCGCGGCCTGCCCCTCTTTCTGCCCCCATGGCGGAGCACTTTTCGCCGGCATCTCTGGTGCATTCGAGGCGTTCAAAGCCAACCAGGGACATTGACGTTGAGATGACGACTGAGGCCCCACCAGCGTAATTCTCCTCAATTTCCTGCCGCTCCAATCCACGGAATTAAAGGGATGCCCCAGGCTTCCCAGACTCCGTGCATTGGCCCAGGCAAAGACCGGATACAGGTTGCCCGAAGGACGCGGGCCTCGTTGCCGATTACAGTGTTCTGCACCTACTTCCGAATCTGATCTGATATTATCTCCAGTCTGAAGCCTGGAATTCCGCAGAGGCAACTCTCATGAGAATTCAAGAAGATTTCAATCATCCTGAGTATCCACAGATCGCATGAGTGAGGTCAGGCAGATCGCCATCCTTGGCGCCGGCACGGTCGGGAGCAGTTGGGCTGGGTTATTTGTGGCCCGCGGACTTTGTGTCCGTTTTTTCGATGCACACGATCAAACGCATGAAGAGGCCATGGAACGCATTCGCGCCAACGCCGCGTTTCTTGCCGACGCAGGGCTCGCGGACCCGACCGAATCTAAGCGCGGCATCGAGGCCCTGTCTGCCGCATCGAGCATCGAGGAGCTCGTGAAAGACGCGGGCTTCATTCAAGAGTCCGTCACCGAATCCTACGAGATAAAGAAAGCCTCACTTTCCCCCGCATCGGAGGCGTCACCTCCTGAAGCGATCATTGCGAGCAGCAGTTCCGGGCTGCTCATGACCGAATTGCAGAAGGTGATCAAACACCCGGAACGATCGGTGATTGCCCATCCCTTCAATCCGCCTCACCTCGTGCCGCTCGTCGAATTAGTGCCGGGCGAAAAGACTTCGGAGCATTCGCTGCAGACGGCTCGATCTTTTTTTGAAAGCATCGGCAAGATACCCGTCGTGCTGAATAAGGAGGTCCCCGGCCATATTGCGAACCGCCTGTGCGCCGCGCTCTGGCGTGAAGCAATCGATCTGGTCGCCAGCGGTGTGGCCAGTGTTGAAGAAGTGGACAAGGCACTCTACGCCGGGCCCGGCCTTCGTTGGGCCATCCTCGGCACGCACATGATCTACCACCTCGGAGGAGGAGAAGGCGGATACCGAAACTTCATCGATCACATCGGATCCACCTTCAGCGAATATTGGAAAACCATGCCCACCTGGTCCGAAATACCCGATGCCGCAAAAGATGAGATCGTCAAGGGAGTCGTGGATGCCCAAGGCGACCGCACTCTCGAAGAGATAGCCCAGTGGCGTGACGACAAGCTCGTGAAGCTGGTGAAGGCGATCTATTCAGACTGAGGAGCAGGCCCCATTCCCCATTCACAATTCACCTCCCACCTCCTCCTTCAACACCCTTTTCAAAATCTTGCCCGTCGGGCCGTGCGGCAGTTCCTCGCGGAATTCGATTTCCTTCGGGCATTTGAATTTGGCGAGATGTACCTGGCAGAGCTCTTTGAGTTCCCTGCCGGTGCACTCTGAGTCCGGTTTCAGAACAACAAATGCTTTGGGCATTTCGCCGCGGGTATCGTCAGGGACGCCTATGACCGCGACTTCGAATACGGACGGATGCGTCGAGATGACTGTCTCGATCTCGAAGGGCGAGATGTACTCACCGCTCGATTTGATGAGGTCTTTCTTGCGCCCGGTGATGTACATGAATTTGTCATGGTCCATGCGGGCAAGGTCCCCGGTTTTGAACCAGCCGTCTGCCGTGAGGACCTCGGCGGTTTCTTCCGGAAGTCTGTAATAGCCTTTCATGATGTTCGGGCCTCGGAGCCAGAGTTCGCCTTCGCTGCCGGGCGCGAGGGTTGCACCTGCGTGATCGACCACCTTTGCTTCCTGGCCTGGGATGGGTGGACCGATACTGCCTCTGCGCGGATCTTCCGGCCGATTGATCGCCGCGACGGGCGATGTCTCGGTGAGGCCATAGCCATTGAGCAGCGGAAGACCGATCAGTTCTTCAAAAGAATCGGCCAGCGAGTCCTCAAGCGGCTCGCCGCCTGAAACGCAGAACCTGAGGGAACTGAACCCTTCGGATCGGTTCTCCATCATCCGAACGAAAAAACGATACATGGATGGAATGGCAAAGAGCAACGAAACACCATGCGTCTCGATCAGCTCGGCCGCCCGGCCCGGTTGGAATTTTTCAACGAACACTGTCTTTGCGCCGGTCAGCAGAGGCACGAGGAAGGTCGCTGTAATGCCGAATGAGTGGAACAGCGGCAGCAGCCCGATCATTACGTCGTCATTGGTCACATCGATGGCGCGCTGGCAGCTGGCCACGTTACTGGTGAAGTTCCCATGGGTCAGCATGACGCCTTTGGGATGACCCGTCGTGCCCGATGTGTAAAGGATGGTCGCCAGATCTTCATCGGCCCATGAGTGGATGCCTTCATAGGGCGCGGCGGCAGGTATATCCAGATCTTCAAAGAGAATCACATTCTCCGCTCCGGTGGCCACTGCTTTTTCCCTCAGGGGGCCGCATGTGATGACCGTGTCCAGCGAAGCATCCTGGCGGATGTAATTGAGCTGTTCGTCTTCCAGCAGAAAATTGATGGGCACAACCACTTTGCCGCACATGAGGCTCGCGAGATGAGTCGCGGCAAAAGCACGGCAGGTGGGCAGTAGAACGCCTACGTGCCCGTTATCGGTCGACTCGTTAAGGAGCGTGGCTACTCGCTGAGTCACGCCGACGAGCTCCTTGTAGGTCCATTCTCCTGACGAATCCGTCACGGCCGGACGCTCAAGATGATTCTGCGCGCTTTGCAGAAACCGGGCGATTACACTCATTTCAACTCCTCATATCTCATGTCGCGAAAACTTCAGGCA
>Ga0207984_1001304_pt1 | contig 12719 bp, 4 predicted proteins | sample ETNtaG_30_FD_185760 | JGI IMG/M metagenome (GOLD analysis project Ga0207984, IMG submission 185760) | Marine microbial and viral communities from oxygen minimum zone, Eastern Pacific Ocean - ETNP201306PF43B (SPAdes) (version 2) | ecosystem: Environmental > Aquatic > Marine > Oceanic ...
TTCATCACTCGTTCGATGAGAGGACGAGGCTGGCCTACGTTCGGCAGTTGCAGAAGAGTATTCATCAGGCTCTGCGGCAGTGGTCTTCAACCTATCTTCGCTGCAGTGGGGCCAATGTCCCTCTCGGCAACGTCCTCTCCAACATCGAAGCAGCTCTCGCGATTCAGGGGGACGCAGGCGCGTCCGACCTTTCCGCCGTGCTGACGCAGCTCGTGCAGAGCCTCGAAGCCACGCTGCATACCGCTGTTACCGTTGACGGATATCCGATGGAGGATATCGGGTACGGGACGGACGTGACCGCCTGGGTTTTCTTGCAGTGTGAGTGGCTGCGCAGGGCCGGCCTGTTCGATGCTCTGGCAGAATACCCACGACTGAAACGATTCGGCCAGGCCATGCTGCACTTCGTTCAGCCCTGGGGCGAAGACGTCTCAAACACCGGGGACCACGGCGACGATTTCGGGCATCGACAGTTCGTCCTGCCCAGGCTCGCAACGGAAACAGACGACCCAACCCTCTTGTGGCTGCACGGAACTCTTCACTATCACCATGGAAAAGTTCATCCGGAAAACACTCTTCCCGATTACTACATCGAAGTGCCCCTTCGCAGCGGCTTCAGAACTCCCGCATCGCATCTTTCACTGCTTGTCCTGGATGAGCTGAAGGGAGAAAGGCATCCTTCGAAGACGGACACAGAAACAAGCTACCGCGATCGTGGACGAGGGATAGTGAGCTTCCGCAGCAGTTGGGATAAAGACGCAACTTTTGTGGTCTTCGATGGCTCACAACGCAGCCCGTCCGTGGCAGGCCACCACCATGCCAGTTGCGGCCACTTTTCAATGTCCGCTCTCGGCGAATACTTTTCCATCGATACCGGCCGTTACAACAACGAGCAGAGCTGTCACAGCCTTGTCCTCATCGATGGCAAGAGCGGAGAATCAACAGAAGGCGAATGGTGCGCGGTCAAACGTCACGGAAACCTCATCGATTACATTCCCGGCGAATGCTGTGACTTCGCAGCCGTGGACAGCTCGCACCAGCACGATTGCATCTGGGCCCGCCGATACATTGGGCTTGTCAAGGGCGGCGGCACGCCTGGCTACCTGTGGGTCGTCGAGGACATCAACAAATCAGACGACTGGTCGGATTACTGGTGGCAACTTCAGACCAGCCCGGAAAACACCATTCGCACGATGAAGAAATCGGCGACCATCAAGGGCTGCCGGCATGGCCACTTTCTGGATGTGCATTTCGCCATACCGGGCCCGCACGGATATCCCAGGCCGCACTCGCTGAAGGTCGAGCAGGATCTATCAACCACCAGTTCCTACAAATACATTAAAGACATTGATGCGCACGTGGAGCGTTACCAAAGGCCCAGCGATATGGTCCACGGCCCCGTTTACAGACGCCCTCGCCTTCTGGGCAAGGTCTCTGGCTACAATGGTCGATTCATGTCAGTGTTAATCCCCCGCCAAAAGGGCTCTCCGAAACTCAAGGTGAGGCAGGCAAAATCCCTCGATAGCTCCTTCGCAATGAAAGTGACCCACGCCAGCGTGGAGGACACCATCATCTTCGCCTACGAGCACCAGCTCCTGGAAGCGGAAGGGATCGAGGCCCGGGGCCAATGGTGCGTCGTCCGTCGTTCCCTGAAGACGGGCCGGGTCCTGGCGTGGGAAATGGCCCACGGCACAAGTCTGAAAATCGACGGGAAGCGTTTTCAGGTGTGAATGACTGATGGAAGAACAATTTCAATATACGTGAAAGGAAAAGCCGATGAAGGAGTTTCTATTTGCTGTCCTTGCCATGACTGGCATGTCCACAATGCTGCCCGATGCGGCCGCTGAACAGCCCGTCAAGGTCTACATTCTCGCCGGTCAATCAAATATGGAAGGGCAAGCGAAGATAGAGACCTTCGACTACATCGGTGACGACCCGGCCACCGCGCCGATGCTCGAGGAGATGCGTTCCGCAGATGGCAGCCCTCGGGTCTGCAAAAACGTATGGATTTCTTACCTCACCGGTCGCGACAACGGTGAAGGCATCGGCAAACTGACAGCCGGGTACGGCGCCCGCCGCAATCCGAAGGAAGACGGCGGGAAGATTGGTCCGGAATTCACATTTGGACTCACCATGGAGAAGGCGGCAAAAGCGCCGGTCTTAATTATCAAGACTGCCTGGGGTGGTAAATCCCTGCACACAGATTTTCGTCCGCCAAGTGCAGGGCCGTATCAGTTCAGCGAGCAGCAACTCAGTAACCTGAAGAAAAGAAACAAGGACATCGAGAAGGTCAAGACTGATAAAGCCGCGGCCACCGGCCACTACTACCGCTTGATGATCCAACACGTCAAGCACGTGCTCGGCGATATCAGGCGCGTCTATCCAAAGTACGAAAAGGAACAGGGCTACGAGATCGCAGGCTTCGTCTGGTTCCAGGGCTGGAACGACATGGTGGACAGCGGCGTGTACCCGGACCGCGCGAAGCCGGGCGGTTACGATAACTACAGCAAGTGGATGGCCCAGTTCATCCGGGATGTGCGCAAAGATCTTTCCGCCCCCGATATGAAGTTTGTCATCGGCGTAATGGGCGTTGGAGGGCCGCTCGAAAAGTATGAGAACAAATACTACCAGGCCATTCACGGCAACTACCGCGCAGCCATGGCCGCTCCGGCAGAACTGCCGGAATTCAAAGGTAACGTGGTTGCCGTTCAGACCGCCCCTTGCTGGGACCAGCCCCTCGCCGCCATCGAATCCAAGTTCGGCAAGATCCGGCAGATGGGCCACTTCCTCAGAATCAAGCACAAAGACCACGCAAACAAAGGCGGCAACATGACCAGGAAAGAGCAACAGGCATATCTCAAGAAATACAGAGCTGAAGTGATCAGCGCCGAGGATGAGAAACGATGGAAGCGCGGCGCATCCAACGCCGGATACCATTACCTGGGCTGCGCCAAGACCATGGCCCTTATCGGCAAAGCATTCGCCGAAGCACTGCTCGATCAGGAGGGGGAGAACTGAAGGACGCAAGCTCTGTTCGATATGGGAGGGCCGCTTTACAGATGCGGGCTAATCCTCTCCCGTTGGCACTGAAACGATCTCATAGACCGCAGTGCTCTTGGCTTTCATTGTCGCCGTGATTTTGCGACCGGCGGAATCGGACTTTGCTGCGGGGCTGCCGAACCTGGGGGTGACTTTGCTGAAGCCGGCAACATCAGGCAGGCGAAGAGTAGCGGGGACGGCTTTGCCCGTAACGTTTACGGCGATAAGAGTGAACTTGCCTTCGCGCTCTTTCAGGAGGGCATAGACGTCGCGGCCGCGGGGGTTGACCTCTACTCTCAGCCGGTTGTCCGGTGAAAGGAGAACCGGTGACAGGGCGTGCAGTTCCTTGCCGATCTGTGCGAACTCTCGCCAGGTCGTCATGGACGCGCCCCGGTAGGTGTAGCTGGTGAAACCGCGTGAACCGAGGATCAGAGGTTTGTAAATGCGAACTCTAATCTCAGCCGCAGTCGGCTCACGTGGGCTGTTGATCGCGCCATAGCAGGGGGCGTTAGTCGCCAGGGGCAGACCTGTTTCCCAGAAGGTCTGGAACAGGCGATCGTACCTTTGATTCCGGCCCGCGCCGAATGGGATGAGGGCCATGTCGGTTGCTTCTCCGTAGATTTTGCCGTGCTCGGTTTGCGTCAGGTGGCTGAAAATGCACGGGTGGTATGGATCGAGTGCCTTGATCATTCGATAGAATTTTTCGGTCAGTTCTTTTGTGAATGTCGCAGGTCGATTGCCCGGCTCGTCCAGGGGGCTCCAGCCCAGAAGGGCGGGATGATCCTTGTGGTCGTTGATGACTTTTCGGAGCACTGCGACGGCTTCCGCTTCACTGCGATACCTCTGAGAACGGTTCGCATACTTGGGATTGCAGAACGAGAAAATCCACTGCAAATGAACCCAGACTTTCATCCCCGCCGCCTCGGCCTGATCCAGGGCCCACCGGATCTTCTCGGTCTCAGATATTTCCCAGTAGGTGTAGGCCATCACCGCGGTCGAGCCAACGCTTTTCATATCTTTGAGGGCATGGGGCCAACGTTCACGGGGCGCGGCCTTCTTATACATGTTGTCATAGAAGCCGTACCAGAGGAAAGGCTTTCCATCGACCACCAGGAAGCGGCCCCACTGGTTGATGCGAACTTCATGCTTCGCCGGCGCCAGCTTTCGAAAGCGATGCTTTGCACGGGCGATTGGCCGGCCACCTTCATTCAGTGCGGCAATGAGCGCGTATCCGCCATCCTTCAATTGCTTCAACGGAAGTGACCACTCATTGAAACCCGGGGCTGGTCGGAGGTCTGTTGGCTTCGTCGAAGTGCCATTTTCGCTTTCGAGCCACCAGCTCAGAGTCATGGCCTTGCATCGGTCCTCGCTTGCATCGATGAAGCACCGGGCCCGCGCCCGTTCCTCCAGCGTGTAGAAATCGAACTCCGTTCCTTCCAGTTGGAGAACCGAGTTTTCTTTGACAACCACGTCTATCGGCTGCGAGACCACACGTTGTTTTCCGGTCTCATCCGACAGACGAACGAAAACCTTGTGCAGCCCGGATCCCTCGAGTGTAAGAGCGGCTGAAATATCTGTGCTCGCACCTGAAGACATTCGGCCTTGCGCTGGTGCAGTATGCAGCCTGCCTTCGGGGCTCTCAGCAACAAAGGTGGCCTTAACCTGCTGCCTACTCCCGGTGTGATTTCGAACAGACGCTCTCACCCTGTCTCGCTGCCAGTCGATGCCGGCAACTTCGTATCGGAAAGGCTTCAGTTCGACGTCGATGCCGCTCAACAGGCCGAAAGCAGCAGGCGTCCGGAAATCGCCGAACGTGCAACTCCAGGAAGTGTACTCCTTCTTCCGCACGTCACTCCGGCAGATATTTACGCCGATGACTTCTCCGATATTCAGCGACGGTCGCAGGTCGAAGCACGTATAGGGGATGGCCGCCTCGACCGTCCAGCCGTCGTTGAGAATCTTGCCGGTGGAAGTCCATTCGCAGCGCCACGACGCGGAACTACCGTCGAAGAGGTCCTTCGTCGTGATGCGAGCCTCCCACTTTTCCCCGCGGGAGTTTGTGCAGAATTGATAGTAAGTGCTCTTGTCACGATTGAGGTCGAGAAAGAACTCGATGGTGTCCGTGCCCCACGGCCCGTTCTTGACTTTGGAAAGCGAATCCCTGACTCCCTGCATGTCTGGCTCGTCGGCACGCGCCGCGAAGTAGATGGCGCGGTCGTCCCAGGCCACTTTGCAGGCCGTTCGCAGGCGGGCAGGGACATTTTTAGAGAGGCCGACAAACGGGGTCAGCACCTGCGCATTGGCCCAGCACGGGTCGGAAAGGTCACCATCAATTATGGGCGGCTTGTCGGCTCTCATCGCTTTGGCTTTCGGTGGGTTGTTCTTCAGACCACTCATGCCCTTTGATCTCACGGCCACGTCGTCCGGTTGGATGAGATCGATGTCCCCCGGCGCGTAAGGCGATGGCGACGCTCCTGTTTCGAGTTGCGCGGCATCCAGCCACAAGGCGCCTTCGGAGAGCAACTCAATGCTCGGATACAGATTCCCACCGTTGGCCTTGGCAGCCACAACGAAACGCTGCCATTCCCTGCTCACGTTGGCCTGCCGGTCTCCCTCTTTCGTCCCGTTGAGTCGGATTCGCACGGTGGTTTCTTCACGGTCGCTCTTCAGGTGGATCGAAAAGCAATACTGTTGACCTTCGTTGGCCCGGAGATGTTTCATCCAGTAACGGGCAAACTTCTTCACCACGCCGATCCGCAGGCTGTTGTCTCCGTGAAAAGCACTCTCCGTATCCAGCCCCCAGACGTTCGGCCCAAACGGCGGCACAGAAAGGTCCCGTCCCCAGCCGTCGGGGATATCCACATTCGTCGCTTTCTCAAAACTGCTGTTGTAGAGCATGTTTCGTGAGCGGCCGACTCCGCCCACATTTTCAAAGCGAATGTTGTCGAGGAAAAAAACGGTCTTACCGCCTCGATGCAATCGAAACCGGACCTCGGAGATGTTGGCCCAGTCGACCTCGCTGCCTTCGCCGTGAAGGAGAGTGGTCAGCCCGGCAGATCTGGCGAGCCGCACCGGAGTCCAGCCATCAGTGAAAGCCCCGAAATCCAGCCGCGCATAGAAGGTCGCGCCTCTGTTTTTGCCAACAGCGCTCTGGGTCAGCCGGGCCTCCAGCCAACTGTGATGATATTCCTTGCAGTAGATATCGAATGAAATCGCGTTGAAGCCTTTTGCACCGTCCACCGGAAATGCGATCCAGCCGCGATCCCGGCCCGGCCCTTTCTCGTGTTCAAAACGAAGGCTCTTCTGCCCCTGGGATGCAGTGAGGCGAGAGACAGCGACCTCCGGCTTTCCCATCCCGCCGCCGATCTGGAACACCGTCTTTTTCTCAAAGTCTGAAACGAGTTTTGTTCGTTTTTGCTCCGCTTTTCCTGAAACGGCGACGGCAACAAAACATACGAGGAAGGTTATGGTCCGATGCATGAATAAAGACTGTGGAGATGTCCGGTTCTGGATCGTTCTTTAATCCGTTGTACTGCTTTGCCATCCGTTGGTGTATTGGATTTGACCGCGCGACACGCAGAAGTTTCAAAGGAAATCCCTACTTCCTCTTTTTCTTCTTCCTCTTTCCGGGTTTCAGCTCTATGCCCTTCTGTCTGGCGATTTCATCAAAGTTCAGAGTGAAGAATGGAGAATCTTCGTGGCTGTCTTCCATGATCTGGAGCATTCGCCTGGCAATTTCAGGGAAGTCCGCGGCAAGGTCTTTCGTTTCGCCGATGTCTGCTTCCAGGTCGTAGAGTTCCAGCTTTCTCTTGGCTCCTTTGCCCGCGTGTACTGCCTTCCACTTCCCCTGCCGAACCGCGGTAGAGCCCGCCCGTTCCCAGTAGAGAAACTGGTGCTTCCTCTGTGTTTCTTTCCCGAGTAATGCAGGCAGCATCGATATCCCGTCGGTGCGGCCGGGCACATTGACTCCCGCCATTTCAGCGAAGGTAGGCAGCATGTCCTGAAAGCACGATATGTGGTCCGATTCCGTGCCCGGCTTGATCTTCCCCGGCCAGCTTGCGACGAAGGGCACACGGATGCCACCTTCATACATGCTGCCTTTCCTTGCACGGAGCGGGCCGGCCGCGTTGAATTTCGGCAGCGTTCCTCCCGCACCGTGCGGGCCGTTATCACTGGTGAAGATGACCAGAGTATTCTTGTCGAGGCCCAGCTCTTTGAGCAGGGCCTCGATGCGGCCGACATCCCGATCCAGTCGTGTAATCATGGCGGCCTGAGTTTTCTGGCTGGTCGTCCACGATTTGTCCTTGTAGATGCCAAGATCGGGTACCTGAAATGCGGTATGGGGGATCGTGTATGGCAGATAAAGAAAGAAAGGCTGGCTCTGATTATCCCGGATGAACTGGAGCGCCTCGTCAGTCAGCAGGTCATGCGAATACTGCTTCTTTTGCCCTTTGCTGTTCCCTTCAAGAATGACTTTTTCAGTGTTGCGCCAGAGGTGCGGAGGATAATAGCTGTGGGCCTGGCGCTGGCAGTTGTATCCAAAGAAATGGTCGAAGCCCTGCCTGGTCGGGTCGCCCGATGAGCCCGGATAACCGAGGCCCCATTTCCCCATTGCTCCGGTTCTGTAACCGGCAGTCTTCAACAGCTTGGGGATGGTCTGCGAATCGGCAGGAATGGGGGCATTGCCTTCAAACGGCAACGGCTTGTTATTGCGGATATAGCAGTGGCCGGTGTGCAGGCCGGTTATGAAAACGCAGCGTGCCGGTGCGCAGATATTCGAGCCGGCGTAATGCTGCGTGAAACGTATGCCTGCCTTGGCGAGTCGATCTACGTGCGGTGTCTGAATGTCCTTCTGGCCGTAGCAGCCCAGGTCACCGTACCCGAGATCGTCGGCGAGGATGTAAATAATGTTGGGTTTGGTTTCCGCCAGGCCAGGAATCAAGAAAAGGCCAAAGGCGAGGAGTATTGGAAGACCAGTTTTCATAGGAGCATTGATTTCGGAAAAAGAGGGCAAAAAGTTCGAAGGCAAGAAATGAGAGACACAGGGCACGATTCAGAATTCAAGGTCCAGGAGCCAAGTCTGCAAGCGGAGTGTCGAAAGAGTGTGGCACGATTCACAATTCACAATGCACGATTCACCATTCACAATTCACCATTCACCATTCACCATCAGGTCATAGGTCGCCGCCCTCGCGAGAGCCTGCCGTGGTACTTCAACCTCTGCCGCCAGCGCGTCCGTGAGAACGGCTCCGAGCACTCCGCGTTTTCGCCGACGGGCACGGCCGGATTTCACGTCCTTTCCAAGTTCGCTAAGTTGTATGGCAATTGAGCAGGCTCATACTATTCGCGTCCCCCCTGGTAGTCCAAGACGATGATATTTTGACGGATTTCAGGGGCAAAGCCCCGTCTGTTTGCTTAGCCCAGCCCGGAGGGCTGGGAAGGAATGAAGGATAATCGAAGGGGCAACGCCCCGACCATTTGCACGACTGACCTCCCTGCAAATGGCCGGGGTGTTGCCCCTGAATGGAAATCCTGCTCGAAACCCAGCCCGGAGGGCTGGGCTAGGCAAACGACCGGGGCTTCGCCCCTGCATAAGAAGACTCCTTTTTCAGAATCCCTAAAAACTCTCTCGTCTTGGACCACTGCTTGCCGGCTAAGCAGAATGACAGTGAAAGGACAAGAACCATGGTGACCGAAAAACCGTTATTCGCGCTCGTCGCTTTTGTCGCCGCGTCCGTGTTTGCGCAGGAGCGGGGGCCGGTCGTGTTCACGGACAGTTTCGACACTCCCCTGACCTTTGCGGAGAACTGGGTGATCGGGAAAGGCTGGGCCGGGCGGATTCATTCCACGGACGGGAAGGTTGCTTTCCCGAAGGGCGGCAACCTGCAGATGCGGCGGGAGACGCCTCCCGATTTTTGCGCGGAGATGGACCTCACGCTCGACATGTCGCACGAGCCTGACAAAACGAAGTGGAACCAGGCGTTCTGTGGATTCATGATCGAAGGCTTCCGGTTCATGGTTCTGCCGTCGGGAAAGACATGGATGATCTTCAAGCTGAAAGGACACGAACGCGCGCACGGCAAGCAGGTACCCATCGAGGGGTTCGCGTTCAAGAAGCCGGTAAGACTCACGCTCATCCGGAAGGTCAACAACGACGTCGCGACGTACTGGTACCGCATCAATGGCAAGGATGCGGGATCCTTTGTGTGCGACGCCCCCGCGGCCCATCCCGGCGCCGACGGGAAGCCGCTGCCTCTGAAGCCGCTGCAGATTTTCAGCTACCGGGTGAACATGACGCTCGACAACTTCAGCTTGTCCTCGCTCAAACGATCCGCCGATGATTCCCGCAATGTGATTCTGAACAGCTCGTTCGAGCACGAGCAAGACGGGTTCCCGATTTACTTCGGTCGCTCCGGCTTCGATTTCGCAAAAGCGACCACCACCCCCTACGAGGATTTCCTTGCCACGTGGACGCTGGACACTGCGGACAAGCACTCGGGCAGGCAGTCGCTCAAAATGGTGTTCAACGAGAGCGTGAAAGGACAGACGCTCTGGGCATGGGGGGCTGGAACTGTGAAAGACTTGCCCGGTGTTTTCAGTGTGTGGCTCAAAGCGGACCGGGAGGACTTCCCGGTCTGGCTTTCGTATGGGAAGCGCGAGGAGGTCAAGGTCGGCACTTCCTGGAAACGTTACGAAGTGGTGAACCCGAAGCTGCCCGGAGCCGGTGTGTATTCGCCGGTCACGATCTCGCTCAGAAAAATGCACGGCACACTCTGGGTCGACGACCTTCAGGCGGAGTTCCTGGGTACGTCTGAGGGGACGCCCGAGGGGCTCGACGGTCTCGAAGAGGAAGGACCGCTTGCGACCCCGTACAGGCCTTCCGAGCTCGACAAGCAGAAATTCGCGACGGTGAAGGAGACGCCGACCCGCGCGCCCGGATTCGTCATTGCCAGGCTGCCCGATGGCCTCGTCCCGAGCGGGGACATTGATACATGGCGGGCCAAGGCGACAAGGCTGGATACCTTCTACTTCAAGCTCAAGAAGGCCCGCAACAAGACCGAGCTGTACCTGGCGTGCGACAGCAGGAACCTCTACCTCGGCTACCGTTGCTTTGTCGGAGACCTCTCCGCGGTGAACACCAAAAGGGCCTCGCATGACTCCTTCGGTGTGTTTGCGAGAGACAGTGTGGAATTCCTTCTTGATCCCGTGGGCGACGGCGTGTTCTACCAGTTCGCGGTGGACGCGGGGGGCACCCGCACCGACATCGGCAAAGGCGGGGACGTGGCATGGAACCCGAACTGGGATGCCACGGTGAAGCTCAACGAAAAGACGAAGAGCGTGGACTACGAGATTACGGTCCCGTTCTCGACGCTCGCCGGGCCTGCCATGGGGTCTCGATGGCTCGTGAACCTCTGCCGCAACGACGGCCTCGCCAAGGAACAGGTCTCCATCGCTCGGACGCCGAATCTCGGCTTTAAGCAGACGGCCTACTGGCCGGTCGCGGAGCTGCCCGAAGAGGTGGTTGCCGACTACTCTGTGGGGGCATCCTCCGGCGCCTACTCCGATGACGGCGAGGGCACGACTGTTTCGCTCGCGATCCGCAACCGTACGGGAAGGGAACTGCAAGTGAAAGCCGAGCTGGTCGATGTGCAAAAGGACTCCGGCGTGCTGGCGGCCAGGAACCTCACGCTCCGGAAGGGCGCGAATGACATCACCTTCGGCTCGACGACGAAGACGAACCGCGTTCGTTTGAAGCTGGCCCGGGACGGCGCCGCGTTGACGGACCAGACCGTGCCGCTCGAGGAGCGCAACCCGGTCACCGTGCTCGGACGACTGAGCTACTACATGACTGAGAAAGAGGCCGCCTTCAGGGTTAATACAACTCTCGCAGGTGTGGAGGGGATGACGGCCGTGCTGACCGTCTCCGGCCAGACCGTGAGGGCACCCGTCGCACCCGAGTTCAGGATGGCCGTGCCACTCGAGAACATCCCGTACGGCACGCACACCGTGGCGCTGGCGTTGGCGAAGGGGGAGCAGACGGTCGCGGCGACGTCGTTGCGATTGGTGAAGCGTCCCCACCGGCAGGGCGCCTCACAAGTCAACCATTTCACGCGCAGTCTTATCCACGACGGGAGGCCCGCATTCCAGTTTGCGCCGTTCTTTGTGTTCGTGAAACACGTGTCGAAAGAATTCGTCATCGGCGCGGTTGACTGGGCCCACCGGTACGGATTCAGGTACATTCACATCCTGGTCGACAACCGAGCGATGGATCATGCGGTGTGGGCCCTCGGACACGCGCAGGAGAAAGGCATGCGGGTCATGCTGTGGACCAAGTATAGTGCACTGACGGATGAGGAAGGGGACGCGCTTCGGAAGCGGCTGGACTTCCCGAACGTCCTGGCTCAGATGGTGATGGATGAGCCGGAGCTTGGGACCCCGTCTGAGGTGGCGCGGGCGTTCCTGGGCAAGATGCGCCAGAAGTATCCGTACCATCCTGTACACATGAACAATACGGTGCTCGGCATCCCGAACCGTTACGCCAACCTGGAGACGGATATCCTGATGCTGGACGACTACCTGACGAACACAGAGAAGCGAACGGTCGCGTCTGTTGTCCGCGGCGGGGACGTCATGCGGCAGGCCGGGGAGGACGAGGGGAAGCCGAGCTTCTACTTCCTTGTCTGCGGCAACTTGCCGCATCACCATCGTGAGCCGACATTCGCGGAACAGATCGCACAGACCTACGGAAACATCGCTGCCGGATGCACGGGGTTCTCCTACTTCTACGGCCCCCCGGCCACTCCCGGGAACTGGAAGGCGTATACCCAACTCAACCGGGAAGTCCTCGCGCTCAATGACGTTTTACTTTCCGAAGAGGAGGTAACGCAGGGAACGTGGTCGGTTGACCCGAAAACGCTTCGGAGCATCACCCGCCGCCATGGCGGCCACCTCTATGTGATCGCCTGCAACATCGGCACGTCACCGCTCAATGAAACGGTGTTCACCCTTCCCGCAGCACTGGACTACGGGGGAGAGGCGGAGGTCATGTTCGAGAGCCGCCGTGTCCAAGTGCGCGAGGGGAAGCTCACAGATTCGTTTCCCGGCTATTCACGCCACGTCTACAAGCTGAAGATCCGATAATGCTGGGAGAGTTGGAGTGCCCCGTCCAGTCCGTGACGTGGAACGGCGATAAGAGACGCAGAAGGCCGGCAGCCGTCGTGCCCGGAGCTCAATGAGGAGTCCAGGCTCCCAACGATCGACGATTCCTCTCACATGGTCGAAATCCGTGCCGCAATCTCTCCATCCGCGGCCACGGTAAATCGCGAGGGCGAACTTTGTTCGCTGATGGCAGGTTGGAAACCTACCCCACGAAAAAAACGCGCGCGGCAGAGGGGGATCTTCCCCCTCTTGACACCCCCTTTAGAGATGCTGCCGCTTGAGTATCGCTACGCCGATGGTTACGCAAACGGCAAGGCCTGCTCCGTGCTCCGCGACTACGCATGGCCTCACCTTATTGCTCCACCATCCGGCTTCGCTACTTGCTTGTCTTGACTTGAGCTCACCGGAGCAGCTACCGCTGTGACTTGAGGGCGACGCGGAAGCCCAGGAAGTTGATACGGCTCGAGGGCCTGCACCAGTCGCGGAAAGCGGAGCGGCAGCCCCAGGCAGAGCAGTCCCAGCCA
>Ga0207984_1001309_pt1 | contig 12686 bp, 8 predicted proteins | sample ETNtaG_30_FD_185760 | JGI IMG/M metagenome (GOLD analysis project Ga0207984, IMG submission 185760) | Marine microbial and viral communities from oxygen minimum zone, Eastern Pacific Ocean - ETNP201306PF43B (SPAdes) (version 2) | ecosystem: Environmental > Aquatic > Marine > Oceanic ...
AATTAAAAATTATCACTAGATTAATTAATTTTTCTGATTTAAAACTAAATATTTATATCTTAAAAATCATTAGAATTATAAGCCAATGGAAAAAGCAATGAAAGAAATTGAAGGTTCTCTTACTGAAACCTTCACCACATTCATGAAGGAGTACTTAGAAAAGAAGAAAGAAGAATTTGAGAAGGAACTTGAGAAGCAGCAAAAGGAGTTTTACTGTGATGTAAACCCACAAATAATCTATCTAAATGTGGGAGGAAGAAGATTTGCTACCACTGCCAAGACTCTCTAGAAAATACCAGATTCTTATCTCGACAAACTTGTAAGGGGAGAGGTACCGATAATCAAAGACAAAGATGGAAATATTTTCCTTGATAAAAACGGAACTATCTTTGAGTATATACTTGACTATCTTCGAGATGGCGAACTCGTTTATCCAGAAGACTCAAAACTAAAGAAGAGAATGAAGGAAGAGCTGCGAGAAATGAATCTTCTAGGCTCTGCTAAATTAGTTAAGTGGACTTGGGATAAAAAGAACAGTCACTGTTCAAATACTGGGCAAATAGTGCTTAGTAATTCAGATTTAACAGTAACTAAAAAGGGAAATGATGGTATTGGGGTAATATTTGGCAATACTCAACTGGAAAGTGATGAATATGAGTGGGAAATAACAGTCAACGACAAGTCTACATATTTTAAATGTATGGGGATTTGCGATAAAAAGACGAACAGACCTCAAAACTTTAGCTACTATAACGCATGGTGCATTAGCACTGATAGTAAAATACATAAACTTTTACCCACTTACGGGCTAAAACCTCTTAAAAACGGATCAGTAGTAAGGTTTAAATACGATGGAGATCTTGGAGAGTTTTCTATTAATGCTGCTGGTCAAACTTACAAGGTTAGCAATATAAAGGCAGATGATTATGAAATTTACCCCTTCGTTTACTTGCACAGGAAAGAGAACAAACTGACTCTAAATGTTATTTGAAATTATTAGTTTAAATATATATTAAATTTAAACTAGCTTTGATAAATTAATAATTAAAAAAGTTATTTTCTGTTTTTATACACAATTTTAATATTCTTAAATATCTTAAAAATAAAAATCATTATGTCAGGTTGGGACTAATGGGCAGCAACACTATGCGCAGGAGGGAAAAACGAACTTGGAGCTCTCATAGCTCGTGACGGTTCCTCAGTCTGGGGAAAATGCGGAGATTTTTCAGTATATCCTTTCCAATTTCATCAATATCACCTTTAAAGTTATCTTCTTACTCTGCAGCTATCGACAATGGCCAAGGAGACGGAGGTTAGAAAACTGTGTCAGTCAATGAAGGTGCAAGAATTGTAGAGGCCTTTGATGGTCAAGGTTAGATGAAAAAGGGAACTGAAGGCGGTCTCTGGATCAATAAAAGGTAGTATAGGATAGTTAGGTACTTTGATGATATTGATGCTCTCTATCTTAAAGGAGTTAGTTTTGTGTTAGTAATGAGTAACTTTTGTCTAGTAAGGAGATACAGGAGCTTGTTTGATCAGGATAAAATAGTGCATTGTTTTTTGTTCCTATGATAAAGAAGTTTTGTACAGCGGAAAAAGATAAAGTCCAGGTGTATGCAATTAGACCTGCGAAAAACTTGCAAATAACCTAAAAGCACAGGGATATTGAGGAAAGTGATGTATTAAACTTTTGATCGTGGATTGGTTTAAAAATTATAAAATTACTTTTTTAATAAATTTTTAAAAATATAATTAAAAAATTAAATATTAAATACAAAAGATTAAAAGATATGGGAATATCCCGGGATTCAAGACACAAAAGAAGAGCCACTGGAGGCAGGATGCCTATTCATAAAAAGAAGAGAGCTTATGAGAAAGGTCGTCCAAGAGCCAACACAAGAATTGGTGACCATTCTAAAGTCCGCAGAGTTCGTGTTAGAGGAGGTAATTATAAATTCCGTGCTCTGCGTTTAAACTCTGGAAATTTTTACTGGCAAAGTGAAGGAATTTCCAAGTTTACAAAAATTGTAAAAGTCATCTATAACGCTACTAGCAATGAGCTTGTTAGAACAAACACTTTAACCAAAAACTGTATAATTGAAATCGATTCCACACCATTTAAGACTTGGTATACATAGCACTATGGAATAAACTTAGGCAAAAAAAAGTCTTATCAATTAGTAAACGGAGAAGAATAAGTTGAAGCAGATTAGCTTGATTAAGAGAGAAAGACAAAAAGAATGATCAACAAATTATAAAAACGTAATATTGACAGATTTATTGACCCTAATGTGAGGGAGCAATTTAGATCAGGAAATATCCTTGCTTGTGTTAGCAGCAGACCAGGACAAAGTGGTAGGTGTGATGGGTACCTTCTTGAGGGAAAGGAATTAGAGTTTTATTCCAAGAAAATAAGAAAGTGATCAATCTTTTATTAATTTGAATTAAATTTAATTTAGTCAATTTTAATATTGTTTAATTTTAAAATATTTTATAACTTGCAAAAAATGACAGAGACATTTTTCACCGGTGTTGACTCTCTCTCAAAACATGGCAGTAGAAGAGAGAGAAAACAGGCAAATATTCGTAAACGACTGTTAAACCAGACTAATAAAGTGCTCAAAGGAACTACGAATATCATTACAATGATGAAATTAGGCTCAAAGCAAAAGACATCAGGGGATTATGATAATGAAGCAGAGGTTCTCTTTAAATACAATGGGAGAACACATAAAATATACCCAGATAGAAAGATTACTAAAGAGGCTTAGAAGATATTGGGCTTTGATTTAGACTGTTTTGATAAGAAGTTCTAATTAATTAATTTTGTTAATGTTTTAGAAAAAGAGGCGATTTTCATGATCCAAGGATACAACCTCAAATCGTTGAATTGAGATATAATCACTACAGGCAGTAGTATTATTCAATGCTTTTGAAGATCTACAACTAAGTTTAGTTAATGTGTAAGATTATTCTATTTTATCCTAATTCTGAAAAGAAAAAGACGAAAGTCGACTTCGAAAATCCTCTTCTTAATTAGTTTTGAGTGGACATGACCGAATATAAAAGCATTTGCTAAAATAGTAGCATATTTTGAGTAAGCCTAAACAATCCTTGAAACAAGTGTATAAATATCTACGTTCCAGTCATAATAGTCCTCATATTCAGGATCCTAATGATATTTTGCCTTCTTATTAGACGAATAATCTGGATCATCAAATGAGAATATAATTAATGAGATTTAATAGACTAAAGAAATTCAAATAAAGATAAGCGTTACTAATTTATCGAGAAGAGAAGAAGCGACTTTTAATGTTGACAAAGTTCAGAACAAAAGATGAGAAGATCAGAAAATTTAAGTTTCAATAAGATAAAAAACGTAAAGAGGAGTTTTAGAAAAAGGAAAAGGAGACTAAGATGAAATAAGATCGTGCAAGGATGATGCAAAGGCATAAAAGAAGGAAATTCATCGATAAAATGAAGAAAAAATAGAACTGCGACAAGAAAAAGCTCGAAAATCTCTCTGAGTTAAAATAATTTGAAGAAATGTAAAAAGTTGAAAAAATCAAAGAGAAAATAGCTAAACAATAGGCTATTTAGTTTTTACTTGATTAAATGCATGTTGAATAATAAGTCAGAGAAAAATTACTCCTAAATGAGATAAATAAAAAACTTAAAGATGTTAAGAGGAATCATTCGTAAATACTTTATCAGAAAGCTTTACAGGCAAGAAATCATTCTTTACAGGTTTATAACACTTATAATAAGTATTAAGATGACATTACTTAAAGAAACTTTAAATAAGAGTAATTAACCTTAAGAAAATTGGATATAGAACACAAACAAAGCTAAAGTATCAAACTTTGCATTTTTCTTATTTCTCTTAGTGTACGATGAAAAGAGAAGACAAGAGATAGTTGAACGAAACAAGAAAAACAAGAAGAAGTAAAAAATGTGGTACGATCGGGTTAGCTACTTGAGACATACAAAAATGGAACAGGGAAGGTCTGAACGGAAAGAGAGAAATCGCAAATAATAGAAATGTCAGTAGTATAAGGAAGCTTAAGCGCTTGAAAGGGAGATTATCAATGAAATTGAAAATTTAAGAACAAAGTAATAATTAAGCAACAAACATCTCTTACATAAGCAGCAGGAATACAAAATCCATAACATTAAATTAAGGTAAAAACAGGTAATCAGAAAGGAGAAAAAGGAGAAACTCAACAAAGAGGCTCTTCATGAAGCAAGAACGTACTTTTTAATAGCGTTTTTAATCTTAAAAAGTGAGATGCAGATTCAATTGAAAATTGAAATGGATAGAATTGCAAGGAATATCCATGAGGCAACAACAAGACTTTCAATGAAGGAGTTTCTCAATTTGAAGTAGATGCAGGACAGGAAAAAATACGACCAAGAATAGAAAATTGCAAAAGAGTATTATCACTTTATGAGATTTCTCATTTCCCAAGTTTATTAGCATCAATTTTCACATCCTCAAAATATTAAGGAGATTTTAAAAAGCCGAAGAAGAAAAAAAAGCCGCCTTGAAATTTCTAAAATAAATTGTTAAATTAAAAATATTTTAAAATTTAAAGAAAAAAATTAATTTCACATTTTTAAAATTTCTGAAGTTTTAAATTAACCAATTATACATCAAATCACGAAATTCTCAACCCATTTTATAGAGCAAAATCCCAAGCTATCCCTCATAGAAGAAAATATAGTGTTTGCTTTCATACGAAACATACGAATTAAATGACTTTCCTAAAAATGCTCAAATTCTTCAAACATATTCTTACCAACGACGCAATGCCAGTTGAATCCGTATTTGCTGTCAAAATGTCGCTTGATGTAACCAGAAATCTTACTCTCCTCAGAAAGGTTTTCAACTGCGTAACGTGCCTAAAAGAGGTTAGTTGATGTGATTGTTAATGTGCCTTTGCTTTGGCTTCAGTGGCCATATCAGTCTACTCATTCATATCCATGAATATTTCCGTACGGTCAACGTGAGACATTTTTCGAAAAAGTTGTATTAATTAAATTTAAAATTATTCCAAGCATGAGTTTTCTTATTTTATTAATTTCAAATATGCTAAATTAATTTTTTTAAGAATTATTAAAAAAATCAAAACCATAAAGGTAAAATAACACCCACAATTAGAAGCAAAAAGCTTACTGAATAGCCACTTCCCTTACCAGTTTCTAGAATGTCAAATTTAATCCTGGGTTTTGTTCTTGAAGTGAGATTGAATATAGGTGTCCTTTCTAAGAAGAATTTTGGATCTTCATTAGTGGCCATATAATAAACAGTGTAATCAGTGTTTTCACTCAGATTAGTGAAGTTGTGTTCCATTCTATAGCCCTGATAATAACCTATGAATCGTGAAATAATGGAGCCTTTTCCATTATACTTTTCGATTAATTTGGTGAATAATTCATGGTTGTTTACTTCAAAACTTTGAGTTTGGATTTCAACTTTTTCCTATTCTCCTGTTGTTCTGTTCTCTTGTGGAGATACAGTACCTTTTTCCTTCTACAAAAATCGTCTCTCTGAGAACTCAGTCAAATTTAGATAATCAGTTTCATTGCTATTCACAATCACTGCAATGATGTATCCACTATCTTTTATTACGATACGATTTAATTCGATCCAATTTCTCCCAGTTTTTAGCCTAATATCCTTCCTAAATGAAGGAAAATTTTAACTGATTTCACTTACAAATCTCGCCTTCAAATATTAAGTGAAATTTTGTCTTTTCATCCATTCATTATAAGGATTCTTATTAACTCCCGCCTTTAACTCTATGCTTGATAAGTCTTATTCATCAATTAATTAAGGATACAAATAGTATGAATAACTAAATGATTTGTCTGTTTGAGGTACAGTTATAATATTATCAATTTCCACACTTTTTTTGGATTCCTCCCCTCTTTTGCAAGGCAATAATGAATAACTCATGATGCGATTTGGTTATAGATCAAGGAAAGATGTAATTAAGCAAGTAAGTTATGACATTTAGACTTGAGAAAGACGTTATTTGAATATCAGATCTAATCGTGATATGACACCTCCATTATCTAATGTTTGGTAAGAGAAGGTTACTGGGGTTGATACTTGCTCATTGAAGTTCATGAAATAAAGATTAGTAACATAATGTCGATTTGGTTACAAGTTGCCTATCTTGACATTTTTGAATGCTTTAATAGATTCAAAACCAACTGATTGATCAAACATTTAATTGCCTTGCAATAAACTTGAATTTCTTATGCATTCCAGAATATATGAAAAACTGGCTTTGAATGAATTGCTCAGTTGATTACTCCAAAATAGTATACCTGGGGTTGTAGTTTCAGCTAAAAAGTTCTATGAAATGGATTTTACACTTGGTCTTAGTTTAGCAGTAAAAATCGTTGCATTAATCTTACTATCTACCAATTCAACCACAACAGTATCAGGAAAGAATTTAAATCTTTTAGGAAGAGATAACTACATCTCCATTGTGTTTCCAATTTTACCAAATTTAATATCAGATTTTAGCATCATTACAGCTTGTGGACTGCTTGTAGTAATTGTCAGATCTTTAATATAGTCAGATTCAGATATTCCAATAGAATTATTTAGCATCGAAACATTAATGCTAATTGGATAAAGTGGGATGTATTCCTTAAATTCTATTTTTAAAGGTTTGGAAACCCCTCCATGTGTGACTTCAAAAGTTGTTGTCTCAAGTGTAATTTTCATATCCCATTCAACCTATGCCAATATCTAAAAAGTAGGAATTGGCATGTATTTTTTCTGATCTTCTTTGTTTTTTGTTGAAATTTCAAACTCTAAAACTAGGCTTGAGGTTTTCTTCACTGTACTTGTGAGCTAAAAAGTAATTTCCGATTAGCCAGGGTTGATTATTAAAGTTCCAACATCATGTCCTTATTTCGTTTCAAGGAATCTTATTGTTTTGTCTTTCGCTTTAAGAGTTATAACATGTTTGAAATTGCCATTGAGAGGTTTGAGTGTGATCGGTTTTTACTTGTCATAAGCTTGAGCAGGAACAGTGATTATCTTTTCACTTCCCAATAGTAACTTTTCATCTTTGAAGTAGTCAATATAAATTCTCTCAGAATTAAGTTCATATGCTGGGGCTTTCATGTTTAGTGAATTTGCTGTTATCAAATACTGCATGATATTCTTAGAATTGAGTATCCCAAAAAGTGGTTTTCTCGACTTGCAACTCTAATATTTTTAGCCTAAAATCCCATCAATTTTGAGCTAGTATTAGAAGGAATCATTTAAGTTGAATTTAAGTGGAATGATAATATTACGCTAACTAGCTGTGCATTGAGGATATTATGTTTTTTCGGTAATATTAACACCTGCTTCTACAATTTACGTGATTAAACATGAGAGATTTTGAACCTATAAATTGCCATATTCAGAGGGCACTACTACAATTATGGAATGTTCTGGTGCTAAAAAATCTAGGTTATCTAGTAAAAAATTAACCGATAGGCTTCCATTTAAGCCAACCTTCATATCTTTGATCTAAGCAATTTCATTATTCCAATATTTAACAATATGTAATGAATTGTCAATGTCAGAAACTTTCCCTTACTCTAAATATGCTGATCGTGATATCAATCTCAATCCAATAAAGAAATCCTACACAGATTCAATAATTGGTTACTATATGCCTTCTATAATGAGAAAAGCTGGACTTGTTATTATGTTCAAATCAGGAAGCCCACGAATACGGATTTAGTAGGGTTCAATACATTAGCAAATAACTGGAAAGTTATTTATTTTACAATATATGGAGATTGAAGACTAAAGTTCTTTATTGTATTGATCTGGGAATATTAAATTTAACTCCATTGATGAATTAAAGTGATATTTGCTCGTCTAGATAGTAAAATTAAAGATAGGTGTCATTCCTACTCCAATTATAGACTTGCTTACATTAAAGGTTTAAAGATCGATAACTGTCGATATTGGATCGTAAGCAATTTCTTTTGTTTAAGTAATGATTTCAACATTTGAGCCATCAAACATCCTAACAGTTATCCCTGGCACTATTTAATCATTCATGTTTGTGATTCTTGGAAACTTTATCTGGAATTTTTCTCCTTTTTTGATATCGACAAGAGGCTATAATTTAACATCTACAAGTGAATGAGCATCACAAATATACCATTTAAGACTAGATTTTCCTTTTTTGTTAAGAATTTGGCAATCATTTGCACTTGGATTAAAAGTCGCCAGCTTCCCCATGTTTAAAATGATAACATCATGTTTGAAAATTTATCGATTAACAGACAAGTCCAACTTTAAATATCCAATTGCAGATCTCGAATTCGTTTAGAAACTTGGAACTAACTTAATTGCTTATAAGTCTGTATCTACAAAATTTATTTAACCTTCTGCAATGCTTGTTTAATCTATCACTCTCCCATTTTTAAGGGTTGTCTCAGCCTTATAAAACAATAGAGAAGTGAAAGAAGAGCCGGTTGTTATTTACACATTGTATACTGAGACATTAAAGATAGTTCCCGCTTACCAAAAACCGCTATCGGTAGAAGTTCCAACCTCAAAAGTTGAAATAGAAGAGGTTATTATCGCTTAACAAGAGGTTGGTTCAGAAGTGACTATTTCGCACTCTCCTGTTGACTGAAGTGATGAGGCTTAAGAAAATGTTAATTTAATGATGAAATTCTTAGGAATTTGTGTGGATATTTGGAAACCAAGGTTGATCTTTCTGCTTGGTTCAATTTTAATCTCTAGCTTTGGAGTTTTGAGGATAAGAACTCCTTCTGTGAAAACATTATTCGTACTAGAATCTAAAAATTAGCTGATAATATTTCCTGTATTAGTTGACACTCCAGCATAGGTGCCTTTAAACACATTTCCATCATCATCAGGAACATACAAATTAGAACAAGAAATCGTTGTTGAGCTAGTTACACTATTCTCAAGAGGACAAAAAAGTCCATACTTTTATATGGCACCAACTGTTTCATAATAGTCATAGAAAATGCATTTCTTGTCTGTAGTTGTTCCTTCTAAAGTGCTTGAGCAAACAGGAGTGATAGTTGGAGAGATTTTGAAGAATTTTTGATCACCAACAATTGTGAATCCAGAGCCAATCTAAGTTGCTGTGTTGCTACTTTGTAAGCCACCTGTATGCATAATATTAATTGTAGTTTATGGATTCCAAGTTCCTATCACTGGAGAATTTAAGAACTGATAGGAATAATCTATATTTGTTACTCCTGATGAATGAGATGCCCATGTGCTGCCAGCTGACATTGAGAAGTAATGCTTTTTTATATTGTCAAGAACATAATACTTTTTATTCGTAAAATCAGGATGCTTCTTGACAGTAGCAAGATGAAGAGATATCTCATTTTGCAATTCTGTTGATTTTACAGGAATAACTATCTAGAACGTATAATTGCTGTCATAGGATTGCAAGCTGTTTGTTATATTAATTGTAATTTTATTCTCAGAGTAAACATCTAATTGTGAGTTGTCATTATTCATACCTGATATAGAAGCACATGTAATACCTAAAGTGCCACTGCAGTAAATTTCTCTTGACGTTATGGAACTAACACCACCTGTAGAGTCCTTGAAAAAGGGAAGAACATTATGGAAGTAGACCTCAAGTCTTTTCACATTTTGTCTCTCAATATCTGTGAAGTACCCATTAATTCTCAAAATTGAAGGAAACTTTGATCCATCAAGTCCGCCTTATCCTGCAGAACCAGTCCAGAACACTGAATAAGTGCTTCCTAAATTAGCAAAAGAAGAGGCTAGAGAAACAGTATAACTATTAAACATGAAGCGTGTTGTGTAGTTTGCATGAACGTTTAAGTCGGCTGTATTGTTAAAAGTATCCTAAACGCTTACCGCAGAATCATAAGAATTCATATTATTGAGAACTGCAGCATCTATCGTTCCAATAAAAACATCAGACACATACTAATCTGCCAGTAAAGAACTGGGTCTTTTAACTACAACTGGCGAAAAGCTTACTTCTTTAATCAAATTAGTTGGATTGTCAGCAAAGTAAGTTTGAGCTGATGATGTTTTCATCCAGAAACGGTGTCTTACAGATCCATCCCCCATATCATTGATATTGCATGTTGTACATGTAGTTCCAGTATTTGTCATCCAACTCACAAGTGGGATGTTATCTCTTACGCATTAGGTTGTGCCATAACCACAATTTTCAATTTCTATTGATGTGTCATCCTTCAATTTGAAGATTTTGCTGTTCAGGTAAACTTCCATTCCCAGACTTTGATCAAAAGAGGCAGATCCTCCAGTATGAAAGTGGTTATCATCCCACATCAACTATAGCCTTAAGTGCTGAGAATTCATCTCCGGGTCGAACTTCACTCCAAATCCGTCAACAGTCATGTCACTATTGATAGCAGATGTTGAATGCAAACCTTGATATCCATTAGTTACATCCTGCTTAACTAAATCCAGATTTTACACTAAAGTTATCCCTGCTAATGAGGTTGCAACATTTGCATCGATGTAAGTGTTTGACCAATCATAATCGTTTAGCGAAGACTTGTAGATGAATCCAATATACTAGCCAAATGTAGCAGGTATAGCTGACACAGCACTATCAAAGTTAACTTTTATGCCAATGGAATAAGTTGTACTTGCTAACAATTATCCAACATTGTTACATATCAAATTTGGAGTTGAATCCAGATAGCAATAAACCTCACCATCTTAAAATCCAGGTAGATTCTCAGTCAAAGATTGTAAAATTGGTGTACCTGGTCTTAGATTAAGTTTAATAGCCAATTTGACATCAGATTTTGTATCAAATTATACTTTGAATTCAAATTAAAATGTGTTGAAGACTTTGTGATTTGTAGATGTTCGATCTTTATATATTGCGAAAGGATATTAATAGGTGTTGGCATTTAGAGTTGTAATGTCATACCCCCAGGAGAATTTGCCTTTTAATGCAGTGAACTAAACTGAGTTTGTTTGGAATACCTATGACTGTGTAAAGACATCTAATATTGTATTTGTGTCGTGTTTAATAGTATATAAGCTAAATCCTTTATTGCTTGTGATAAAAGAAGGATTTTTTATATCGATTTTGAGTGAATATTCTTTTTTCCTAGATAAATTTTCGTCAAGAGTAATCAACAGCTTGCGGATATCGTTTTGGTAAAGAGAACACAAGTAAGTACCTTAAGTTGGAAATGAATTATTTTAAGAGTTCTGAACAAACAAACAAGTGCTAATAGCAGCAATTGAAATGTCTTAATCTAAAATTATCAACACTTTCCTAGCCCACTCCCTTTCAATTGTGAAATTAACTTACATTTAAAAAGTACCTCCAACTTTGTTTACTTCTGTTCCAATCAATGTATGGAAAATTTTGTTATTTTAAATTGGCATAGGAACAACAGCTAGCTAACCAACAGCCTTGTTCTCATCGATTTTTACCAATTTATCAGAGTTTTCGAACGTATTTACAGTGTAAATCTGAAACTCAGGAATAATTTCCTCAATATATAGCGACTTTGAGAGATCAATTCGGATTGTATACCATATATTGGCCTGCATTGGCTCCCCAAAGTTTAGCATATAGGTAATTGGCGAAACTCCACTTGCTATTAATATGGTTGCACTTTACCAAATGTCCTCCTCGCTGCATTTGCTTGGAAAGTGAATTTGCCACTAAGCTGTTTGCTAAGTTGTCTTCAAAGATATGGGTGAGTTTATGACTAACGCACCTGTTGAGCTGATTGGGTTGTCAAGTTTGAAAGAGAATTCAATTTGTGAGATGTACTAAACATTATTGAAATCAGCAATCAAATCCCCAGTTTGGATGTATCCGGATTACACAACGAAAATGAAAGCCAGAAGAAGCTCTAGTCTTAGTATTTTTAGTGAGTTTGTCATGATTCAAATTTTAATTAGTTTTAAAGATATTAATTTTTGCTTGATTCAAAAGTTGTAATTTCTAAAAATTTAAAATTTTGGAATTAATTTATAATCTTCTAAAATTAAATTTTCAAATATTTAAAAAAATTAAAATTAAATCTCATCCCCCCATTGTTTGACTTGAATAACTTCTCCAATCCCTTTTTAAATTCGCAAGAAGCGTCGGCTGACTCTAGCCTTCGATAGTATTGGTGATCACATCAAAAGTCTCACAGTTGTTCTCATCGTACACTTTTATTTCCTTATACATAATAACCTTTAGAAGGTAGGTACAAGCCAAAAGTTTCTTCCAATCACTTTGTTCAGATGTAAATTCCTACATTTTCAAAAGGTACACCACATTTTTCTTAATTATTCTTTAAACTGTTTCAATATGATCCAACGATTTGTATTCATCCTTGAAAATCTTGTTAAAGTTAATATCATTACAACCTAGCAATTTATTTTTAAGGTCCTCAAAGATATACTTCAGAATAAAGCTCGATAATTATGAATGGTATTGAACATCTTCATTGATAAATTTGTATTAATTTGACTTTGAATATTTTTTCCATAGTTTGTCGTCATATTAGTGAACGTTTTCATACTTGAAAAGATGTGTGTAAAGTTTCCATATTAGCATAGCTTGGTATTTTCCTAGAGCATATATTAATTAATCTTATTTCTCAGACGTAATTTTCTTAAATTAACCTTTGGCTATTAGAAATGA
>Ga0207984_1001310_pt1 | contig 12686 bp, 9 predicted proteins | sample ETNtaG_30_FD_185760 | JGI IMG/M metagenome (GOLD analysis project Ga0207984, IMG submission 185760) | Marine microbial and viral communities from oxygen minimum zone, Eastern Pacific Ocean - ETNP201306PF43B (SPAdes) (version 2) | ecosystem: Environmental > Aquatic > Marine > Oceanic ...
GGAGAACACGAAGCACGCCAGCCGCGTCACCTGGTGTTTCATCCGAGGCTCAACATTGCATACACGACCAATGAGCGTGAAAGACCGGGCATCGGTGTCTGGCAATGGAATCCTGCCAGCGGGGCTCTGAAGACCATTCAGAACGCGGTCACTTATCCCGACAACTTCAATGGCAACATCACGACATCCGCCGTGCAGGTGACGCCGGATGGACGCTTCGTGTACATTTCAAATCGGGACATCACCAATCGCCAGGCCCGAACGGGGAAGGATTCTATCGTTGGTTTCTCAATCGATGCCCAGACCGGCAGGCTCAAGAAGATTGGCCATTTCCCATGCGAACATGTGCCAAGATCGTTCACCGTGAGTGAGTCAGGCAAATACCTGTTCGTCGCAGGCCAGATGGACGACCACCTGGGCGTTTACTCGGTGGATCGAAAGACCGGAATACTGAAAAGATTGAAGCAGTATCCGACCGGCGTCAGGCCATCATGGGTGCACTGTATGACGCCCCCCGCGGAGAAGTGATTATCCCCTGCGACTCATCTGTTCGCTTCTCTGCTCACGGTAGAAAGCTCAATCGTCACAGGTCTTGGTCTTTATCCCAATTCGAGCACGATGCTCGGCTGGCCTTTTCTCAGGCCGCTGCGGTAGGTACGGTGGATGGCGGGTACCGGCTTTTCGGCCCTTTTCAGCGAATCGATGACCGTCTGCCTGGCAAGTTCGAAGCAGTTGTTGTCGCTTTCAGGATTGGGGTGGTTTTCGCTGAGGTGGCCGAGGTATACATCCGTGGTGGATTCGGACATGGATCGGATAAGAAGATCCGCACACTGGGTATTGGATAGATGCCCGTCATCGCTTTTTACCCATTTCAGATATTCCCAATCATTCTTGAACTTGGGGTCGGCCAGTTTTCGATTCAGCAATTCGTCATCGTAGTTGGACTCGATCAGGACGGCCCTCGTGCCGCGCAGGGCTGCGACGATCTCCTGCGAAGGCCGGCCGACATCGGTGGCCACCGCAAACGACGCTTCACCATTCCTCATGACGAAACCGACTGGCTCGCCGGCATCTCTTTCTTCCCCGCCATGCTGAATGGGAAAAGTCTCAATGGAGATATCTCCGATTGCCTCAGGAACGACCTCTGCCTGCCCCAGTCGACGGTACCGTTTTTTCGACGAGCGCCTTCGAATTACGTCAATGGTCGTCTGAGGCGCGAAGACCGGGATGCGATGCCGGCGAGACAGGCTGCCGGCGGCCCGGTAATGATCGGAGTGGGCGTGGGTGATCAGGATGCCTGCACAATCTGCCAGGTCGTGGCCAATGGTCTTGACGCGGCGTTGAAGCTCAGTGGTCGAAAGCCCGGCATCTATGAGGAGATAGGTGTTGCCGCTGGAAACAAGGGTTGCATTGCCGCTGCTGCCGCTTGCCAGAACACAGATAGAGAGGGGCATCAAAGGAAGGGCCTACTGGGAACTGACGGTGATATCTCGACCGAACTTCTGAATGTGATCAGTGCTCCCAACGACAACCACCTTATACCCTGAGGTGTCATCAAAGTCAGCATCAAAGTTGAATGAGTCCGTTTCACTGGATTCAAAAATGACGAGGCCGGCACTGCAGAGCAGGTTCAGCCGGGAATTCGCTGGCAGTTTGACATTGAGGAATCCGGTGCTGTCCTCCTCTACCTTCAGGTTTATAACCATTGTGTCGCCGTCCGTGTATGAGCCTGTGTACATGACCGTGGGGCCGCTCTGGACATTAATAAACCCGTTCTCCCACAGGTGATATTTGCCATTGCTGATGACTGTCAACGGGTCGACATTTTCAACTTCGTCAAAAGTGAGACGCTCCCTCCCTGCTGCAAACGCGCGGCCTTTGAAAGTCATGGTCACCGCCATTTCACCCTCATCGTGATAAGGGCAGGTCAGAAATGGCGTATCGGTGGGTGCGAGATCCCTCATCATGATCAGGAAGTTGCTGTAGACATCGTCAGACACATCTTCAGGCGCCTCATATTGCTGGCCCCGCCTTCGTCCCTGTCCCTGTCCTTGACCTTGTCCCCGTCCCTGTCCTTGTCCTTGCCCCTGTCCTTGTCCTTGTCCCTGCTCCTGAGTCTCTTCAATGGGTGGCTCGTACTCGATGCAGGTAAACGTCTTGTTGGTGAGCTGGTATTCGTTCTCGGGGAAATCCTCGCTTGATCCCATTGTCTCAAGACCAGTGAAAAAGCCGGATATTCTGAAGGATATCTGCCTCTGTTGTCCGTTCGGAAAATTTTCGTTGTATTCCAGAGGGTGACTGTATTCTTAGTGCAATGAGCCTGCAGGCTGCGCCTGAAACCTATTTGCAGCACACCGATCACAAGCGATGAAATTGTAAACGTGACGGTGACCGCCATGAGAAACTCAATCATCGTGAAAGCTCGATTGTTAAGTTTTGCTTTCGTAATCATGGGTGCTTGTATTTGATTCACCTGACAGATCAGCAGGGGACAATTCAGATTAAGCAATTCTTACGCCTGACATGATTCAGGTCAAAAAACAACTGTAAAGATTTTTCCGCGCTCACTGTCAACATGATGGCAGCCAGACAGACTCCACCAGCGCACTCTCTCATCAATCTGTGTATCAAGTTTTTGGATGAAGAACTTGCCGGTGGATTGGCTGTTGCCAGACAGGCCGCGCGCTTACAGCAAATGCTTTGAGCAGAAGAACTGAGACCCTGTTGCCAACATCTTTTAGTGAGCGAATTCAACAGATGGCTCAATTTATGTAGCTGATACCAGTGCTTCATCACACTTGTCGGTTTTTGTCAGAGTGGAGCGAAGAGCGTCCACTTTAAGTTTTGTGCTAACTGTCCAGGCGCTCTCGCAGCGCGTTCCTGCCGGATTCGCTCAGGAACGAGCACTTCACAGAATTGGCGAGAGCCGTCTTCAACTCCGCGCGGGAAAACCCAGACTCCTCCGCGGCCCTGAATTCATCGCTCAGTGTAATTCTACTTATTTGGGGGTCATCTGAATTCAGGGTGACGCACATCCCTTGATTCATCAGCGACCTTGCTGGATGTGCCTGCAGAGATGGCACGGTGGCGGTCTGCACGTTGCTCGTCAGGCACATCTCGAAGCCTGTTCCCTTCTCAACAGCCATGTCGACGAGGCTTGTATCATCGACAACGCGGACACCGTGCCCGATGCGATCTGCTCCGAATCTGGTAATTGCTTCCCGAACGTTGTCTGCGGGGCCGGCCTCTCCTGCGTGGAGAGTCAGACCGAGCCCGGATTCCTTGATGCGTTCGAGCCAGGGCGCCAGGGTTTCGAGGGAAAAGTTGATCTCATCCCCGGCGATATCGAATCCCACAAATTCATCCGGTCCGGCCTCGAGCACGGCCTCGATCCCGGGCTCGTTGATTTCCCTGGAAAAGTGGCGGCACGCGCAGGCAATGAATTCGACCCGGATGCCGAAATCGCCGGCTGCCCGCCGGGCCGAGGTGTTTATCCATTCAATGACATCCGCCGGCTTAAAACCCCGACCGCGGGCGAAATGCATCGGCGCATAACGAAGCTCCAGGTAGACCACGTTGTCTCTGGCCGCGTCTTCGACTGCTTCGTATGCGGCTCGCCCGATGGATTCGCGATCAGGCCAGAAACAGGCGAGGGGTTCGAACTTGCTGAGGAAGTTCAGAAAGCCTGGCGGGTCATCAGTGATCTGCAGGAGCGGCCGGATCCCCTCGATCGTCTGCGCCGGGAGCTCAATGCCCCGGGTCCGGGCGACTTCAAAAAACGTCTCCGGACGAATCGAGCCCTCCAGATGCCGGTGGAGATCGATCTTGGGCCAGGCATGAAAGTCCTTATTCACGTTCGCGATTCGCGGCCCAACAGAAAAGGAATCAATTCCTTGATCAGGTTGTCAATCGTCTCGATACAGTCACGGTAATCCTCCTCATCGCCGCCAGCAGGGTCTTCCACGTCCAGACCGGAAAGGTCGAGCATCCGGACTTTGTCCGCAGCGTTTGGCATCAGAGACGTGATGGATTCCTGATGACGCCGCGCCAGTGCGATCACCCAGGTCGCGTGATCCACCATTTCGGGGGTGACGGACTGCGTTTGATGTTCGCTGAGGTCGTAACCGTCTTCTTTCATAGTGTCGATGGCGTGCTGGCTCGCGTGCCCTCCGGGGAATGCTGCCGTGCCGGCGGAGATGACTCTGTAGCCGCGTTCCTGCAGTTTGATTTCTTCGCAGCCCAGAGCTTGAGAGAGATAACGGCGGCAGAGATGTTCGGCGATTGGGCTTCGGCAACTGTTGCCCGTACACACGAACAAGACCGACTGGCACGCGGTGCTGGCGATCATCTTGCGGCTGATGAGGCCTTCACGGACCACTTCCCATTCCAGATGATTCTTGAAAACGACGACCGTGGAGGATTCTTTGATGAGCGTCGGACCGGCATCGATGACCAGATCGAGCTTGCCCTGAAAATAATCCAACACCTCCTCAGCAGAGGTCGCCGGACTTTGGTCCGACGGATTAGCACTCGGGCAGATGACATGCACGCCCGAACGGCGAATAACTTCCCTCGCCACCTTGTGCGCAGGCATCCGAACTCCCATTCCGGTGCTGCCGTCCGGGATAACAATGGTCAGCGGCCCGGGCCAGTATTTTTCTGCCAGCAGGCGGCAGCTCAACGGTACGTCACGCACCAGGCCATCGAGATCTTCGAAGTCTGCGATGTGGATGGAGTAAGGCTTGTCTCCGCGATCGTCTTTCAGTTCAGCCAGCCGCGCCATCGCTTCCTTGTGATCCACCCGCGCGGCCAGGCCGTAGACAGTCTCCGTCGGCAGCCCGACGATCCCGCCCTCAGCCAGCACCCGGGCGGCCTGATCCAGAGAGCGGCTGTCCGGCTCCGTCGAATCGACGATGAGGGTCACAGTATTCATGAGGAATGGATGTGGGGCTGGCCCGACGCGGGCAATCTAAACACAGCCAGTCCAGCGAATCAAACAGCAGCCGCCTGTAGCAGCAGCTCGAACCAATTGGCCACTTCCGATCCCACGAACTGGCGCAGATTGTCGGACACAAACGTGTGATTCGCGCCTTCGATCGAGACCAGTTTTACGCTGCAATCCTTCTCCTCGAGCAGGGTCCGGATCTCCTGGCTGTGGCCGATCGGGATGAAGGGATCGCGATTCCCGTGAACCAGCAATACCGGAAGAACCAGATCGCCGTAAGCCTCCAGCAGACGGGTCGACCTGGTCGCTTCAAGCCAGAGGGGGCCGACTTCCGGAATCCCGAGCCGCTGCTTGCGACCAGGTAAAAGAGGGCGAATTGGCAGCAGCACATCCCATTCAATAAGAGGCGCCAGCATGGCAATCGTCAACAGTCGTCCGTCTTCCCTTGCCAGCGTTGCAGCCAACGGAGCGCCGACGCCATAGCCCAGAATGCCGCAGCAGCGTGAATCCACCATCGGCTGGGCCCTCAAGTAGGCGAGGGCCTGTTGAGCATCTTCGAGCAGATCTTCGATCTGTCTGAGGCCGTCCCCTGAATCCAGTACGAGGGGAATGGCGAACGAAGCGATGCCCCTGGAGCCGAGCTCCTTTGCCAACGCACGCATGACCTCTTCCGATTCGAGGTCTTCCCAGATATCGGCGATGAGAAGCACAGCCGGAACCGGTGAGGTTAGTTCAGCCGGTTCGGCGAGGGTACCTGTCAGGCTGGAGCCCTCGCGTTCGAGCACGATATCGCGGTAAAAGAGCATGTGGTTCCGCCTATCCCGAACGCACCGCAGGCGCCATCGTTTCTTTCTCCTGCAGTTCTTCGAGCCTCAGTCTTTCAGAATATGCCTCGAATGCGCGTTCATCCCTGGAATGCATCAATTCGTGGAGCCATCCGAGTTCTTCGGCAAGGTGGGGAGCTTCGTTGCGAATCCAGAAAGCGATTTGGAGGGCCCATCGGAAAACGCGAGCGTCTGCCGGATCGACAAAACGGCCGGCGATATCCGCTGGAGTTTCGATATCTTTTATCTTGGTGATGAGCTGCTGAAGTGAAACGACCGACGGCATCGGCGGCAGCCCGATCACGCCTTCGAGCCAGCACTGCACCAGCAGATTCTCACGGGAGAGCTCGTAGCTCATTCCGGTCTCTTCGAGTTTTTCCTGGGTGTTGGTGATGCCTCTGTGTGCGAACTGCTTGAAGCCGGCTTTGAGTGGCTCGTAGAGCAGGGCCAGCCCGTATGAGACATCAGCCTGCTTCCGGTCACCGGCGCGATAGAGAGCTTCGGCGAGAGGTCCAAGCAATGATGAAGCGTCCGTCTGCTGGCCAATGGCCAGGCGCAGCTCTCGGATGGCTTCGGGGTATTGTTCGAGCTGAAAATAGAGGAGGCCGATATGAAAGTCGTGGATGTTTTTCTGGCCGGAAGCTGCGAGGCGTTGGACGAGCTCGTGCAGGATGCCTTTCTTGAGCCTGCGATAGAGCTGCGTATTAAGGATGTCGTAACGCTCGCCGTCCTTCCTGATCGTACGCCACCAGTCGTAGAGCTCCCCTTCGTCGAGAATTGCTTTACCCGGCTTCCCTCTCCCCAGCCACTCCAGGGAGGAATAGGCGTTCAGGATTTCAGCATCAGACGGGAAGACTTTAAGATACTCGGTGAATTCGGAGCGTGCTTCATCGAGCAAAAGTGCCTCGACGAGATCGAACGCTTTTGAGAGTCTGCTCAGCGCGGGATTGAAGAGGGGCATCTCTTCCTGCTCACGCGCCAACCCACCTGCGCCTTTGCGCTGCCTTGAGCGGGGCTTCTTTCGCATGTTGGATAATCGGCGGGGAGAAATACTGAGGCGAGGTATTGTAGCCTATTCTGATCGAGATGGGATAGGAAAAGAATGACGAATGACGAAATACACGTCATTCGTCATTTGCCGCGGGTCATTCGTCATTCGAGAGCGCCACCACCTGATTGGGCGCCACCGTCGTGTACATGACACCGTCCCGCACACTGACCGTCGGCCGCAGATAATACTGCTGCGGGTTGTTCTGGAACATGCATCCCTTCCAGTAGTAATTTGCGTATCCCATGCGGTGTACCAGGTTTTCGGTGCCGAGAGATGTCGGCCATCGCGTGACGAATATTTTCTTTGCCGTGCGCGCGTTCAGGCATTCGATGCCGGTCGGGCCGCTGATATAAATCCGGGCCCCGTCAACGGCTGCACGGACGAGCTGCCCGCTCGATACGGAAATTGAATAGGTCTTGGTCGTGCCCTTTTCAATGTCGATCAGCATGAGGTTGCTGCCACTCAACAGGCTGACGATCCCCGCGGCTGTGCCGATGTAGGTACCGTTGCAGTGAATGAATCGTGACTCCATGGGGAGGTCCAGCCTGAAAATGTAAAGGCCGCGCTGGCCGAACAGGAGAAGTCGGCTGCGGTCAATGATGGCAAACCTCGAATGGGCTGAACTGGGCGAGGTCCATACCGTGCCCGAGCTTGCGATCACCGTTCCGGCCGGCGGGACCTGAAGGGGTGACCAGTAAACAGAGCTCTGGCCCTGGCCCGCAAGGTTGATGTAGAGCGGAGCCTGTCTGCCGCCATAGCGGCTGCGAGAGTAAGGTTGCTGCTGCACAAATTGATAGCCGTAGGACCGGCTGCGGCTGGAAGACATATAGGCCGGTACGGGCGGTTGCTTGCTCAATTTGATGGGGAATTTGCGGACCCTGGCTGGCTGGAACGACCACAGCAGCTTCCCTGATCCAGCATCCATAGCTGCGGAGTTCAGTCCATACATGAAGAGCAAATCGCCCCGGAGAGTCGCGCCGGAGTTCATCCAGGAAGCGCCCGCGTTGGGAGTCTTGAACGCATGCTCCCAGACAAGCTTGCCGGAAACCGTGTCAAAACCTGCCGCGCAGTTCTGCGTTGGGTCCACGCCTATTATGAGATTCCTATAGGTGAACATTGAAACCCGTGGCTGATTCCGTTGATTCTGATGCCGCTGCATGTTGGCGAGTCGAGCTGCCCTGCGTGACGACACCCGAGCGCTCCAGAGCTCTCTGCCATCCGCGCTGGAAATGCATTCAATCTCGCCGCGATGTGGCAGAAAGATGCGTCCTTTGCCGTCGGACACCGGCATCATCGGCAAGTGCATTCCCTGCTGGGAATGGTGCCTACGGAGTCCATGGTAAATGTTGCCGGTCGCCGGCACATAGGCTGATGAGCCCGACCGCTCCCAGATAAGCTTGCCGCTTTTCCGTCCTACACAGTAAAGACCGTTGCCGAGATCCGTCATTAGAACGCGGTCGGTACCCAACGGCAGAATGCTCGTGATTGGCGAGCGGTCGCGCTCAAATTGCCACAGGGCCCGCATCGGCGTCAGCGGCCCGCTGCGATCTGTCGGTCGCACTTTTTCAGCGACGACAGGGGGAGAGGTCAACAGCTTACGCGCGTGTGGCAGCATGATGGTCAGCCCGTCGGGAAACTGGATGCCCGACTCGTCCGGTGAGGGTGGCTTTATCTCATCCCTGCTATCCTTCTTCTTTGCCTCGTACGCTTTCTTTGTCATGACGCCAACGACACGCTCCAACTCGCTGATGGCCTCATCCCTTGCCTTCATTCTGCTGAGCCGGTTCAGGATGTAGGCGCGGGTCCAGTTAAGCCAGAGCCATTGCGAATCAGTCGAAAGAGAACGCTCGGTCGCGTCAAGTATAACGAGAGTCGACTTCATGGATTCCTCGTCGCCCACTTTCATGAGCCGTCCAATCGTGCGCCAGTGTGAATCGGCAAGGTGCTGCTGGAGGAGCTGCTGGACCTCTTCCTCGAGGGGCATCTTCTCGATGCCTGCGAGGAGCTTCCGGATGGTCGCGCGAAGGCGTTCTTCCCGGTCGGTGGTGGCCAGCACGGTCAGCCATTTCTCCCAAGTGTCCCGGTTGGTCGAATCGAGCATGATCAGTCGCTCGAGAATCTCTGCGACCTTTTCCGGACGATTCTGCTGGCGATAGATTTTCTCCGCGCTGTAAAGCAGGGCGGGGCTCTTGATTTCTGCAATCCGCACATCCGACAGCGCACGCAGGGCCAGATCGTTGCGCCTGGTTTGCGAGTGCAGCAAGGCCAGACGAAGCTTGTATTCGTTTTTCGCGCCCGGATCTTCCTGCATCAAGATCCGCAACTGCTGCTCGATAAAAAGCTCCTGCCCCTTCTCTCCTTCAAGAATCTCGACGAGCTGTTTGCGGATCCGCACACGGGACTCATCCGTTATGTCGCTATCGAGCGTGCCCCGCAGCATGTCGGCCACCTCGACAGACCTGTCATTCTTTGCAGCGACTTCTGCGAAGACGGTATGCCGCTCGAGTGAAAGCTTGGTCCACTCGCCCGCTTCGGTCTCCATCCGTTCGTGCTCCTTTTCCAGGAAAGTCTCCAACGAGCCAAACTGATCATGAAAGGTGATCGCCGCCTCCAGCCACCGGCGGTATCGGGCCCCGGTATCCGCAAACTTTCTTGATCTCACGATAAGCCGCTCGCCCGCGGTGAAGTGCCCGAGCTTGCCCTCCACCGTGATCAGCAGCAGGCGGACATCAAAATGGCTCTCCTTCTTCAGCCTCGCCTTAAGCGCCGTGCCGGACTCTTCGTACATCTTCTGATCCATCATGAACTGGACGATATCCAGCAGATTCTCAATCTCCGCATCCTGAGACAGAGCCGCGGCAAACAGCTCTCTGGCCTTTGTACGCTCGGATATGGCGATGTAGGTCTCAGCAAGCTCGCGCCTCACATCCAGGCGGTCAGGAGCGGCTTTGACGACCCTCTCAAAGTGCGGCACGGCATCCCTGAGCAGGCTCGACCGGCGGAGAAATCGGGCCAGCTCGAGCTGCTGATCGGTTTGCGTTTTCTCAGGCAGCGTCTTTGCCAGCGTCGTGAATTTCTCCACCGCTTCTTTTCTCCGGCCAAGCTGGAACAGTGTTTTCAGATGTTCCATCGCAAGGTCAGAGCGTTCGGGGAAGCTCTCGAGCCGCAACGCGAGAAACTCTTCTTTACCGCGCTCATCGCGAAGCCGGTCAAGAATGTCCAGAATCGTCTTTTCGATCCTGGCTGACTCCGGTCTTTGCTTGATCCCTTCGTGCAAGACCTTCAGAGCATCACGGCGGAAATCGAACTTACGGAGCAGCTCCGCCAGATCGAGAATGGCCGTTTCGTCAGCCGGCCGCGCCGCCAGTTTGGCCCGGGAGGCAGCGATCATCTGCTCTCGCTCTTCGTCGGTAGAGACGAGGTCAAGCCGACGACGCAGAATCTCCGGCCGACGCCAGTAGTCAGAGGTCACCTTTTTCAGTAAGCGCTCCAGCCGTTGGGCTGCTTGCTCTTGCTGCTTCAGCCCGGCTTCCGCTCTTGCAGCCGAGAGCTGGACCTCGACCATCGTTTCCGGCGCGCCAGGCTGCTTCTCTGCCCTCTTCAGAATCTGGAGGGCATGCTTGTAGAGCTTGAGCCGGTTCAATTTTCGGGCTATCTCGAACGCCTCTTCCGGTTTCCATTCCTTGACCTCGGCAAGTTTCTTCAGATGCTTTTCCAGAAGGTCGACGCGATCATTGGCCGTGGCCTCCTCCATGAGTTTGTCCAGCCAGAGCCTTCTGCGATTCGCTGATTTTGTGAGCTCGATGGCCTTGTCCAGCGCGTCCAGAGATTCGGCCGGATGGTTGGATTTCATGCTCTGATATTGCAGAAAGCTCAGATAGGCATTCTGGGGATTCTGCTCGACAGCGATGCGGGCACGCTGGGCCGCCTCCGGATCGCCGGTCGCAAGCTGAATACGAATCAGAACCGCATTAGCATTTGTATCCGCCGGATAACGCGCCACGTGCGTTCGATAAATCGTTACGAGCTCGTCCAGACGATTAGCGTCACGGTAGAGCTTGACGAGCTGCTCGAGTGGTGAGGAAAGCGACGGATCGTGATGAAGAGCCGTGCGCAAAGGAAGCGATTTTCGAGCGATATCCTTCGGGGCATCTTCAGCCGCCGCATGGGAGATCAGAATGATGAAGAGATATTTCATGTGATTTGTTCTTGTGTTAAACAACTCGATTCCACCCTTAATCCCTTAACTTCTCCAGCAGGATAAATGACGGCAGATCATTTTACGACATTTTGATCTTTGACACGGCAACAACCTGTCTTAAATTCAGTGTCACTGCCGAAACTATCAGCCATTGAATATTAACCATAAGACCATGAATTCCTTCCTATCCTCCCCTCATCTCGAACCGAGTTATTCGTTGCTTCGAGCAATGCACGGGGAGGATATGTCGTAAGAAACTGACAATCTGCAACTGAGAAAGCCCTCCCCGGCAATGATGCCAGGGAGGGCTTTTTTCGTTTCAGGAGAGCAATCCGGGAAGGGTTCCCGGCGCCGGTTGGAATCCGGCCGATGCTGCAAAGCATCTGGTTCGAATCCAGTGTTCTCCGCCAAATCTGGGTTGGTAGTCCCGTAAATGGAAGCGGGCCGGATTGTAAACCCGGTGCCTCTTGGCCTTGGGGGTTCGATTCCCTCCCGACCCACCAGAAGGAAGGTAAACCCGGACGGGTTCCGGGCACGCACTGCTAACGCGTCGGTGCTGAAAGGCATCTGGTTCGAGTCCAGTGCCTTCCGTAATGGAAGAATGAAATGGAGTAATGGTGGAATGGAAAAATGGAAGTCGTCCATGAACTGGCCGATCTCGGCGATCTTTCATCATTCCATTCTTCCACCAGGACGTGGAGGAGTCTGGAATCCTCGCCGGTCTTGGACACCGGAGAACGCTGGTTCAAATCCAGCCGTCCTGACCATTTGGTTGTATGAGTCCTCTGGAGACGGGCGGGACGGCCATCCTGCGAGTCGTCTGCATTACTCCGGTAGCCCAACGGCAGAGGCACCGGCCTTAAAAGCCGGCAAGTGCGGGTTCGAGTCCCGCTCGGAGTATTGGCCAATCTGGAAGGTGAACCGGACAAGCGCGCCGGGGCTGTCTTGAAAACAGTTAGTGCCTGCAAGGGCATGGGGAGCATGACCTCCGCCTTCCGCCAGTCTGCTAAGGAAGAGTGGAATGTTGGAATTGGACTTGTGCCCGTCCGGCCGGTTTCAGGGGGTCGAGTGAAATGAGAAGAGCCTCTTGGGCAACCGATCATTCCATTCTTCCATCATTCCATCATTCCATTCTTCAATTAACCATCAACCATCAACCATTTTTCTTCCGCCCCGTTGGTCTAATGGCAGGACGGCCGGCTTTCGACCGGTCAGCAGGAGTTCGATTCTCCTACGGGGTATGTGTCTGTAGCTCAACGGTAGAGCGCCCGGCCGTGGCCCGGGTCGTTGCCGGTTCGAATCCGGTCAGGCACCTTCGTGACGGGGTAGCCCAACGGCAGAGGCAGCCGACTCAGACTCGGCCCAGTGAGGGTTCGAATCCCTCCCCTGTTATCGTAGTGCTGGCGCTCCGCTACAGCTTTTCTGGCTTGCCGTGGAGCGTCAAGACCCCCGGCGCTCCGCGACAGCTTTTCTATTTTTGGTGAGGTAGCCCAACGGCAGAGGCACGTGGTCGAGAGCCACGCCAGTGCGGGTTCGAATCCCGCCCTCGCTATCAGCCATTTTTGCCTGTATGGCATATGCTTCAATGACACAAGGCCAAATGGCCATGCTTTTAATCGATCTTCTCCCGGCTGACTGGAATACAGTGTTAGAGTCTGCAGCCCG
>Ga0207984_1001311_pt1 | contig 12677 bp, 2 predicted proteins | sample ETNtaG_30_FD_185760 | JGI IMG/M metagenome (GOLD analysis project Ga0207984, IMG submission 185760) | Marine microbial and viral communities from oxygen minimum zone, Eastern Pacific Ocean - ETNP201306PF43B (SPAdes) (version 2) | ecosystem: Environmental > Aquatic > Marine > Oceanic ...
CCCGAGGTAGCGATTGCCGACCGTGGAAGGCGACCACGCGGGCAGACGGCTCAACACATGCCGGTGGTGGAAGGCAATGCCCAGCGCGGGGCAAGGGTACGTGGTGAGGGGCCGATTCTCATCCTGCGTTTCGGAAGGTACGAAGCCCTTAACGTCTCTACTCGCCTGGACGAATGCTCCATCCACATTCTGTTCATTCAGTGCCGTGACAATCCAGCCTTCGCATTCGTCTCCCCCGGGCGCGTTCTTCAGCGGATTGTTGCGCAAGCGGGAGAGAGGCAGAGACGTCCTCAGCTCCGGGTCGGTGCAAGCGATCGTCGATGGACTCTTAAAGTAGTTGCCGCCTCCACTGTAGCCGCTGCACGAGTAGTACATGCGATCCGGCTGCCCCTTCGGTCGCCTGGTATCTTTGTCCGCAATCATCACCTCCAAACCAAAAGGGCGGGTGAGTCTGTCGCTCGCCGGCTTGTGCGGGAATGATGCCAGTGGCAGCCGAATTTCGATCGAGTACCCGCCTTTGAACAGGCTGGCATTTGCTTCAAACGACCCGAAACGAGGAACTTTCTGTCCCGCTCGCCAGCCGGTAAACATCTCATTCTCCGGCTGCAGAATGTGAATGGGTCTTCCCTCCGGAGACGGCGGAGCGAATACTAACTGGTAGATCCCTTCGGTGTATTTGACGTGCCCCATCAGAGGCCCTCTGCCCGCAGCAGGACGCAGGTCGAGGTAGATATCCACCACGTCTCCGTGCAGGCGTTTGCCCTCGTCAGGCGGCGAGACGACCGAGCTGTCAGCCACCTTGACGGCGATGAAGAGCGCATCCTTGCTGTGCAGCAGCTTGATGAGCGCAGCATCCGTTGCATTCCTCTCCCAGGCTCGTTTCCAGGACTGGTGAAACCCCGGCACCGTGTGATCGAGCAACTGGTGAATCGGAAAGCTGTCCGATGTCATATCCCATTCAGACAGATCTCCGTCCACACGAATGGCGCGTTCACCCAGGGCCTGGCAGGGCAACAGTCTCGCCTCGGACGTCGCTCGGCGATAGAACGGAAGAGCCTGATAGTCCCCGCCGGATACTGGAGCGATGCAAAGCGATGCGAATCCGAAGGCGAAGATTAAATTCCTTGTCTGCATTGTTCTTTGGATCTGGGGAGAGTTGTCAGAGCGCATTGCGGATTCGCTTTATCAGATTCAGATGGCACCCGCATTTGAGCAACTGATATTGAAAGGGGGTGAGCGAACTGTTCCCGGATCTAGAAGCGTAAGCGTCTATGTCCTACGGCAGCCTTCAGCGGCAACCGAGGGATTATTACCACAGATGGCAAGGCCATCCCACGGATAAAAACTGTCTCAAACCATCCGTGGGATGGCTTTGCTTTCCGTGGTACTTAATTGAGGGTACACGCACACGACGCAGAAGTTCAGCAGTAATCGGCGTGACACTCGACAGGGCATGACAATCCCCACTTCTCAGAAACTCTCCGCGCAGTCGCGAAGCGCCTGCACCACAATGAACAGCGAAACCGAAACCAGACGATACGATGTCCTGCGTTGCGCGAAATGAGCGATTGGCAGGGATCGTCAAATGCAAAGAACGCTTTGAGGCGGGCACAGAATCAGCAAGCCCCCCACACCAATCAGCCTGTCAGGTAGATTTAACACCACGGATTCTCAACCAAGGAGTTGTGCAGGTCATGTCTGAGAATAGCAAAAGTTCAGGATGGGTAGGTTACAGGCCCGAGGTCAAGATACTGGATTGCACGGTCCGTGATGGCGGGCTGATCAACGATCACCATTTTGAAGACAGCTTTGTGCGCGGCGTCTACGATGCGTGCGTTGCCGCGGGCGTCCATTACATGGAGATTGGATACAAGGGTTCGAAAAAGCTCTTCCCACGGGAGGAGTTTGGGGACTGGAAATTCAGCGACGAAGATGACATCCGCCGCGTCATCGGTGAAAACGATTCCGATATGAAAATCAGTGTCATGGCCGACGCGGAAAAGACGGACTACAAGGAAGACATCCTGCCGGCATCGGAGAGCGTGGTCGACATGGTGCGCGTGGCTACCTACATCCACCAGATTCCGATAGCGTTGGACATGGTCAAGGATGCGCACGACAAGGGGTATGAGACGACCGTCAATATCATGGCCGCATCCACGGTTCATGAACGTGAGATGAGCGGAGCGCTCGACGCGCTGGCCAATAGCGAGGTCGGCACCGTTTACGTAGTCGACAGCTTTGGGTCGCTCTATTCGGAACAGATTCGCGACCAGACGAAATTCTTCCTCGATAAACTGAAACCTGCCGGAAAGGAAGTCGGCATCCACGCCCACAACAACCAGCAGCTCGCCTACGCAAACACCATCGAATCACTAATCGCCGGGTCGAATCTCATTGATGCGACCATCAACGGAATGGGCCGCGGCGCGGGCAACTGCAGCCTCGAGTTGCTCATCGGTTTTCTGCACAATCCGGCCTTCCGACTTCGGCCGATTCTGAAGTGCATCCAGCAGCATTGCCTGCCTCTGCTGTCGAAGATGGAGTGGGGCTACCAGGTGCCTTACCTGGTGACCGGCCTGCTGAACCAGCACCCGCGCAGCGCCATCAAGATGAGAGGTGGAGAAGAGCGAGACGACTACGTCAAGTTCTACGATGAGATGATCGACGAAGAGGCGTAGCAGATCTCGGTCTGTCGCCATTCCCGCCCAAAACGTATCGAGCCGCGTAGAGAATTCAGTTTTCCCTATTCACCAGTATCTGGTGAATAGACCAGTAGAAACTCTTGTGCGCCTCCGTCAGCTCAATCTTCACAAATCGAGTTTTCTCAGGTCTGGGAAACTCGATGCGCGTGATCGCCTGCTCGCCTTTGCCGGTGAGGATCGGTTTGCCAAATTCTTTGCCATCCTTTGAAACGAAGACTCTATATCCGCGAGGAAAATCATTCGGTGAGGCGGTGGAATCGAGCACCACGTTTTCGACTTCCATTTCCTTTTTGAGGTCCAACATGAACCACTGCCCCGGCTTCATGAAGTCTTTAGTATCCCACCGGGTGGCGGGGTTGCCGTCGATGGCGTTTTTCAGTGCCTCTTTGTGATTCGATGAGTGGGCGGCAAGCTCGGGGCCGCCGGCCGGCGTGTTTTTGTAGAGCAGAGGGTTGCCCCAGGTCGCGCTGGGGAAGAGCCAGAATTTTCCGTGGCCGTGAACGTAAAGGCGCAAGCGCTGGATGCCCTCCACATTGATCTCTACGTCCGGATGAATCTGATGCCAGGCCACACGGGGTGAATGCCATAAATGCCGGTCATCTCCGAAAACCCAGAATTCCATGTGGACCTTTTCCTGTTCCTTCTTCAGTTTTTTCTGTCCCTCCAGGTCTATACCGTAGGACAGGCGGAGGCGGTCATATTTGCCGTTGATGTCGAACTCCATGGAAGTGGGTGCGCGTACCCCGATCGATTTGCCGACCGGTTTGGACACGATGTGCGGCGCGTTGCCCATGTAGCTCTGATTGAGCCGGACCATGCCGATGCGCTGATCGATCTTTGAAGGAAACAGATCGGAGAGCCACATGGTGTGCGGTGGTGATTTCGGCATGGTCAGATATTTCGGGGCCACCCTCGGTCGGGACTTTGCCCGTTTCACCTTGTCACCGATGTAGGTTGAGCGTTCGTCTATATTCCATTCCGGACCGAAGAAGCCGCTGCAAAGCATGGTGTCCGGCGTGGCTGATTTGTCATCGAAAATGGCAAAGTCGTACCAATTCCAGTTGTTGAGGGGCATCCAACCGGTGAAGTTGCCAAAGCGGTTGTTGAGCTGCCAGATGCCCAGCGGTTCTGTCGACATGGAGACGACTACGTAACGCCTTGGATTAAGCGGATTGGGATAGCAGAATCGCGCGCCGAGCCCGGGTCCCTTGAAGCGGCGTTTGCCTAAGACGATGGTGTCGCGCTCGAGCCTGATGGGAAGCCGGGAGCAGACCCTGGCCGAGATGACGTTCTGAGCTGGGCCGCCGTATAGAATGAGATTCAGATCGGTGATGTCCTTTTCTGTGATTTCTGTGTCGGCTTTTATGCGCGGGAAGACGTTGTACATGCGATGCCAGTTGGCCGCGAACTGCGTCACTTCATCCCGGGCTATCTTATTCCAGATCGGATCTTCTGAGACCGTTCCGTAAACCAGAACGAAAGGTGAGACATAAGCATCATGGACCGGGCCCTCGATGCCATTGCGCTTGAACATGCCCGGCTGTGAAGCCTTGACCGACCAGATTCCATCTGCATGACGCAGAGGGAGTGATTCTTCCCTGCCTGCCTTCCAGGGGTCACCTTCGAAAGCCTTATTACTGTTGATCCAGACGGTGAGTTTTTCTTTGGGCGGCTTGGGCAGCTTTTTCAGAAGGATGGCGAACTCTTTCAGATTGGAGCACTCGACGCGAACGGTTTTTTCGACCACCTGTTCCGCGGTGACGTCTGCGAATTTTCCAAACTGGTCAAGCTGTCCAATCTGCAACCAGTAAGAGCCGGGGTAGCGCAGCCGTGGAGTTCTGAATCGGATCTTCTTCGGGCTCTTGACGAGTTTTTGGGGGTGCATGAACCGCCAACGCGCGTCCCACATTTCTCTGGGGAAGCCGCCGTGCCCGACGTTGGGGAACTCCTGGTAGATCGATTGGTAACCTAATTTCTTCAGCTTATCGGTCATCTTGCGCGCGTGGCTTACTCGAACGATGTCGTCGAGTTTGCCGTGCGAGCAGAAGACAGGCAGGTTCAGCAGATTCTCGCCATACGAGAGCGGGTCGATGACGGCCTGCAAATAATCATGAAGGGCCTGGAACTGTTTCGATGGCGTCCAGGGAACGGGCCGGTCTTCAAGAAATGATTCGTTGTTCGTGTTCCCGCAGACCGGTGCGGCCACCGCGAAAAGATCAGGGAATTTTGCACCGAGATTCCACGAGCCGGTTCCACCCATGGAGACGCCCTCGAGGAAGATGCGTTCGGGATCGATCCTGTAATCACGCTGTACTTCACGGATGACATTCAAAGCGTCGTCTTCAGCGGTGAGCATGTAATCCATGCTGCCCCGGCCGTGTGGAGCGACGACGATATAGTCTGCAGCCACGTGGGCCGGATAGCCCTGGTAAGGCCGATTGCCGCCGTGGCCGTGCAGCTTCACGATCAATGGGTATGGCACGTCTCCCTTGTAATCGTTCGGCACAGCGACGCCGTAGGTCTGCCAACTGCCGTCCACATCGGAGTAGTACGCCTTCATAATTTCGCCGCGTTTCGCGGGGAACGGATCTCGGCCCTGGCGCAGATGGAACAGATCGTCATGTATCCGCTTAAGCTGGTCTCGAGTCCACTTGATATGCCCCTCGTTCGCCTGGTTTTCGCTGAGAGGCATCCTCCAATCGAGGAAATCGATCGCGGCATCAACCCACTTGAGTTCTCGCTTGAAGGGCGAAGTTCTGGCCAGCTCCGCGGTTTCTTTTTTGAGCGTTTTGAATTCTTTTCGCAGGCGGCCGGAATAGATGGCCCTGATCGTCGAGCCGTGTACGTCAATCGCTTCGATTCGAAGCGCCCTGGTGCGTTTGGTGAGCTCGACCACGGCCAGGCAGTCCGCGCGCGCTGACGGGAGCTCGAAAAAGACGTGGTGGCGGGCCGGTTGCAGAACGCCGTTTACCCAGAGCTTTACCCCGTACGGATCATTGTTGTAGATGCCTATCTTGCCCGGCGCGGTTGCCTCCAGCTTGAAGCGCACTATCCCCGCCTCACGTCCGTCGGAGAATCTGTGGCGCGGCAGATCAGAGAGGGGAAGCTCACCATTGACGGGAGTAAGCTGGCTTTTCCAGGAGATAAACGGCTTCGCTCGATTCACCAGATCCAATTCATCAATTCCATGGAGCGACCATGTAGAAGGCGCGGCCTGCATGATCTCGTAACGCCGCACGAGCCGCTGGTGCGGGGCTCTGAATCGCTTCCCAAGCTCGGAAAGGAAACGCACGAGGTCAGAGAATTCATCAAGACGCAGGGACATGATCAGACCCTTGGGCATAAGCGATTTCGGCAGTTCTTTCTTTTCTTTCACCTGCTTCTTGTCGAGGAGCACGCGATTGCCGTTTGTCTTGAAAAGTTCGTATTCGAGATGGGATTCACGCTGGACAGTGCCGACGAATTTCAAGCCGTCCTTCCTGGTGATCTGAAACGTTCTGAATTGATTGTGAAAACTCTTGCCTGGAAAGAGGAGGTCTTCAGCGATCTGTTCTGGCGTTCTGCGCGTGCCGAGGAATGACAGGTCAGGGCCGACCAGGCCGCCTTCGCCGCCGATGCTGTGGCATTGCATGCATTGGAGCTGCGGTCGGCGGAAGACCGTCTGACCATAGTCGTAATCGCCGTTGCGCCTGATGTCTTCGTGCAAAGTGATGAAGACTTCTTCCGTGGCCGGCGTTTTCATTGGGGGCAGGCTGGCCCCGTTGCCGAGGGTGCGAACGAGGGTGCGCATATGTTTGCCGCGGGGCCGGGCCATCTGAACACCGAGGTGGGCGAGGGCCGGAGATACCTTCAGACCGCGCAGCTTGTCTGCGAGCACGCGGGGACCGTCGCGATGCTTCAAGATGTTCTCGAACAACTGCCACCCGTATTCCGCATGATTCTGTGGAGGCCGGCGAAGCGGCAGCTCTGGGATCACCAGTGCCCCGGACTCCTGAAACGGCTCTTGAGTGATGGCGCCGACCGCGGACATGATCGCCTGGTGGAAATCCATACGCAGCAAACCGACCGCGGCCATGGCACGGATGCTGAACGGGTTGTTGCTCAAGCCCAGGCGCTTGAGGGATTCCTTCACGTCATGATGGCCGTCCATGTGGCTCAGACCATCTGTCGCCGATTCCCGCAAGCGGAAAGGCTGGGTGAGATCTTCGGCAACGCTGACGAGCAGGCCTTCGGCCTCGCGGAGCTTCCACCTGCCGGCAAGGCGGAGGGCACCCGCGCGGAGCTTCAGCTCGGGGGAGGCAGTCAAAGGAAGGATTCTTTTCAGATCGCCCGATGGTCTGGCGTTTCTTTGAGAGGCGTTAACCAGGGTCTGGAGCAGCGCGATGCGAGTCGAGACATCCACCCCTTCGAGGGTGACAAGAATGAGGACTGACTCCAAGTCTTCCGGGCGGCCGATATCGGCGATCAGGGAGAGGCATTCGTCGAGCTCCGAGGGCTCGATCCGGTTCTCCTCGAGCGCCTCGATGATCGGTGTGAGTGCGCGTCCATCTTTTGCCGCACGGATGGCGAAGGCCAAATGTTTGATGTTGCCGCCAAAGACTTCGTATCCATCGAGCAGCTTCTCCATCCAGTAGGGGCTGAGTTCTTTTGCCGTGAGCTTGAGTGCGTATTCCAATTCCGGATCGAGAGGATGTTCGAGAGCCATCATCGCTGTCTCCGCACCCTCGGCAGATCGGGTCTGGCGGAGAGCATTGGCCGCGGCCAGGCGAACGCTTGGGTGCGGATCGTTTATTGGAAGTTGAGACCAGTTGGAGAGGACACTTGTCCGAAAGGCGTCCGCTGGAATCAGCCGGACTGCCTCAGCGCGCAGTTGCTGGTCTTTCGAACGCGACAGCAGATCGATAAACATTTCTGAGTTCCACTTGTTCAGACCATGCAGTGCGCGCAATGCCTCCAGCTTTGCCTTATCGGATGCGACCGGCAGACTTGACCACCAGGAAAAAATGTCATGAATCACGTCCTCACGATCCCGGCGGCGAAGCTCTGCGAGGATGGCGCGGGATTCGAACGGCAGAGCTCCATCGAGTCGCGCCAGTAGTTCGTGGGTGGCCGCCCCGGCCGGATCAGGCGGACCGATGCGGTTTTTTACCGGCGCGATTCGCCAGATGCGGCCCCGGCTTCTATCCCAGCTCTTGTCCTTGAAACCTGCCGCTCCAAGGTCCGAATGGATGTTAAAGGTGTCCGCAACGTAAAGCGCACCGTCAGGGCCGATACGTGCCGTGCGTGGCCGGAACGCGGGGTGGTCGGTCCACAGAATGTCTTCGACACGGGTTGAGCGGTTCGTGCTCGTTTCCTGCGAAAGTTTGTACCCGTAGATTTTCCTTTCAGTAAAACCCACGGCAGCAATCTGGCCGACGGAGCTGGGGAAAAGCGGTGTCAATCGTTCAAGGCTGACCAGCGAAGGCTCGTCTTCCGAAACATGAAGGTCTGCTGCGTCAACCGACGCGAGTTTCATGCCCCTGAAGACCTGCCGGACTCCGGTTCCTTCGGACGCGTCAGAAACCAGTATCCCACGCGCGCCAGTGACCAGGCCGCCGGGATGCGCCGGACCGGATACGAACGGTGTGAGGCGCCCGGTACGAGGCTGCCATTGCCAGATGCCGCCACCTTTCATCTGCTGCACGCCCCATTCTGTTTCCACAGAACTGATCAGGTTGCCGGAGTGGGCCATGAGCAGGGCGCCGTCCAGACCAAAGCTCAGACTGTGGACCAGCTTGCCGAGGTCCTGCGTGCCGAAGCCCTGCAGAACGGCTCTGCGAACATCCGCTTTCCCGTCGCCATCCTTGTCGCGCAGGTGCACCAGTTGGCTTCCACTTACTGCATAGAGCCCTCCCTGCCCATCGGGCAAGAGGCCCGAAGGCAAGGTCATCCCGGCAGCAAAAATGGACTGCCGGTCGGCCACTCCATCGCTGTCGGAATCCATGATCAGATAGATCCTGTCATTGACGGGTTTGCCGGGAGCGGGGTGGGGGAAGGCGGTGGTTGCAGCGACATAACACTTGCCACCCACGTCCCAGGCCAGGTCGAGCGGCTTGTCGATCATGGGCTCGGCGGCGAAGAGATTCACCTTCAGGCCTTTGGCTGTCTTGAATGCGGCGAGCATGGCAGCGGGCCGGGGATCACCTTTCTTAATGACGGGGTCGTCGAATCTATTCCAGGGGGCGAGACCGTAGTCACCGAGTTCTTTTGGCTCGACCCATTTGCTGTCATCAAAGCCCGGTTTCTTCCAGTCGGCATTCTCTTCGTGATTCACTTTCCAGGTTTTGTCGGTGACGATCGTGGTCAGTTGTCCGTCTTTTTTTATGAACTCGAATTTGCCGATCAGCCCTCCCGGGCCTTGGCCGTTTTCCGCAGCGACTGCGAGCACGTTTTCGCCGTCTCTGATGTGTTTTTTCATGCGAACGCGGGTGGCCTTGTTCCAAGTGCCGTTGTGGCCTACCTTCTTGTCGTTGATCCACAGGGTCACGATGTCATCGACATTGATCACACCTCTCGCCGTCTGAATTTCCTTCTTATTTTCAATGTTGAATTTGTAGCGGAAAAAAGGCTTGAGAAGGCCGGCATCCGGATGCCAGAGCCATCTGGTGCCTTCAAAATTGATGTCAGGTTTGGCGGCTTTGACCAATTTTTTTTCGAAAGGCGGAGGGCCGTCAGGCTTTTCGACGATTGGGTTTTGATGCAGGCCCGGCAGTAGCGCGTATGTGCGTCGCTGCGGCACATTGAGTTTGCGTATGGCTTCTACTTGTTTCTCGATGGCCTTGTCGAGCTTAAGGAGCTCGGCCGCGAACTTGGCCTGCTTGCTCTTGAGTTTGCCGTTGATGTAAAGGTCGTTGAGCGGTTCCCATTTCTGGCGGACGATCGAATTCTTGCGAGCGATGGCGCCACGAAGTCTTCTCGCATAAGCAATATCAGGCCTCGAACGAAACTGAACGCCCCACGACCAGTCTTCCGACCTGGCTGACTGCAGGAACGTGTCATCGATCTTCAGTGTGTATGCGCCCGGCGGCAGCCCGGAAATCCTCGCGGTCCGCGTACTGCCCAGGATCGAGGGCAAGGAAATCCCACTGCCAAGCATGTGGAACTTCAACGCCGGCTTACCGGCATCCATTGCTGGCCGGTCGGCTTCGATCTCGAGTTCCAGGCCGGCCTCCGGAAACTCAATCCGAAGCTCCTGAAGGAGAATAGGGACCAGCCGTGCGTAATCATACTCCACTCCTCTGCGCGGGATTTCATCCACAGAGATATCGGCATACATGGCGCCGCGCTCCGCTGCGATGCGGGAGATAGCGTCCGAGTACAGAAGCAGGTCGGTACTCCGGAGGACACTGTCCGGCCCTTCCTTCACGGTGGGCACATAGGCTGGCGGGGAAACAATGACGAACCTTGCACCGGTTTTTGAGAGATCTCCGATCAGGCGTTTGTAACCGTTGATGAAATGGCCAAGCCCCGCCTCGCCTTTGTGGGATTCGTTCGAGCCGTACGCCAGCACAATCATGCTGGGTTTGATCTTGTTGATCATGTCGTGACGCCGTCGGTATCCCTCTTCAGGGTTGCCTGAACGCGAGCGGCCCTGGCCAAAAACACCGTCTCCGGTTCGACCAAAATTGAGCACGCTGAATTTGCGATTCGGCCACCTGACCATGAGTGCCGCTTCAAAGCAACCGTTCTTGGCCATGCCTTCGATCATGCTGTCGCCGAGGAGCACGATCCTATCTCCATCGTAAAGCTCGAATTTTTTTCTGTCCGTGCGCTGCGGCTGTGCGGAGAGCCAGACCTGCTCGGTAACGTTTCGCTTCGAGTGCTGAAAAACAAACGACCCTTTCTTGTTACCCACGACCACGTCTGGCAAGCCGTTCCCGGAAATATCCCTCACATGCACCTGGGCTCCGACTCCTGAATCGTCATCGATCAGATGGGGGACAAATTCGACCCCGGAATCGGGCAGACGATTGAGTTTGAACCAATAGAGCACAGCCTTCCCATTTGGATCTTCGCCTCGGTCCTGGCCATCGGCCCAGAATCGTTTTCCAGTCACAATGTCCTTGAGGCCGTCCCCATCCATGTCGGCAAGCGCAAGGGCGTGGGCTTGCGAAAAACTGACCGGATATCGTGCATGGTGAGGATGCCGGCCGACGATGGTGTGCCGAATGAAGGCCGATTCAGATTTGCGTGGGAGAGCTTCAGCCAGTTTCCGCTCGAGGTCCTTGATCTGCTTGACATCAGGCGGCTCTTTTGACTTGAGGTCCTTGAGTTTCTTCTCGATATCCGCGACTTCCTTGATGGGCTTTTCCATCGCGTCGACGGCTTCCCGTACATTTCCACGATGCCTCTGTTTTTCCAGCTTCGGCAAGTCGGCAGGAAAGACCTGTTCGTACCACGCGATGCCATAGCCGTGCGCACTGCGGCTGGTGATGACATCGTTGTCGCCATCACCGTCCACATCGTAGGAAAACATCTGGGCACCATCGCCGAAGCCCCATTTGTGATATTTCCATTCCGGGAGATCTTTCAGGGACTCAGGCTGCTCCCACCATCCACTGCGCTCCATCACGTCGAGCCGGCCGTCGTTATTCACGTCGCCGATACCGAGCCCGTGATGATTGCGGCTGAACCGTTTGTTGGGAGAGAGTCTTTTGAACTCCCACGGAGCACCCTCTCCCTTCGGCTTGGGGCCGGCCCAGCCAAGGTGGCCGCGGAAGTTGAACACAAGCTCGGGTCTGCCGTCTCCGGTCAGGTCGGTGAAGTGCGGTGATTCGCCTTCTATGTGCTTGAAGGCCATGTAACGGACCCAGCGCTTTTTTTTGCCCCGTGGATTCTCATACCACCAGGCTTCTTTTCCCGGCCAGGAGACCACCAGCAGATCCGTCCACTGGTCACCGTTTATGTCGTGTGCGAAGGTGAGGAAATTGGGTGAGTCGCGCCGAGGGTCAGAAGGCTTTGGATCGTAGACTTCGTGTTTCTTCTGAAGCTCCGGCCCTTCGTACCAGAAGGGCCCGATGGCTACGTCGGTCTTGCCATCCCTGTTGAAGTCCCCCGAAGTCGCCCCTTCCGCGTAAAACTTCTCCTCTAATCGCACCTTTTCGAAGGTGTGCAAGACGTGCATTTCCTCGGCCGTCAGGCTGATCAGGACGGCTGAGAACAATGCAAGTTTTGCCTGGAAATGCAGCACGAGCGTCAAGGTTCGAAAGGGCGAAGTCGCAGGGGACCAAAGGATATCTTGATCGTCTCAGGTTGGAAACCGCAGATTGCGTGGGAGGGGAGATGGCAGACGGGGAGGGTTGTGTCGGATGGGGTCTGGGGAGCGCATCAGGCAACTCATGAATTTTGCGAAGCATTACCGATTCGTTTACAAAGCGTGAATGGATACCGACGAATCCGGAAATGAGACCAACGATCTTTCAAAGATCGGACAGGAACGTCCAAAGCCGAAAAAGTCATGCGCGACGAAGATGCTCATCGGCTGCGGAATCGGCTGCGGGGGCCTCATGGTTGTGCTTGTCTTCACATGTGTCGGATCTTTCATGTACATCAAAGCGCCGACGGATGCGGTGCCCGGGCATGCGCTGGTTTCTGACAAGACGATTCTCTTCAGCCAGATGGAGGTGGACCTTTCAGATAAAGGGGTGACGTCGCTGATAAAACATATTCAGGAGCACCAGCAAAAAAATGACTTCAATAAGGCTCCAAAAAAAATGAGGGAGTTTTTCAAAGGGCTGCAGCAGGGGCAGACCGAAGAGCAGATTGCCGAACTTGGAAGCTATATTGACCTCAGGGCCATGGTGGTCATTGACGAAAGGGAAGGAGCGTCGGCAGCCCTTGTTGAAGGGAAAGGGGAGCTCACAGACCGGGCAGATGTCATGGTTGTTATCAGCTTGCGCCGGATGGCCAATCTGGCGGGTATTTTCTGGGGAT